>JAAUXT010096993.1_pt1 | contig 24950 bp, 27 predicted proteins | sample 7278171 | NCBI WGS metagenome assembly JAAUXT01 (sample SAMN14350112, study PRJNA611818) | marine sediment metagenome | isolation source: surface marine sediment (1.8m) | place: French Polynesia: Moorea | collected 2018-08
CCCCCCCCACACACTGTTCAGTCCATCTCTTGAACCAGTAATAAATGGGCCTGATCCAGGGTTGCACTGGGAGCACCTGACCAGTGTCCTGGCCAGAAGCTGAACTTCGGCCTGTCTTCAACCCATGTGTCTGTGAAACTAGAATTGCGAGTACAAATCGTGGAGGAACCCCCAAACCGGTTCACCTCTGGGAACGCCCACCAGCCAAATCCACCTCCGGCCCAAAACGATTTCCATTCAGAATGTTTTCCTAGTACCAACCAATGCGTTCATTTGAACAGCTTTGTGCATTGAGTCAGTTTCCATTTCCAAACTTCAATCTGGTGCGTCCTGTGTGAAGATGCCGTGACAGCAGCCAGAAGCATTACCCGAATCAGAACATCACCGGAACAATGCAACAACCTGGAGCTCAGCGCTATCAGTTCATTTTGATGTTTCTGGTCAGTCCAGGTGAGTCAGGTTCACTTGCTTCCAACCCATTTTCAGAACCGTACAATGCAATTCAGGGGCTCACGATTCGCCGAACCCTTTGCACTTAGCTATTCATATTAAAATACAACAAATTTGTTCACAATGAAAAAGCTACCCTTCACCACCCCAACCGCCAAAAAAAAAACTTTTTTCTACTTCAGGATTGCTGGCGAAACTTCTCCATGTGTCCTATAAAGGCAAGGATGAATCAGGCTGTGGAGAATCTGAAGAAACGCCCTGCAGCTCTTTGAATTACGTCATCAACATCAGCCAATCAGGAGATGAGATTCTACTGACAAGCAGCCAATCAGAAGACAGGATATTTGAGTTTTGCTCATCTCAACCAATTGCCAAAGACCTGAGTTTTGCAGGCAATTTTGCTGGAAGAAAGAATTTTATAGCAGTTTCATGCAAAAACAGGTCAGAGGAAGCTGCCCCTCTTTTATTCCACTTTCAAAATTCCAGTATATGTCTGCAGAATCTTACTGTCAAAAACAGCCACATTTTAGCATCTAACATAGTGATGAATATCACCAATTGTCAGTTTGTTAATTCTGCCTTGCTTCTCATGGAACCACTTTACTATGGCCACTACTTACATCAAGCAAAAGACAAACTTTATATGGACTTGATCACAGACATGTACACCAGATATGTGTCCAGACAACCTGACTCTGACCCAGACTTTTGGGATGTTTATCCTATACTGCTCTGTGTAAACATCTCTGTCTATATGAACAATGTTAAGTGGCAACCTCTGAGTATAGAATCCCCTCTCTATATTGACTTATATCATCCAATAGGAATTCAAGCTGCAAGTCAGGAAATTCATCTCATTATGGAATGGTCAAATATGTCTGACAATCCCATCCATTTACATGCACTGACAAACCTCACCCTTCACTTTCAAAACTCTATATTTCAAGGGTCAGCCTCAGGTAGTGTCACACAAGGTGGACTCAAGATTGAGACCTACTGCTTTCCCAAGGTTGTTTTGGAGAAATGCTTGTTTGACAATCTGAAGTTCTTTGATATTGCTTTCACTCAAATAGCTTCATTGAAACAGATTCAAGCTGCAATGGGTCTCAGAGTACATCATATTGAAAACCAACAATATATGAAACACTTCTCTGTAGAAAGAGTGAAACTTTATGAACATCACATCTATGTTTTGGATTGTGTTTTCTCCAATAACCTGAGAGCCTTGGCTGTTGCCTCACTTTCGAAACTGTCTCAGGTTGTTACTGTACTGGTGAATGATACAAAATTTCACCAGAACCAGATTGTGAGTGATGGAGCTGCCATCTGGATAAAAGGCAAATACATAAGCACTGATGTAAGAAATACTATTTTCACTGAAAACCAAGCAGGAGTCCATCCTTTCAATATTGGGCTGACTGTTCCAGGGTACCCTGTGGGTGAAGATCTGCCAGCTGCTTTTGGCTTTGAAATGATTGGGGAAGATACCATGAAACTGGATTTGGTATCCAACCTCAACAGTCCTGATTTGACAATGCAAAACAAGACCATGCTGATAAAACTCAGAGGCAGTGGAGGAGCTATCAGTGTTAGATTTGCAAACAGGTTTGTACTGCAGGATTGCTCTTTCAGCAACAACACAGCAAACAACTATGGTGGAGCTATTTATGCTGGAAGAAGTGCCTACTTTGGAATAACAAGGACATCTCTGGTTAGTGGTTATGTACCAAAAAATTTCATGAGTGGAATTCTTTTTCAATCCTATTCAAATACAGTCTATCTGCAAGATGTTCACTTCAAGTTATCCAGGCCAACAAACAAAAATATTAGTATTTTGTACCACAGCAAGGACACAGTAAAATACTCAATTAGTATGCTGAATATCACAATTGAATGTCCCTTGAACACAAGACTTGTTGCCCAAAACACCAGTATTGATATGGAATCACAAGCCCAGTTCCTTGGTTACACATTCAAATTACTCAAGCTGAATGACTTGATTTATTCCTGTGAGCAGTGTTCACATGGATCTTATGCTTTGGAAGCTGGCTTCTTTCAGCACACATCTCAGCTGACAGATATTTTTATCCCTCCTCGAAGGATAAAAAGATCACTTGAAACTGATATATTTCTGTCTAACAATGCCAGTTCCAGTGTTTCTGAAGACATCCATACTGCTGTGCCCCCTTCTGCACCCCCTCCTGCTCCTCCTGTTCTTCTTCCTCCTCCACCACCACCTCCTCCCTTTTTCTCCATACCCCCTCCTCCAGTTCTTGGAGTAGATACAATACATCATCTTTACTCTCCTCAAGTTACATGCAATATTTGTCCATTTGGGGGAATCTGCCATGATGGAATTGCAGCGAAGACAAATTATTGGGGGCTGCAAAATGAAGGACTTGTCACTTTTTACAAATGTCCACCTGGCTATTGTTGTGCAAGCAAAACATGTGAGCCTTACAATGATTGTCAAAAGAACAGGGTTGGAGTATTGTGCAGTCAGTGTGCAGCTGGCTACTCTGAGGCTCTCTTCTCACCAAGCTGTCTCCCAGATGATCAATGCACTCATTATTGGTTCTTTTTTGTGACAATTCTCCTTGTCTGTCTTTATGCTATGTTTCTTCTTTTCCAAGTGAACCTCAAGGACTTTGTCCTTGGTGCACCAGTTGGGAGAGATACATTACAAAGAAGAATAACAGCAGCCTGGATTGTGAAGAGAAAAGTGAGTATGAAACACACTTTGGCCACAGGAACAGAACAAATGACTAAAGAACAAAATACAACAAAATCTAAGGAAACAGAGGCAAGGAAAGATGAAGGAGGTATTTTCCTAATTTTACTGTTCTATTATTTCCAAGATGCAGCAATTGTTCATTTCAACCCAGTGTATGCTGAGGCTGCAGACCCCATGGTAGCTTTGATCAAGAGATTTGTTGGAGGACTTTTCAAATTCCAGCTGGAACTCATGATCTTTGCTGGTAATATTTGTCCCTTCCCTGGGTTAACCCCTGTGGTAAAAGTTTGGCTGAAGTTGTTGTTCATTCCTTCTTTATTCATTATTCTGGTAACAATATTTGTAGTATCAAAAGGAAATATGTCCAAGGCTGGGACTAAGAAATGGCAGATCCTTTGTGGAAAGGCCTCAACAGCTATAATGTTGGCAATTCTCTTTTCCTATCAGAAACTTGCTTCATCAGCTTTCAGTCTTGTGTACTGTGTGCCTGTCTCAGACCACAATGTCCTATTTCTTGATGGGAGCATACAATGTTTGCAGTTCTGGCAGGTTGTAGTTTTCATCTACATCTATCTTTGTATTGTGCCTTTTGGGTTCTACATCACTGTTGCTCCAAGTATGCTGCAATCTGGACAACTTAGTCTCTTTCAATACTTTCTGGGTTGTTTCTTCCCAGCTCCTGTCATGTTGTTTCACCTGTTTATGACTTTGGGTATGAGAGACAATGATGACAAGATGAAACAAAGAGTTGATGAGGACAAGGCATTTGATGAAGCTTCACTAGTATATGTGTTGCTTCAAGGTCCATACAGAGAGTACAGAATTCAGCTACCTTTTATCAGAGATATTCCTTTGTGCTGGAGTGGAATGCTACTCATCAGAAGACTCTCACTTATCATAACCCATATTTATGTCCACAACATTTTACTCAGCCTGATCCTGATGACTTTTATCTCATTGGCTGCTCTTCTTCACCATCTGACAGTTCAACCCTGCAAGGAGAAAAGGGCCAACATGGCTGGTACAATTTCCTCTACAGCCCTTCTGACTGTTGCTATTATCAACCTGATCAGAGCTGCATTTGAGGCTGGAGAGCTCATCCCAGAGAATGGACTGAGATCTATCATGGATGCTCTGCAGCTGGTGGAGGACTGTCTCTTGTTCTGGATCCCTCTGGTTGGGGCCTGTGTCATGATTCTTTTTCTCATCTGCAGGTTTGGAAATGCTGTCATTGGGAAAATGTGCAAAACATCTTGAAAAGACAGTCTTTCAAACACACGGTCTCCAGTGTGCATCTCCTTCTTTTATTTCCTCAGCTTTGTCCTGTTGACCAACCCTTGCGAAAGTTCGTGGTAGATTGACAGAATGGGGGTGGGGCGCTTGAGGAAAGCCTCAATCTGTGACAGAAAACATTGGATTATGAACAGTTGGGGAAAAGCACATGGAATACTCGTACAGAGCCACGAACACTTTGTCACAATTTCTGAATGTGCCTGCCTTTTATGTGGAACCCGCAGGACTAAAAGGCTTCAGCAGGTGCTTTCTGGTCAAGGACCATGTTCACCGAAAAATGTGGCCTTTATGATTCAGCTTGGATACTTTGCCCTCTAAGACGGAAATGACATGCAGAACTGCAGTTGGACACCCGACTGAGAACCACTTCGGTCGGGGTCATGTAGTCAGGGTGACGGTGTCAGGCGATCTTCGGCACGGTCACTGTTGTGCCTCTGATCTGGATCGAATCTGTTGGCACAGTCCTCACCAACAGCTCCGTGGCTTTCTCATCACAAGTGAAGCTGCCGTTGTGGCTGCTCATACCACTGGTGCAGGAGATTTCGGACGAGTTGATCCAGGGAACTCCTGGAGCCAGAGTCCCCCCTCCCCCGACACTGTGAAAAAAGGATTTTCTTTCCAATTTTGCACCACATGTGCAAAAACTGGTTCATTCGTTGGAGTCAGCCAGGCAGAGTCTAGGGGTTCAGCAGGGGTTGGGTCCCTTGACCCGTTCCTTGACGGCCCTGTTTTGACTGGAGGTCTGCACTGATGTTGGCATTTGTGAAATGTTCATGCGATCAAATAAAACATCTTCTGGACACAATTGCGTCGCTTTAATGTGCTTGCTCAAAAAATATTTTTTTAACTTTTTTGCAGCTTGCAAATTGAAAGAAATGTATGATCTCCTGATAAAAACCTGAAGGAATTTATCTTTTACCAAGAGAAAAAAGACTGGGGTCTTTTGACAGCCGTTGCCAGTAACCAGTGGTGGATCCAGGATCTGGTCAGAGCGGAACTGCCCTCAGGAGGCCCCAAGTCTCCAGATTCGTCCTCAAATTGAACCGCTCTGAGACCATGGATTCCCATTGTTTCTAAAAGGCACAGTTGTAGCATAACTGCGTGGTTGGCGGTGTTGCAAGGCAACAAATGAACCTGTTTCCGGTGCCTGGATTTTGTTCTGTTGTCAGAGAATTCCGCCCTACTATCTCATGAATATTGGTAAGACTACAGGTAGAAACACTGAAAATAGTGGGCAGAGCTGACCTCTTCAAAAACTACCAACCCCATGAGCAAGTTCAGTGTGTCCACATTGGGTCAGGGCAGGCCCGATGTCCAGACCTCATGTGGCCCCAGCCTCAGACCAGGATTGGGATGCGAGGCCTGATCGGGATCTGACTCCCAGGGTACGCCCTGACCTCAACCTGTGTCCAGCTAAACCGTGAGGAAATGATCTTAGAGTGGAATAGGTCTGTCTCAATGTTCCTGGGCTCATGATTCCCGCGGTGGGACTTGCAATCAGAGTAACTCAAAACAAGAAGGCTTGTCACCAGGGGACACGCACCTGGTCTGAGTGGAAGCCAGCTTGAATTGAGCAGAAGAGAACAAACTTTTTGTGTGAATGTTATGCACTCACCTACAGAGGTCTGGAAGCAATTTTAGAACAATATTTCTGTGGACCAAATTGATGCTGAAAACGCGCGGAGCCCAAGGCAGCTGTTGTATCGAAAAGAGCCACAAGCGGAGAGAACAACTTGCAAAGAGCAGTGAGGGACGCGTGGATTTTGAGATATTTGGAGAACAGCAGGGGCAGATCCAGGGTCTGGTTAGGGCTCACCATGCTCGGGTGGCGGGAGTTCAAAATTAAGTTTCTTTGCATTATATATGGAAAGGGGTGGATAAAAATTCCGAGGTGAGGGGGCCTGGGTTGCCCACTCGCGGTGAATCCACCCCAAACCAGAATCGCGTTTCCCAAATGGATGTTTCATTGCGCGCATACCAATGCGTTCTTCACAATGCATTGAGTCGCTCTCGCTGTCGTCATTGCGCTCAGATTAGGAGCTGTTGAACGGATTCACTGTTTACAGAGCTGCTCCTTTCCCGCCAGAGGAAACCGACCTGAGGTTGTTGCGTGTGGCCTAAAAACAACGTCTTGCGTCAGGTGTTGCGTCGAATCCAGGGGTACTGCAGCAGATCCAGGGGTTGGCCCTGGCATCTCACCCGAAACACCTTTGTTGTGTGTCAGTGAAGGTTTTGAGGGCGACCTGCACTTGACTGACGTCAGCCTACTCACATGACCTGGATTCAGTAAAAGGGTGACCGTTCGGAGCGGATGCAACACCCACATTGACGCAAGGACGCAACGCTTGATGCACAAACCTCCAGGCGCGTGTCACGCCAGTTGTGTTGTGCGTTGCATCCCTATCCAACTCCACGGACATGGCGTCTACAAGCCGACGGCGGCACCGATTGACTTGGCTTGGGATGCAATGCACAACATCATGTTTCCTATGCGAAGGTGACCTTATATGCACAGGGAGGCCACACGTTATGCATCCAGTGTAAATTTGACTTGCAGCAAACAAATTTCGTGGGAGAAACAGACCCGAACTGGAACCATGAAACAATCTGAAGTCAAGTTCAGTCTGTTTGCGTTGATGTTCCTCGTCAGTCCAGGTGAGAACTTTCCCCTTGCTTGCAAAGTTTTTCTTCATAAAATTGAAACATAGGCTTCCTGGCGGATCCAGGGGCTTGCGACATCCCCATGTCGACACCACCAACTCACTTACTAAGTTTGGCTGTTTACTGTTCGGCAAAGCAAAATTTTTCCACAACAAAAAATGAGAAATTTTTGCACCTGAGCTGCACAGTTTTTCTCTTTTTTATTGGGTTGAATCTGAAATCAAATCATATTGGCCAAACTCGAACCAGATACACCACCTTGTGTTGTTTCAATTTGCTGCAGGACTTTGGGCCAAGATTCTTCACGTTTCACACAGTGGGAAGGACGAACTGGGCTGTGGAGAATCCGAGAAAATACCCTGCAGTTCTTTGTCTTATGTCATCAACAAAAGCCAATCAGGAGATGACATTCTGCTGACAAGAAGCCAATCAGAAGGCAGGATGTTTGAGTTTTGCTCATCTCAACCAATCACCAAAGACCTGAGTTTTACAGGCAATTTCATTGGAGCAAATTACTTTGTGGTTGTTTCTTGTAAAAACATCACTTCAGAGGAGGAAGCTCCTCTTTTGTTTTACTTTCAGAATTCCAGTATATCTCTCCAGAATCTTACCATCAAAAACAGCCACATTTTAGCATCTAACATCATGATGAACATTACCAACTGTCAGTTTGTCAATTCTGCCCTGCTTCTCATGGAACTGAGTTACTATTTCCTGTACTTGTATCAAACAAAAGAAGAACTCTTCATGGACCTAATCACAGATATTTACACCAGATATACTTTCAGCCAACCTGAATCTGACCCAGACTTCTGGGGGGCTTACCCCCTGTTGCTCTGCACAAACATCTCTGTCCACATGAACAATGTTGAGTGGCTGCCTCTGAGCATAGAATCCCCTCTCTATATTGACTTGTATCATCCAATAGGAATTCAAGCTGCAAGTCAGGAAATTCATCTCACTGTTGAATGGTCAAACATGGCTAATAATCCCATCTATTTAGCTGCACTAACAAACCTCACCCTGAATTTGAAAACCACTGTATTTCAAGGGTCAGACTTGGGAAGTGCCACACAAGGTGGACTCAGGATTGAGACCTTCTGTCACCCCCAGGTTATTGTGCAGAAATGCCTGTTTGACAATCTGAAATTCTCTGATATTGCTTTCACTCAAATGGCATCATTGAAACAGTTTCCTGCTGGAATGGTCATCAGGGTTTTTCATATTCAACATGACCAATATGCACATAATTTCAACAAAAAGCCAGTCAAACTTTACGGACAACACATTTATGTTCTGGACTCTATATTCTCCAATAACTTGAGAGGATTGGCTGTTGCCTCATTTTCCAAAGATTATAATCTTATCAGCATAATGATTAATGAAACAAGCTTTCACAATAACCAGATAGTGAATGATGGAGCTGGTATCTGGATCAAAGGTAAACAAATAAACACTGAGGTGAGGAATTGTGTTTTCACTGAAAACAAAGCAGGAGTCCATCCTTTCAACATTGGGCTGACTGCCCCAGGACACCCTGTGGGAGAAGATCTACCAGCTGCTGTTGGATTTGAAATGATTGGGGAAGACACAATGAAACTGGATCTGGTTTTCAACCTGAATAATCATCTGACTGTGCAAAATAAGACAATGCTGATCAACATCAGAGGTAGTGGGGGAGCTGCCAGTATCAAAGAAACAAATAGGTTTGTGCTTTGGGATTGTTATTTTGAAAACAATATAGCAAACAACTATGGTGGAGCAGTGTATGCTGGAGGTAATTCATATCTTTCAATCCGCAGTTCCTCACTGATCAGTGGCTATGTTCCTCACAACTTCATGAGTGGTATTCTTTTTCAATCCTATTCCAATGCAGTACATCTTGCAGATGTGCATTTCAAGATTTCCAACCCAACAAAAAGGAATGTGAGTGCTTTGTTCCACAGCAAGGATAGTATCAGATACTCTCTCACTCTAGTGAATATCACAGTTGAGTGTCCTGTGAACACAAGACTTGTAGCTCAAAATACCAGTGTTGATATGGAGTCACAGACTCGATTCACAGCCTGGACAGGCAAAAATATGAAGCTGAATGACTTGGTGTATTTTTGTGAGCAATGTTCGCGTGGATTCTACACGTTGGAACGAGGCTACTTTCATCATACTCCAGAGCTGGTGGGGAAACATGAGATTCTCCCGCCACCTCCTCTACCTCCAAGGCTGAAAAGATCAGCTGAAACTGAGGCACCTCTGTCAAACGACACTGGTGTTTCTGAAAACGGAACCACCAATAGGTCTCCACCTGCAGCCAACGTACCTCCTCCTCCTCCTCCTCCTCCTCTTATCCCTGCACCCCCTGCTCCAGCCATAGGATCCGATGTTATTCACCACATGAACTTTCCACAAATTACATGCAACGCTTGTCCGTATGGGGGAATCTGCATTGATGGAATTGCAGCAAAAACAAATTATTGGGGGCTTCAAAAAGAAGGAGTTGTGGCCTTTTACAAATGTCCACCTGGCTACTGTTGTGATAACAAGAGATGTGAGCCTTACAATACATGTCAAAAGAATAGGGTTGGAGTACTGTGCAGTCAGTGTACAGCTGGCTACACTGAGGCTCTCTTCTCAACAAGCTGCCTTGCAGATGACCAATGCACTCATTATTGGTTCTTTTTTGTGACAATTCTTCTTGTCTGTCTTTATGCTATGTTTCTTCTTTTCCAAGTGAACCTCAAGGACTTTGTTCTTGGTGCACCAATTGGGAGAGATACATTACAAAGAAAAATAACAGCAGCCTGGACTGTGAAGAGAAAAGTGAATATGAAACACACTTTAGCCATAGGAACAAAACAAATATCTTTGGAACAAAACACATCAAAATCTGAGGAAATAGAGACAAGGAAAGATGAAGGAGGCATTTTCCTCATTTTACTGTTCTATTATTTCCAAGATGCAGCAATTGTTCACTTTCACCCAGTGTATGCTGAGGCTGCAGACCCCATTGTGGCTTTGATCAAGAGATTTGTTGGAGGACTTTTCAAGTTCCAGCTGGATCTCATGATCTTTGCTGGCAATATTTGTCCCTTCCCTGGGTTAACCCCTGTGATGAAAGTTTGGCTGAAGTTGTTGTTTATTCCTTCCTTATTCATCATTCTGGTCACAATATTTGTGGTATCTAAAGCAAAAATGTCCAAGGCTGGGAGCAGGAAATGGCAGATCCTTTGTGGAAAGGCCTCAACAGCTATAATGTTGGCCATTTTGTTTTCTTATCAGAAACTTGCTTCATCAGCTTTCAGTCTTGTGTACTGTGTGCCTGTCTCAGACCACAATGTCCTATTTCTTGATGGGAGCATAGAATGTCTGCAGTTCTGGCAGATTGTTGTTTTTATCTACATCTATCTTTGTATTGTGCCTTTTGGGTTCTACATCACTGTTGCTCCTAGTATGCTGCAATCTAGGCAACTAAGTCTCTTTCAATACTTTCTGGGTTGTTTCTTCCCAGCTCCTGTCATGCTGATTCACCTGTTTATGACTTTGAGAAAGAGGGATAACAAAGATAGCAAAGTGAAACAAAGAGTTGATGAGGACAAGGCATTTGATGAAGCTTCACTGGTATATGGGTTGCTTCAAGGTCCATACAGAGAATACAGAATTCAGCTGCCTTTCATCAGAGATGTTCCTTTGTGCTGGAGTGGGATGCTCTTGATCAGAAGACTCTCACTTATCATCATTTATACCTATATCCATAACATCTTACTCAGTCTCATCCTCATGACATCTGTTTCACTGGTAGCACAACTGCACCATCTGACAGTCCAGCCCTGCAAGGAGAAAAGGGCTAACATGGCTGGGACAATCTCAAGTACAGCCCTTCTGACTGTTGCTATTATCAACCTGATCAGAGCTGCATTTGAGGCAGCTGAGGTTATCCCTGAAAATGGGCTCAGATCTATCATGGATGCTCTGCAGCTGGTGGAGGATTGTCTCTTGTTCTGGATCCCTCTGGTTGGGGCCTGTGTCATGATTCTTTTTCTCATCTGCAGGTTTGGAAACGTTGTCATTGGGAATATGTGCAAAACATCATGAGAAATTGTTCACCTCTGCAATTTTGTAGCCACAGTGGCAAATGTTATGAAATATTCCTGTGCGTTGTTTTGTATTTTGTCGCTGCAATAGGACCCATCGCCCCATCTCAAAAATGCCATGTTGGATGGACCTCAATTCTTGCAGCATTGAGGAAAGGTTCACAACCTTTCAGGCAGGGTGCAGGAAGGGTGGAAGGGGTCGAACACTTGGAAGATGTTCACGTCGTACGACGCGACACATGCAGTTTGAAACAGGTCTTTTTCCATGTTTGTGTGCACTACTTCTTTCTGTAGCAGCTTTCAAGCAAACAAATGTAAAATCTTGTGTTCGTGCAAGAAATGTTGTGATGCCGAGCAAACTCAGTGTTTTTCTCTGCAACTTTTCTGTTCCCAAAATCATGAAAGGACGGCGTGTCACGTCGGGCACGTCTGCTGCAGAATGAAGTGCGCGGTTCATGCACCAGCGTCCACTGCTCACACCTCCCTTTACCGTCAACTGCGAATAGGGGTTTTCACGTTGGTGACACGCGGTTGGGCGGCGTCAGAATTTTTGACGCACGCGTCAAACTTCAACATGACTCCCAATGGAGAGCATCAAATTATGGGTCCAGACCGATCACACATTTTTGACGCGGGTGTCAATTTTTTGACGCGCGCGTCACCAACGTGAAAACCTATATTGTTTGGTGACAGCAAGGAGAGACCCGAGCCTTCCTCGATTCCGCGCACCTCCTTCACCGTAATTGTGTTCACAGTCAGGAACTGTCCCCCACCCATGTTCCCTGCTGCCCAGTCTTCACCCAGAAACCTTGTTTGGTCCCGCCCCTTCGGTAGGCATGAGATTGGCGGTCATGAGCCTCAGAATTGGAAGGGCAAAGGCCAAACCGAACCACAGTGCAAAATGGGGTAGATTTTCTGGGGACATGGGCAGGCCCTGCGGACCCCCTCCTCGGGTCCACCACAGCAAACCCAGCTCTATTTGTCCAAAGAAAACGTGCTGCTGCATGCAGGCCTTGATCCCAATGAGAAATGTACACAAATCACGATCTATCAAGGTTTGTGCATGGGAACACCTGGTGCGCACGCACGCCCAGGAGTCGGTAACAAACGCAAGGATTGGACGAGGCACGTCAAGCACGCGTCATATTCAGCGTCAGAGTGGTTGAGCATCAAGCCACCTTCACGCAAACATCAGCGACGGCCCAGAAACCTGCGTTTGTGCTGAGATGTGACTTGGTATTCCTCGCACAACATCACAATATTTCTGCGCTTGAACTTACGTCAGCGCTTTCTCAGGACAGAGGTTCAGCAAACATGTCCACTCCTTTTCCAAAATGCTCCCATTGCCAGATTAGTGATACACACAACATTTGGTCTCTTTTCATTGGCTCTCAGTGCAAATTCAGTGCAAATTGGGTCAGTTTTACCCTGACCTGGCAACTGGCGCACCCAAGCCTCGTATGTGACATGACACCACGTGTTGAACCTTCCATTCAATTTCAGTTTGCTGAATCACCCCACTCTCACACTCCCACAGACGTCCAAAAACGCGGAAGTGAAACGCCACAGCAGTGTCCTGCATGCCATAGTAACACTGCCATGTCCCAAGAAAAGTAAAGAAATTGAAATAGCCAGGGCCAGTACAAAGAAAGGCGTTCTGATTTTTGCTTGGTCCTCACCACTTGCGCCGCATGGTTGCCATCACACTGCGTGAAATTTCAATTCAACAGGTTGTCAAGTTTTCCTCAGCAGCTTCAGGTGTGCCATGCGGAAAGTTTCTCTGTTGAGCTCCGTGAAGATTCTGGCATTTTCACTCGCTTTGTGTCGGGAAGAGACCTTCAGACCTTCGCGTCACTCGCGAAACACACGAGCTGAAATGACGGAAAATTTTCCGGAACTTGGCTCCTTTGTCTGGTCCAACGCTCAAAACAGAAAGCGCTCAGTTATCTGAACTTGCGTCCTCAAAGAGGAGTGGGGGGACAGAGAGTGAGTGAGTGAGAGAGAAAGAGAGAAAAGAGTGTGTGTGTGTAACTGACAGCGAGCGAGTGAGTTTAGTGTGTGAGTGAGTTGAGTGAGTAAGTCAGTGAGTGAGTGAGTGACAAACAGACTGACTGACTGTACGACGCCGACACACACACACACACACACAAACACACACACACACACACACGAATCACCCACCTCCGTGCCAAACTTCATTTTACCTGGAAAGCAAAATCTCAAACGAAGCTCCCTCGTTCCTGAAGAAACAAAAGAATATCTGCAGAAAACATCTCGCATTTGAGGTTTTGTTTTCCTTTTCCTTTGCGTTCCCCTCCCTTTGTTTTACCCACAGGCATCATTACTTATGGGTGTCGCTCACATTTCCTCGTCATTAGTGGGTATCACAAGACGCGCGAAACGACCCGGTGGGTGTTTTTACCACTTTTGGTTTGGCACTTTTTTCGTCTTTCTGTGTCAACTGTACTTCTGTGTCACAAAAGTGTTTTGACATTCAAAAACGTTTTCTCCAAAAAGGGCAACTTTGTCTCTTTGCACATCGGAAACAGGTGTTTTCGCAATCAGAAGAGAATCAGTTTGCAAAAATCTTCACTTGTTGTCTCTTAAATTTGTGTCTTTTGTCTCTTAAATTTGTGTCTTTTTTCTCATTCAATAGTTTCTGACAATTTCATTTGTTTTCAATTTCTCTGTGATCCACCTCTATCCAGTTGTTTCCAAATTTAACGGGAACACACGTCGGCACAATGTTTCCACTGTGAACTCGAGATTGAGACAGAGACACGGACAGGCCAAAAGCGCCAGACACTCGTAGAGAGAGAGAGAGAGAGAGAGAGAGAGAGAGAGAGAGAGAGAGAGAGAGAGAGAGCACAGCAGACGCACCAGACAAAGCAGTGAGTCTGAAAATTTCCTCTGTCGCATTCATCTTTGAGAAACTTGGCACAGATTCCCAATCTCAATCCAAGCCGCACGTGACACCCAACAAGGGAAAAACAAACGTTTCTTCTTCCCTGAGAGAAAGTGTGCAAACAGAGACTGGCGTTGGCAGGGCGACCAGACGCACAACCGATACATCACCTGTTGTTTGTGAAACACGGGCGCAAAGACACAAAACATGCACTGCCAATGCGAGACAAATGAATTGGGTCGGGAACACAAGAACACCTGTCAGATCTAGGGCCGCCGTCTCCGATGTGGCAAAATGCGACCCCTGCCCGGCAAATTTGGTGCAGCAAGCCTGAAAATGTTTCATCTTGCCAAAACATGTTCGAAAAGGTGGGACCAGGTGCCTTGGGGTGGGGTTTCCAAGACATATCCGCAGCTTGCATAAACTTGATGTTGACTCTAATTCCACGCAACTCAAGCCTGACAGTTGAGACATTGCACCAACCAAAGAATGGGCCTTGCTTTGTCGTTCTGAACTTGTCTGAGGAGCAAAAAGTATCTGACATAATCAATGCACCTGTGTGCCTGCGGTCTGGGCTCTTGATGGTTCCAAGTCACTGCTATTCTCAGAAAATGTGCAAATCTATGCACACAGTGCGGTACAATTGTCAAGGGAAGTGCAGATTTGCGCAAAACAGTTAGTTCTCCTGGGACCACAAAGGCGTGAGTACGCACAGTTCCAAGTCACTCCCATTGCAAAAGAAAATGCAGATCTTTGCACACAGTGCGGAATGAGAACGGGTATCAGCACAACAAACGCTCTCCCGGGACAAACCAACTTCAGTACCAGCGTATTGTCAGACATTGTCACTTGGAACCACAAAGGCGTGATGATGTGAATGCGCACTGTTCCAAGTCACTCCCATTGCAAAAGAAAATGCAGATTTATGCACACAGTTTGGAATGACACTGGATATCCACACCACACGCTCTCCTGGGACAGACCTGCTTCCGTTGCAACTCACTGGGAACACAAGTTGCCGTGTCTTCGCACAGGATACAGTATTACAATACGTAGAATCACAGAGAACCTTGTGGGCCTTTTCCTGACTCACAATGGACGCCGCATGCTGCGTTCGTTGTGTCCCGAAAGCAGAAATCAGCGTTGAGCTGACAACGACCGCGGAATCGAATGCAGGCAGGACCCGCCTTCCAATCTGGCCCAAAACGTCGGATTCCGTGAACATCAAACATCACCTTGCACTGATTTCAGGACCAATTGCAAAGAAAACAGTTGAATGGCATGAAAACCCGTGTAAAGCGAAGTAGGACCAGGAGGGAGTCACCCGTACACAGTGAAAAGCACTGCGGAGCTGCACATTACGAGAGTCGCGCGTGTGCGCGAATACGTAGATCTGCCAAAGCGACAGAACCATCGAGGCAGTGCATATGGAAGTTCACTTCCCGCAATTTCATAAATTTGGTTGACATTGGAGCGGAAAGAAGTTCAGTGGCAAGGCAGTTCTACGTCGACAGGTACAGCAGGTAAGGATGACAGTTTGTTCGCTTCATGTGACGCAACACAATGTCTAAGTCCTGTGCACGAAGGACAACAGGCAAAACTCGGAAACAAAAATGCTTGCCAGTGGTGAGTCACGCTCTTTGGTGTCAAACGATGTTTGCACTTGCGAAGTGCAAGAAGCCGACCGACAGAAGTGTGCGAACCAGAGCAACAAGAATGCTTGGCAGTGTGGAGTCATATCTGACAACAACACAACATGTGGACAGGGCGCTGAACAAGTTCACCGTAGTTGTTGTTGGTTTGACAGTGACATGTTTTTTGTCAACCGTGGTTCAGGCTCTGACGACAACATTGAACACGTTCTGACACAGAACCTTGTGGTCTTGAAGCCGCCTCAACTGACAGGGTTTTGCTTTTGTGTTCAACTGCTCACCACTCGCTGAATCTGAAATCCCTGAATTTGGGGTTCAAATCAGACCAGGTTCGAAAGGCAAGTCAAAATTGACACCTGTGTTCGTGGGTCAACAGTAAAAATCTGTTCAAGAAAAGCAGGATTTCAAGTCGGCGGAGTTCGAGTCAGCTGTAGATTGCGTTGCCCCTGTGCAGAAGACAATGGAAGAAAACTTTCAAAGCCAAGGTTCGTCCTCACGTGTTTGGGAGCTGTCTTCTTCCCAAGAGTAATGCTGACAGATCTAGTGCTTTGAGCCAGACACACTGAACCCAACACTTGATGCGTGTGAGGGAGACAGCAGACAATGTCTGTGTTTGAAACAGGGTCTGGAAGACAACGAAAGTGAAGATTTCAAAGACCTTAGTAAAGCTTCTATGTTGCGGAACTGTTCCCTCCCAACAATGATGCATGTGTGTGCATGTAGACTCAGTCTGCTCCTGTCGCACCAGACACCGTCTTTGAGACACAAACTCCCTCCACACCAGACAATGAAACCAGCAGTTTCATGCACATGAGGGACGAGGCAGATGACGCATACATCTGTAACACAATCCACAAGACACCGTGGTGTTTGCTACATTTCGAACCACATGTGACACTGACAGACGGAAACTTCGAACCCACCAGACACTGAAGCCAGAGGTTTGATGCAGAACGATGCACAACTGGAGGTCCAGCTGAGAAAAGTGAACAATAAACGTTGGTGTGTGATCAGGTGCAGATCCACAAGCGGGGTTCTTTCAGCCCCACAAAAAGGCAATTTTCATCCAGGGCAGCACGAAGCGTCAACTCGTGAGAAAACGATGACTGGTGTCTGATGCAGAGATCTTTTGGTTTGTGGAACCAAGGCCAAAACAAGTTTGTGCGCGCCAGCTTGCATCAAACTTTGCACAAGGTGAAATTATCTTTATACACACGCCCGCATTGATACAAGCAGTATCGCCTGCGACCAGTTCGCATTTGAATACGGCAAAAGTTCGGACGAACACATCACTTTTGCGAGCAGATAACAACAAAAGTTCCATGAGCACGTGCTGGTGATGTGTGCAGCACCCGCACTGATGCAAGCAGCAACACCCGTGAGCGAACCGCTTTTACAATGGAAAATCTAGATGACGGCAATACAGCAGATGCCAGTCAACTGCACAGCGTACGGGTGCTTCACCCAAACGCCATATTTTACGCAGTGTGTCCCACGATCCCAGATTCAGCACAAGCTAATTTCCCCGCCTGAATTCGAGCCGTTTGCGTTTCGTGTTCTGTGTGCGGCGCGTGGGATATGAATCTGCGTCAGTAACGTGGCGTCAATCTGTTTACCCACCTGAGAACACAGGAAAGATTTTAAATTGCATCAGACGACGAGACCTTGAGTGAAAACACAGGCATGAAGACTCTTCGCTTCGCACTGAAGCAGCGGGTCGCCTGGTTGTTGGGGCCTGCACACTTGGTGCGTCTGCGTTGCACGCCACCGGCCACTGCGTCACTGGGTTGACGCAAAAGACGCATAATGCGCGTCTTGTGACGGAAACAGGTCCTGTTGTTGGCATGGGTTGAGTACATGCAGGACTTCAATGAGCATTGACGTTGTTCACGCCCCCTCGTGGTCATTTCCCCCGAGACTCGTTTTCATATGGGAAGGCGACGGCACATGCGTGACGTTACGCAGTTCACGCAGGAGACGGGGGGGGGGCGACGGCGCACGGCGCGTGCGTGGATACCGCGCAGTTGTGCGCACGCACCAACGTTCCACACGTCTCTCAGTTTTGCTCTTGGGACAGGCGTGAGTTTTGAACAAAGACAGTGAATGTACAGCGAAAAGCATGCCTGGAAAGGGCGCGGTTTCACGTCGTGTCAGCTCACTTGTGCAGACAGCCCAAGTCCAACTCTAAGAAGTCACGTGACGCGAACAGCGCGTTTATCAGCGTGAACGTTGCCAGTGAGACGCAACGTTTCTGTTGCTGCTTCCCTCTTGAGAGAAACTGAATGATTTTGAAGCAGCACGTGTGAAATATTTGCACGTGGGATCAGAGGACTCGCTTTGCTGTGCAGCATGTGTCACCTGCACAAGCAAAGCCTTTGATCCCTGTGAAAACGTTCAATTGAACAAGGCTTCAGCAACAGCAATTTTCATCACGGTTGTGAAACTTCGCTCGGTTTCGGGCCCCTTTCACTCTGGATGCGTCTTGTGTTGCGTCGCTGCACAGTTGACTCCAACGCTGAACCCGTCGCCCGAAGCCTGGTACATTGACGCAGAATGATGGACCACGCTTGAACCTGATGGGATGAAATTCCGAAACGTGGAGTTTTTCAGACCCAGGCCCTTTGGAGCCATGCTGAGTGCCTGGCCATGTCAGATTGAACCTGACTTCAATGACCGGTGTCTCCTGGTTCGGCGTGTCTGGCCAAACCACTGGGCTGACTTGTGTTGGGCTTCAACGTATGATGCACAGACCCAGTGTCAAAACCAGCTGTGTTGGGATGCAACGCACAACGCATGAAGTTTGAACTTGGCCCGCGAGTTGCTCTCACAGAAGACGCGTTGTCCTCAACTTTGGGTTGCCTTTGTGCTCAAAGAAAAGCACAGTTCTGATGCACCACGATAAATTCCTGAAGTGGAGACACGTTGCAGGAATCTGACACGCATCGTTACCACTTCAAACACAACTCCAAAATGTTGTTCAACCAGTACCAGAGTGAACCCACTTGGAGCCTTTCGCAACCGCCAACGTACAGCCCCACCCTCCCCCGCTGCAAACACAGATCTTTGCACAACCGCTGGGGCAAAACATTCAACTTTCTTCACCTGCCTCAGGTTCTTTTTATGCTTGAACATTTTGCACAGAAACAGAGATGAAAGAAAAATAATGCAAGTCCTGACAGGAATACCAGAGCAGGGATGAGACAAGACAGCTTCGCCAATTTCTCGTCACTTTGAGGAAGTTCCACCGTTTGTCGCCCCAGGCGCAACATTTTAACGCGTTTCAACGCTCAAAGGAGAAGCTGTCGGGGCGCGTTTTAATCTTGCACGATCGGTGGATGGACCGGAGTCAATGGGCCGGAAGAACTTCAGCGCTTTGAAAATCACTGCAAAGGTCGTTCAGGGGTGGATCCAGGATTCAAGCGTCGGGTTTGTTCCTGAAGCTCCAGATGGGAGGATGTGTGGGATGCCGAGCAAGATCTGGACTGCAGGGTTAGGTGGACTGGTAGAGAGTGGACAGATACGAGGGGGCCTCCAAATGTTTTGATCAACACCGGATTTCATGCACTTCTTTTTGTGCCAAACCTTCTGGGTTGGCACACAGGAACCACATGCCAATGGGCTTCACACAGGTGCATGATTCCATCGCACGGGTCACTGCACTCAAAGAGGGTCATGGCCTGGAAACCAGTCTGAAAGTAATGACCTCGATCAGGTGCCAAAGCCTTCTATGCGGTGACTGACCGGTCAGATGTTTCCGCTCATTTCTTTTCTGATTTTAATTGTTTGCGCTCACAATTTTGTGCTAGAAACTTCCGGGTCAATGCAGAAACACTTGGAGCAACGTGCGGTCATCAAATTCCATGCTGCCCAAAAGAAATCAGCGGTGCACACATGGAGAGAACTGCGACAAGTGCATGGTGAAGACTGCATGTCTCAGGCAAGTGTGTGACAATGGATGAGGCGCTTCAAGACCAATCCAGACGCATCTCTGCAGGACAAATTCCGGTCTGGACGCCCACGAAGCACCCGCACGGAACAATGCCAGGACCTCATCATGCCACTGCTCAAAGAGGACAACCGCCGGACAATTTCAGAGCTGTCAAACTTGAGCCAGTTGAGTGTGGGGTCAGTGTGTCGCCTGCTCAAAGATCTCGAGCTCCGTCGCATCAATGCCAAGTTCATCCCCAAGATCCTGAAGCCTTCTGAAGCCCAGTTCTGTGTCAAGTTGTGCCAGATGAACTTGGACATGTTACATCAGGATGCCAACTTGTTGCAGAAGGTGATTTGCACTGATGAGTCTTGGGTTCATGTGTACTCCCCGGAGCTCAAATCATGATCCAGTCAGTGGCTCCCAAGAGGCTCTCGTCGACCACAGAAGGCTCTGCGTTCCAGAAGTGCAAAGAAGACTCTTTTAACTGTGTTCTATGATTGGAAAGGCATCATCTATTTCGAGTTTTGTGACCACACTGTCTCAGCTGATGACTACATGGCTACTTTGGGAAGGTTCAGGGAGCGTGTGAGGCTGTACCGTCCGGAGCTTTGGGAGTCAGGCAATTGGTTTCTGCAACAAGACAATGCCCCTGCCCACACGGCGACTCCCACCATCGCCTACTTTGGAGAACATGACATGGAATTGCTCAACCACCCACCGTACAGTCCCGACCTTGCACCTTGCGATTATTTCCTTTTTCCTACATTGAAGGCCAAACTGAGGGGGAGGAGATTTGAAAATGTCAACAACCTTCAGAACGCCATGAAGCAGGAGCTGCGCAAAATGTCAAGGGACAAGATCCGTGACTCTGTCCTTGGAATGGTGGATCGTTGGAGGAAGTGCATCTCTGTGAGTGGCCAATATTTTGAGGGCCAGGGAATCCCTGCAATGCCTGAAGAGCCTCTGCACACAGACACTGAACCAGAGACAGACCCACAAGAAGGCAACTCCAGTCAGGAAGCGGACGATGACCAAGAAGACTTTTATTGACTGTTTCTGTTGTGCCAAGTTGGTTTTTTGAAGCCTTTTACGTTGAGGAATTGCATGTTTGTTTATTATGTGCATGGTTGACAACATGAGCATGAAGCAAAGGCATCCCTGTCTCTTCATCTTTGATCGCAATTGCAAAATTTTTGACCGCAAAGTAATGACTGGTAAGAAATGAGCGCTCAAAAACTCGTCGCATGCAGTCAAAACTTTTGGAGTCCCCCTCGTAATAGATGAGACAGACAGAAAGACAAACAAAATTGTCAGACACCCAGATGGACAGACAGACAAACACACATACACACATGAGAGAGAGAAAGAGAGAGAGAGAGAGAGAGAGAGAGAGAGAGAGGGGGAGAGAGAGAGAAAGAGAGAAAGAGAGAGAGAGAGAGAGAGAGAGAGAGAAAAGAGAGAGAGAGAGAGAGAGAGAGACAGACAGACAGACAGACAGACAGACAGACAGACATGTAACGGTAAGGAAACCACAGTGTTTCTGGTAAATGAGAGTGTTTTGTCAGTCAAACCAGACTCTGAGAGACTGCAGCCTACGCAAGTTCCTCAACAGCCTCTTGTTGCGCTGTGACGCAACAACGTGCTTCAGATGGAGTTGTGTGTGTTTGATATGAAGAATTCCAACACCTATCAAAACGGTTTCAAGTCCCTTTGATCAACTGACGTAATACCTGCCAACCAGGTTCTTGAGCCGATTCTGCAAGTTGTGGGATATCAAAAAGAGCTGATGTCAACCTCTGGGCATGGAACTTGTTATCTTTTGCACCCAATGACACAAAAAGGTAGACATGTAATTTTCCTGGTGGAGTGGAGACCCCGTGGGGTCCTGAGGCCCCTGGCAACCTTTGAAACCTGGGGGACTTGGAGCCCTGGAGACCCGAGTCAGTCTCTGTGGCCACTTGTTACTTGTCACCTTTCCTCAAACCTTGTGGAAACTTGTTGGTTTCTCATTTTCAACAAACACAAGGACAAATCAAAAGCTACTGTCTGGAAGCATTCAACGTGTTCAGCAGATAACACACCCAAGGTAGGCTGACCTCAACTGTAATTGCCACCCCACCTTGTCACAAAGCAAATTCTCGCCTCAGATGTCAAGAGTGAAAAGGCCGCACCTCCCTCAGAATCGATCGCCACGAACTGTGGCATTTCCCCCTTCTCATGTGCCACCGCTTATTGTCAGTAATGGCTTCTTTGATGCTCTGTGGTCAAGTGCCCGCATTTAAAGCACAACGCCCCTCACACAACAGGCGCCACGTAACTTCGCCGCACATGCAGGCACGCCATGGTGGAGGGGTCAGCCAAACGGCTACGGGGTCCAAACGGGTTTCACTGCCCCATCCAGTGGGAGTTTCACCATCTATGGAGGTCCACCCATCCTTGTGGGTCTATCACGGTTGAGGGTCCACCATCTAGAAGGCGCTCCACCTTTGTTTGGGGCGCCACCTTTGTTGGGGGCGCCACCTTTGTTGGGGGGCGCCACCTTTGTTGGGGGCACCACCTTTGTTAGGGGGGCCACCTTTGTTGGGGGCGCCACCTTTCTTGGGGGGCGCCACCTTTGTTGGGGGCGCCACCTTTGTTGGGGGGCGCCACCTTTGTTGGGGGGGCCACCTTTGTTGGGGGGCGCCACCTTTGTTGGTGGGCACCACCCGTTGGTCTGGGCTGATCTGGTAGTCACTGTATCACGCCAAGAATCGCTTCCATGATGCTGAATCAACAGAAATCTACCAGAGGAGTGTCAGTCCATTCCCGAGGTGCGAAGACTTTTCGCGTTCGATTAAATTTACACCTGAAGCCAATGTTGACGCAGTGAAATGAGAGTGGTTGAGCAAAAGCAATTTCAGCGCGAGTGATGCAGCCGACAAACATAAACGCATTACACCGCAAATCACACTGAAATTAGTCCGGGTGGGTTGACTCAGAGACGGGTCCATGAGGGGGCGTCCTGCACCCCCCTCCCTCAAAGAAAATAATCTACTCCAAACAATTTGACGTTTGGCTGACCAAACGAGGTGTTCCCTTTGCTGAAATGTTCAAATCTGGGATCGTCTCCACAGCCCTTGTTGACAGCAACACAGACAGTGCGAAAAGTCAGCACGAATCTGAAGAGTGTCCTTGATGTCCATTGGACTCAGGGTCCCTCGCTGCAGTCTGCATTGCGCAATGTCATACAACTTAGTTTTGCCAGATGCGACTGGTTTTGAGTGGTGAACTTCGTGTCCCTTCGTACGGCAGGCTCGCGGTCGCCACCATCCACAAAATTCGCAAAGGGGGCGTCCCTCTCCCCCTTCCCATTGCGAGCAAAAGACAATCCTTGATCCGGTTCTGAAACATTTTCTGACATTTGGCCTTGAGCTGTGGAACAGACCGGGGCCCAGTGTGTCAAAATGCCACAGCGCCCCCTCGCCAACCCTCTGCTCAGTCGTTCAGACCTGCAAGTCAAATCCTGGACCCGCCCCCTTCAACACACTGTAATTGGCGGAGGTGATGTGACAATGACAATAAACCTGTGCACCTGATGTGCAAAAAACACCTTGCTCATTTCTATCACAACGCACAAATTGCTCCCCAAAAAGCATTACCTTGGCTGGATTCACACAAATGATGCGTGACTTGCCGAACAAAATCACTGCACAGGTGGGAATTTTGAAATGAGTGACGCAACAGTGGCACCAGGTGTACGCTGGATATGGAAATGGTTGTGTCAACAGAAACGGTTTGCGTCAGAGTTGCACCAAAAGAAAAGTGTGTGTCTTTCCCTCGTATTTGCATCTACGAACTTGCAAAAAGCCCTAATTCTATGATTCTTGGCAGCAAATAGAACCGCATCTTTGATTTTTGCAGGGACGTGACGCGTGACGCTTCTGCTGGGCGGCAGCCCTGAGCGCGTCCAGCGGACGCAGCCGGAACGACCGGAGGAACCCCAGAGGAGAACACCCCACGTGACGTGACCCTGGAAAACGCCGCACGCCATGACGCCTCTGGCTGCATGTTTCCTCGCGCTCCTGTTGTTCTATCTCGTACAAGGTGGGTACAGCGTGTTCCAACACGGGACATCAGACGTGGCGCCCCCTCGGTTCCGTCCTGGCAACATTTTGAGAGACATTACCCCGTAGCAACAAACTTCTCCCTTATGCAAGCCACAATGCAGCAAATGCAAATGATGAACGTCGTAGCTACGCTCCCAAAACTTTCCAGACGCCCCTGATAAATTTTGCGCCTCCGCTGTTTTTCCATGCTGATGTATTTGTCCCCATCTGGTGGTGGGACCGAACGCCCAACCCCGGACCGTTCAACAAGATCTGGATCTGCGCTTTGGAAAGCAGTTGTGCCCTGCCAAAATCCCCACATGAAGTATGTCGACCCTGGGTCGCTTCTGTTGGGTTGTCCTGACAAAACGTGACCATGTTGTACAAGTGCATGGCCAGCAGTCTTCCGTACAAAGAGACCAGGGTCTTTCCCGAGGGGGAGTCGAGGCAGTGCGTGACAAGAGCCAAGAGACACACATCATTGACACAGATCTGACGCCCCGATTCTGATGCTTCTGAAAACTTTTTTCCCATCTTTGCGAAGCTTTTTGACAGAACCACTATCAGGTGCATTTTTCTCAAAAGAAAAGCAAAAGTGAGCTGTCTTCTGTGACTGCTTGCCTTTTGTCATGGAGACAGTTGGTTTTGGGTCTCTTTGTGAAAACGTCAACAGAAGAAAGTGATGCTGTGCTCAAAGTCCCTGTGAAACACAGAAAACACAAGTTTGCGACTTTTAATGACTGTCAGAACTTTTCCAGAAGCTTTCAGAAATTCATTACAAAGTTTGGTTTGAACAAATGTTCAGGCATCTTTGTTTCATGACAGGCAAATTCCCAGCTAAAGGAGTTTTTCTGGCACCCATCATCCAAGCAGTTTTCACGTGAGCACCTCTCGGGTGCAGCCGTGGTGTCGTCTGCACCAAGACCCACTGTGGCAAACTGATCAAGGAATTCCTGCTTGGCTTTCCCCGCAATGCCCAAGTAAAACAGTGATACCGGAAGCACGGCGTTGAATTGGCATCAAAACTTTCACACGCAGATGCAAAAATAGGTCCAGGGACCTCGCGGTGATTTGAACAAATTTGATCAATTTCAATGACCAGTGAGCACAATCCAAAACACAGTCTACACTTTTCATCATTAATTTGTATA
>JAAUXT010104763.1_pt1 | contig 24946 bp, 31 predicted proteins | sample 7278171 | NCBI WGS metagenome assembly JAAUXT01 (sample SAMN14350112, study PRJNA611818) | marine sediment metagenome | isolation source: surface marine sediment (1.8m) | place: French Polynesia: Moorea | collected 2018-08
AAATTTGTTTCATTTGGGTGTGTGCCAAATGAGTTCCTAAGTTGTGAATATTAAGTGAAAAAAGTAAGAATTTTGACAAAAAAGTGAGCCAAATCAGAGCGAGCCAAATCTGAGTGACCCAAATCAGAGCAAGCCAAATCAGAGCAACTGAAATTTCCTCAAATCACCGCGAGCTCCATGGAGCTATTTTTTTTTCAGCCCTGTGTCTGCGTCTGTGTCCTCATGCGCCCTTGTCTGCGCTACCTTGCCTCCCCTCCCCCGACTGGTCACAAACGAGAATGCCCCTGGCATTGTGTCGTGCGTTGAGTTCTCAGGGCGGCTCTAGGAAGAAACCTGTGTACCTGTGTGAGACCTGTTGAGGGGGGGTCACATACTCGTAGGTTTCTCTCCAGGAGGCGGCAAAATTTTCCAAGTCTTTCTGGAAAGAAACCTGTGTGCCCCCCTCACTACGTCATGGAAACTGAGGTGCGTACAGACAGCAGACAGACAGACGGATATCGATCGTCTGAGGTACATCAGATTGTCTGGGTTAGATCTACCTTCCTCAGAAACTTGTCTTAGTTGTCCCTCACTCAGACAACAAATGTTTTGGACTGTCTTTTTTCGGATTGTCCGAGTTACCGTTGGATATTGTCGGCTGATTTGACGGCAACAAAGACAAAGAACATGTTTCATTCTTTGCTGTCATGCCCCCCCCCCCAAACTGCTGCTCTTCTCAGGACTTATTTTGTCCATTTTGATTCTAAAATACATGAGAAGTACTCGTACAAAACGGGCACACGTTTTGTGTCCCTGAAAACAAATTTAGCCTCACAAATTCGAGCCTCTGAGGGTCCAACAAAAGCCAAGACAGCAATTCCTGCACACTTTTTACGCCATAAGCCAGTGCAGAACTATTGCGTTGCGTTCTTCAAGTCCTTCTCACGTACGTTCTGCAGCACCCTGACAATAAACGAGCTGCATTGGAAGATTCAAAAGGGACATTGCATATTGAGAGCAGAAAACACCCACCGACGATCTTCGCGCTGCAGTTCTGCCTCTTCACTGCGTCTGCGTCTCAACACCAAAGTGTGTGTGTGTGTGGGGGGGGGGTTGGAGGGAAATCTCCCTCCAAGGGTTGGAGGGAAATTTCCCTCGAACCCCCAGCCCCCCCCCCCCGCTCCCGCCTCAGTCAGTCACGGTAAAAACAATACACGCCGACGCGGCTCGCAACAACACAAGCCGACGTGGCTCGTAATTAGTGTGGACGACGGCACGCAAGTCACGTAGGCCGCAAGCTTTTCCAATTTCCGCTGTAAACCAGTTCAGTCCAGTCACAGCTCACCTTCGGAAACAAAACAAAACACGTCGCACTTTCGCGTGGCGCGAGCAATCAAAAGATTCGTGACTGAGTCCATCTCAAGACGTCAGGAAAATCGTCCTGCCACAAAAAGGCTTCACTTCACTAGGCGTCCACACACGAGTTGAAGGTGAAGGCCAGAGCCCCTTGGATCACAAAATTTCCCCTCGCACCTGAGATGGTGAAAACCCCTCTTGTTTCAATGGCGTGTCAAAAATCTACGTTGCTTGTTTTGGCCACTCAGGTTGATGTCCTTTTCGCCTCAGAGAGGAGGTGGAGGAACGCAGGATCTGATCAGGAAGCGGGACACAGCCTCCCCTTTGTCGGAGACAGACTCCATACCATATCCTGTGCTTCTCTCATGGAACGAGACTTCACTCTGGCCCGCTGTACGCTCGTACAACAGGTGGGCGCAGCAGGGTTTCGTGCTCGGTGAACTGGCTGCACTGTTGGAAGTGGGTCCCGTCTCCAACTTAGAACTTTTTTCGCAGAAACCTTTTTGTTTTGAATTTCCCAGAAAGATGACCTGTCTGACCTTTCAGTCTGTGTGGAGGAGAATTGCCTCAACTCGGTCTTCAATAGAGCTTGGAGTTTGGAAAACATCAGAAGAGAAATCAGCTGTGGTATTTTCAGTGTGATAATTTCCTGGTGTGTTTGTCAAGGTGATTTTTGTCTGCCGCATACGCGACGATTTGTTGAAGACTCAACTGAGCAGGACAATTTCCACGAACAAGAAGGTGCAGTGTGGAAAAATACCGATTCACTGAGCCCTCATTCTGATTCGCGACTGCAAAGTGATTCTCTTCAGCCACCGTGTGGACCAGGAACCACAGAAACAGCTGACAGCATCTTTTCCCACAGATTCCACACAGCAGCCTGTCCAGCCTGGTTCACCCAAACTGGCAAGGCTTTTCACCGTCCTGCACAGTTTCAAGCAGGGTCACACAAGCCCCTTCCGGAAAGAGCCGTCTTCCATTGCCAGCAAGACTGTTCGTTATTGCCCTGTCTCTCCATTGGCAGAATCTCACAAAGTTCTTTGTGTTAGAACTCACAAATGTGCATTGCGAAGTAGAAATGAAGTGCAGTGCCCCTCCCACAAAGACCCACAACGTCATAATCCTGGATGAACCCCTGAATCTGTTTCGATTGCAGTGTACTGTATCAGCTTCAAGATCATGGTCTTCGCGCGAGTGTTCTTGGTGAAAGAAAGCAAGCCTGAGCAGAACGTCTTACAAGGCTGTGCACTCAGTGTTCAAAATCTAATAAGCGAAAAGCGCGCGCACGCACGCACGCGCACGCGCACACACACACACACACACACACACACACACACACACACACACACAGAGCGCACCATGACGGCAAAGACCGGAGGAACGGGAAGAGCTGCACAGGTACACCCCCTGTGTGTGTGTGTGTGTGTGTGTGTGTGTGTGTGTGTGTGTGTATGTATGTATGTAGTGTTGTAAAATGGTACGAGGGAGGTCCTAATGTATGAGGTTTCTGTCCGGAAAAAAAGGTTTTTTCGGGCCCCGAAAATTTCGGGACATGTCTCAAACTTCTCTTGGGGATCTTGTGTTTATGTTCACATTGAGTAAAGTGGGGCAGACAGTTGCGCGATTGTAGGATCGCGATCAGAAGTTCACAGAGTGCAGTCCATTCAGCGACTGACCAGCAATGTCTCTTGGACCGTGTTTCTTGCTGTTTTGGGCAACTTTGATGGCCCCTCCGGTGTCCATGGATGCTAAGATCGAGCAGAGGACTGTTCTCCGGTTTCTTGTGCGTGAAGGCAAGAAGCCCATTGAATGTTGGAGGCAAATGTGCACTGTCTTCGGAGCTGGGACAATGTCAAAGACAAGAATCAGGGTGTGGCACAAGAGATTTCATGAAGGGAGAGACACTTTTAAGGATGACAAACACACCAGACACCCCCGCTCTGCACGCACACCCCGCAACATCAGGAGAGTCCAGGATGCCTTGAGGAGGAACCAGAGGGTGAATGTCAGAGAACTTGCGGCAAACATCAACCTGTCAAAGACCTTTGTGCATGGCATCCTGAAGAAGGACCTCAAACTCTCAAAGGTGGCAGCCAAGATGATTCCCAAAGACCTCACTCCCAGACAAAAGGCCTTCAGAAAATGGATTTGCAAGGAGAACTTGGCTGCCCTGTGGGACAATCCAGATCTTATGGATAAAGTGATCACTGGTGACGAGTCCTGGGTGTCAATGATCGAGTTGGAAACAAAGCAGGAGTCATGTGCATGGGTTTCCAAAGGGTCCAGAAGTGAGCGACCATCCAAAGTGCACAGACAAAGGGGGACCTGGAAATCCATGCTCACAGTCTTCTGTGACAAGCAAGGTGTGATTCTGGCTGAATTTTTACCAAGAGGAGAGACAGTGGACACTGACCAGTACCTCCAGGTGTTGCACAGATTGCGGGAGAACATTCGCAGGAAATGCCCTGAACTTTGGGGACAGGCCAGAAGAGGAGAGCCATGCCCATTTCTGCTGCATCACAACAATGCCTCCAGCCACACCTCAAACAGGACCATCGCCTTCATGGGAGAGAACAGCATTGAGATGCTTGCCCACCCACCCAATTCACTGGACCTTGCCCCCTGTGACTATTTTTTATTTCCAAAACTCAAGAGTGCCCTCCGGGGGCATTGACATGCCAATCTGGAGGCGATGAAGCAAAGTGTTCTGAGGGTTCTCAGAGACATTCCTGAAGAGGAATTTGCCCATGCATTGATGTCACTCCCCCTGCAATGGATGAAGTGTGTTGCCACAGAAGGCGAGTATTTTGAGGGGTGGAATCTTCCTGTTGAACCAGACAAACACGGACTTGAAATTGTGTTTGGAGAAGACTCTGATGAAGGACACACTTCCAGTGATCCAAGTGAAGATTCTGACTCAGACTGAAATCGGTCGGCACTGTTGGTCACCATGGAATGCCATTTTTGGATTTATTAGTTGCAATTATTGAGTACTTTTTGTGTTGCATTTTACATATTTTATTCATGTTGGCATGTAGTTCCATGTTGTGTGTTCACATTAAAGTTGGCGTGGCAAAAGAACCAAAAAAACCATCTTTTTCCGGACAGAAACAGCATATATTAGGACCTCCCTCGTACACGCAAATAAACACAGAGCGCACCATGACGGCAAAGACCGGAGGAACAGGAGTTTCTTGAAGCACATACATTCTGCACACAAAACGCTGAACTATGAACTTTGTTGAAGTACAGAAATATTTGGAATGAATGAAGCTTGCAGGACGCCGAGACAGATTCATTGTCTTTTCTGCCATTTCAGCAAACCTACCAACGTCCGTTGCGAAGCAACCTGCGTCAAGGAGATGACCTTGCGTTTTGTTGTGTTGTCAACGCATCAGCCTCGATCTCTGTCCTTGACGTCGTCAGGTCATCAAAGCGTCAGATTATCTCCCGGCCTTGCTTTCCGCACAAAGCGGACAGAGTCAGATGTCAGCACCAAGCGGATGAACTGAAGCTAAACCGTTCACAACAACGCTTGAACCGACAGCCACTGACCAACTGCATGGCTGAGACCACTGGCTCTTTGGCTTCGATCACAACTTGCTTACAGACCTGGCTGCCTGTTCGTACCTTCCAAGCTTCAGATTTGAAGGGGGTCATTTCACAACAACACATCTGACTGGCAACGCGACCAAACAACACGGCATGACGGCAAAGACCGGAGGAACGGGAGTTTCTTGAAGCGCAATTTGTGTCCAACTGCAAAAAGCTGCTTCAAACAATTGCCCGGCCTCCTACACCTTCCAATTTTGCGCAGAACTGCACCAACGATTTGGTGTTCTCGAGTAGATTCGTTCACAAGTTGGGACAGACCCCGCTGAAGATGCCTGCTTCGGCGTAAGCCTCCCCAGGGCCCATGCGATTCGGGCTGCCACACCAAACCAAACATCCACCGCCCAGGGGAAGAAGCTTCTCTTCTTTTGATTTTGACAAGAGTTCCTCCTCGTATGCTGGACCCAATGCCAAAGTCGTGACGTGGGGACATTTGGCGCCTCGAGCAAATCCTTTCCCTCCTCTTGTGTCTTCGACAGAACTTTGAAAGCCTTCTTGGACGTTTCTTCACGCCAGGCTTTCATTCTGGTTTCACAGATATAGCCGGCGCTTTGTCACACTGGATGCACAAATTGTGGAGAGCCACACAAAAGGAACAATACGCGCTTACAACTGGATTTGACAAAATACTTCGCAGTTTGCAGATTTCTGAAGGTCACCTTTGGTTGGTGGTTCTGTCACATTCGGTCTAGATCTTAACAGAATGATTCCTTTCCCCTACACATTGCCATTTACCCCTCATTCACACAGAAACTTGCGAAAAAGTGTACGAGCCTTCAAGGCCACTTTGTATCAATCAATGTGTTTCAACAAAGTCCCAATGAAATACTGAAGAACAACAGTGGGAAGGAAAATCCGTGTGGGACATGGTCCAAAATCTGCCAAGACAAAAAAGAATGAGGTCAACTGAGACACAATCACACGCTTTGACGGATGTGGTTGGTCAGTTTAAGAAAGTGGATCTTCCTGACTGATGTGATTTTGCAGATGTGCAAATTTCTCCCCACTGAGGGCAACCAACACCGCAGAAATCAGGCAACAACAAGTTCCGGACATCAGAGCTCGCCAACACTCCAGAGCGGCTGCAGACTGAAGCAGCACCGAACGTTCGGTCAGTGTCAGTGTGCGTGATTCGTGCAGACTGAAAACGAAATACATCTGTTGAAGCAAGTGTCCCCCACTTGGGGTCCCTTTATTCTTGTCTCAATTACTTGTGGCCCCTGTGCCACCCTGGGGCCTCAGCAGTCGATCTGTACAAAACCGCCCAATGTTTCACGAGGTTTGTCTCAAAATTTTCCTTCGTTTTGCAATGGCGCACCCAACTGCTGTTATTCCAACCAAAGCTGATCCCAAAACATTTCTTTACACTTTCAGGTTTCTCTTGTGTATAAAAACTGTAATTTATTTTTGGGGAAAGAAAATTACCCTCTTTTATCTTTCAGCTGAGTTCATATTTCTCTGTGGGTTTTCTCTCAAAGAAAAAATAGTTTTTCTTTGAGCTCACCTTCAATAAAAATAAAACTTTCAGCCAACAGAGGGTTTTGCTCTTGTTCTTCTTTGGTAACATTTTGAAGAAACATTCATTACTCTGCCAAAATAAGCTCAACAAAATCTATCATTTTGCTCACTTTCAGGCTTTTCCCCACAAACGAGAATGCCCCTGGCATTGTGTCGAGCGTTGAGTTGCGTCCGTATGTTCGAAGTCCATTTTGTTTGACGTGGTAACCACGGGGGTGGGGGTCACACAGGTTTCTTTCCAGCCAGTCGCAAACTTTTTCAAAGTCCAAAACTCCAACCTTCAACTTTTCCATGATGTCGGGACTGGGGGAGTCACACAGGTTTCTTTCCAGCCACTGGCAATTTTTGGAAGCAGCAATTGGTTTCAACAACGTTGTGGCTCAAGACGTGTGTGGAGGTTCACTCTGAGAGGGGAAAGAGTCATTCCTTGCTGAGTTACATGCAGAATGAGATAACATTTTCCCTACTTTTTGGGCCTTCTTCACCTCTGCGCACTGTGAAAACAAACTTTTCTATTCGCGTAATTTGAACCTTCACGCAAACCTTGGTCATAGAGACAAACATGAATTGTGAAGATTGGTCTTTGATGGAAAAACCAAACATCAGTTTCCTCTAGGTCATTTTGAACTGAAATTCTATGATGATCGAGTGACGTCATTTGTGACGAACTCGTCGCTGATTGACAAAAGATTGCGTGGTCGCCTTTTAAATTTGTCCTGAGGCAACCTGCCCCACCCTCCCAACTTAGAAAATCACAGCTTCAGAATCTGTCAAAAATGATTGCTGCACATTGGACGAATCCTGACTTCTTAATTAATTGCCTCAGTAGATCTACTCTACCCACCCACTGAAAACCACTTCAAAGTTTGCGCTGTCAAGCCAGCCAGTGCAGAACGGAGAAAATGAGGAAAGGTCACAAAAAGTGGCGCAAACTGAACGCGCAGAATGCACATATGTTCCTGTTCTGACTTTGTTGAGGGTAGTTCTAATTACACGAACAACTGCACATACGAGATGTCCATCTGACGTGTCCCAGACTCGAAGCCATTGAGCCCCTGACCACAACCAAAACTGAATCCAGAGAAAGACGCACCATTTTGCCCTGATTGCGAGAAGGTGCAAGTTCACCATTGTTTCAAAGGGACATCAATTCCAGAAAACCATGGCATGGGTGTGTCTCACACTTGAGTGTGACTTGTAACCAGGCGGATACAATTCTGCACCGTCAAGAGCAAAACTTTCTCAACTTTTCTGTCAAAACCCTCTGGAGGTCTGGCCCCTCGACAATGTCCCTTCAACCACCAAACGTTTGTCGAGGTTGAGTTTCCTCAGGAGCCTAAGCGAAAAATCGATCTTCCACACGCCTTGTTTTCACGTGTTTGGAGCCAGGTACACGGGGTGAAACCCACCGACACCAAGGTTTCTGTGCCTCGTTTCTGCGGAGCACGCGGCCCGTGAGCCGCGTGACGGAAAGGCACCGAGGTCGCTGCATAGGTGCCGAACAAAGGCAGATCTAATTACTGAACTCAGAAGTGTGGGCCCCAAAAGGCCCCAGCGCGTGTGTCACCTTGAGATTCAGAGAGCCATGCAGCCGAGGTGCAAGACGCAGGAGACTCGGGGTCAATCCAGGCACCTTGCAGCTGTCTTTCCACGTCCACCACAAACACGTTGCGCCCCCCATGCATCCAATTTAGTTGTTGTCTATTTACTTCCAACAGTTTTTGTGTCTTTCCAAATGGTGTGTTTTTCCAAGCCAAACATGTTCGTGTTTTTTCACATGAAACAGTTTTTGCGTATTTCATGTCCAACAGTATGGACCTTCCACGTCGAAAAAAACCTTCCAAATCAACCACTACGTTCATCGGGCTGAAGAAGCGTGCAGGCCATCTTCCCTGTGCGCACAGAACTGGACCCACCCCATTTGAAATCAGCAGATTCAACCCGGTCTGAAAAGGCCATCAAACCCCAGGACGCGATGTTTCGCTTCGACTAAAATTCTTCGCAGCACACTGTTCCATAAACGACTGCGCGATTGGCGTGACATCAGCCGCAGCGCACACGAGGCCGCGATGACCCGAGTGCTCAACACAGAAGCGTACACCATTCTCTGCAAGTCAATCTGTGCCTGTCTCGCGCGTGAAGTGCTCTTTCACACAGCGTACGCGGCACACCCCAGCTTGGCGAATTCGTGCTCGGACAGCACGCTTGTGGTGTTCAGGACAAAAGATCTTGACATCGAGATTTGCATGCCTGCGTGGAGTTTGATCAGGGTTTGGAGACTGCATGCTTCGGGTTCAAACTGTGTTCCTTGCTCGCACGGACCTCAGAATCACGCACACGTAACGCTTGACGTGCGGCGTCAAAGGTCAGGGTTCTGGTGGTGCTCCAACGGGAGCGTCCACCCTCAGTTCCCCTGGAGGTCCCGGCGCTGTGGGCGATATTAGAAACTTGTACTCACGCGTGTACGCAGACTGGACGTGCTTGAGCTCGAGGACGACGTAGCGCCCGTCGCCGGGCGCGGACTGCAGCGACGTGCTCGGCCCCGGCGGAAGCGACAGAGTGCGCAGACTCGCGCGCACGCAGAACACGAGGAACTTGGTCGGGCGGCTGAGGCTGAAGCCTTGTCGCAGGTTCTTGTAGTGTCTGTCGGGACAAAATATCAGTGTGGACCGGGCACAGATTTTTGTCCAAAATATCATCTCGGCTTCCCCACCCCCACCTCAAAAAATAAAACTGGTTGTTGTACGAAGCAAACGTTTTTCCTGTTCCTCAGTTTGTTGTACCTGCTCTGCTTTGATGTGATGAAGGGGAACTCGAATCTTGCTTTTGGACCTCAAATGGCACAGGGACCTTGGTATCCCTTATCGGAATCATACAACATGAAAACAAGTTCACAATTTGATTTGCTGAGACGTAGCGAATTACCTGATTCGTGCGAAGAAGAAATTTTGACCGTTGTGTTTTCCATCTGAAAATAGAAAACAACACACTGCGTCATGCAAGTTTTCATTGGAGAAAAACAAAACGTGTGCGGAATCAAAACGAGGCCAATAAGCAGCGAGACTTGGCGAGATTATGCGCGACGCACCTGCGGCGTCGCTGAAGCTGAGGTGATTGCGCAGTGTAGCGACGTCCTTCCGGTACATGAAGCGCGTCAGCAGCTGGTGTCGCCAGTAGTTCTGAAAAAAAAACAAGCGCAATGTCGCTCAAAATTCCGGCCTCACTCCCGTACTCAACACCTTGGGGGCGAGCCCCGTATCCTGAGCTTCAGGTCAGACCTGAACACCTGACCTCCCTCGTACCTTTGGGTACTTGGCAAGTTCGAGGAGCCCGTCGCTGGCGTCCACGATCCTGTGATGCTTCGGGGTCAGCACGATGCGATAGTCGAAGTCGACCGAGTGAAAGTGCGGGTCCCCGCCGCACGGGAAGGACGGGACCCCGGTGTGACCGCCGTCTCCGCCCGCGCCGCTCGAGCCGAGCCGCTCCACGTCCACGCACACGCCAACTCCTCCTCCTCCGCCGCCGCCGCCGTCCATACCGGAACCGTCAGCGCCGGAAGCACGCGCCGTTGCGCCGCCTGGCGCTGTGCTCGATTCGCCTTCATCGCTCTTCGCTTCTGTTTCCGAAACAAGAACACTCATCAGTGTGGAGACGCGCCTGACCTGACCGACCGCCATTGAACTGAGAGGGGACTTTGGATGACATCTTGGCGTCGCTGGATGAGAATGATAAAGGTTCGACGTGAGTCCTGTTTCCTTTCATACATCCACTGATTCTACACATCAATACAGAGACGCACAACCACTCACGCACGAATGCCTCTTTCACTGACCCTGCAATTGTTTGAAGTGTTCGATGACATTCTGCAGAGTGCTCAGCGTGCCCCCGCTCTTCTTCCCGCCGGTACCGCCACCGCCGCTCTTGTTGGTGCCGCTGCCGCCGGCGACGCCACCGCCGCCTTCTGCCTTCTCCCCGCCAGCCTCGCCGGCGTTAGCGCCGGCCTCGCCGCTTGGGCCGCAACGGGCGTCACTCCCGGAAACGGACGAGCGCGACCCGGCGCCGCTGGTTGTGCGCAGGCGCCGCTTAGAGGCCTTGACGAGCGAGTTGATGCGTGCGAGGCATTGTCGCACCTCCTTGCGCTTCTTGTTTTGGCGCGCGTCGTTGTTCGCGGCAGCCGAGACGAAACCGCTGCTGCAAGTTGCGCGAAATAAACAAGAACACAGGTCAGTGCCCTGGACCAAGCTGCGATGATCTCATCATCAGGTCACAACGGACTGCAAGGCAACACCAAGTCAACAACTTCGACACCGTTTCTCGTGACAATTTTTGCTTTCGCGTCAAAAGTTTTTTTTCACGCGCCAACGTTTGGGATAAACTGCGTGTGTAACAAACGAATGTTCTTGTGCGTTGGCACCAGAACGAACAGCAATGCCTCGAGCCCAGCAAGACAAGAATTTGTAAAAATTGGTCGTCGGCAGAAAATTGCACGAGCCGTGCCCTGGATCAGGAAGAGACGCTTGTAACTTGCAAATCTTGGCTCCTCCACTGAACCTGCAGGCCGGTCCCACACAGAGTGCATGCAGGTGTTTGTGTCTCTGTGGACGGGGCGCTGCGTCACCAGCAACGACGTTGCAAACAAAAAAGCCCTTTGCAGGGAGACACGACACAGTGTGAACATGGTCTCACTCTCCACCCAAGGGTGCTCAAAAGTAATTGGGGACCACAGCGCAATTTTGTGTCCGTGAATTGGAGGTTTTCTAACATTTCATTGCAAGCTGAAGACAAACTCAACGAAACGAACAATGTTGCACCACGCGGTTAACACGACTGGGGAAACATTCCAAACCATCTGCAAGGCATTGAAAGGTGGGATCGTCTCCAGACCTGGGGATCGGCCCTTGACCAGGCAGTAGACTGGACCTGGGTCAAACCGCTGATCCGTGTGAAGCTGCGCACGCTCCACAGAGCCCCAGAACCGAATTTTAAGGCCCACGCACACAACTGGCACCCTGAAAATTTAAAGCAAAGCAGGACAGCTTTGATTTCTCAAAGTTTTGTCGGCAGCTGAAGGATTGAAGCCCTGAATCCGCTGCACGCGTGGAGGTCTCACACAGGTATAGCGATGAACTGAACGGAATTTCAGTTCGCACTGTGTGGGCATCCCCAACAACGTGCGGTTGGTTGTGTGGTTTTTGCCACAAGACTCCCACCCCCTTTTTACACTCAGAAAAATCGAAAAATCGCACTTTTTACAGTGCACCGGAAGGAGGTGTACTTGTTTCCAGGGGTCAGTGAAATGTCTTCGCCCTCCCCCTTCCCGGTTCTGCTCCCCTTTGTTGACCTGTTCTCCGTCCCTCGTGTTTTGCCAAAAGGAGTTCAACCCACATTCAAGCCTGCAGGAATTACATCAGGCGCAGAGCTCAACAATCAGTCGTTCATCTTTCCGGAATCGCTCCAGATTGTTTGGAGATTTGCGTGTGCAAAGCTGACGCAATGATCATGATGACGTACAACCACTGATCTCCTCAAACTTAAAAAAAAACACCTGATAGAGTCTATTGTTGGGTTCAGCCTGCGTTTCTGAGAATTTCACGAAGCAACACCGGCTCCTTGTTGAACCTCAGTCCAGGTTCAGTTCTTTTCTTTCCTGCACCCCAACCGCGTGCACCCAACCCAATGCAGCACACTTAGATCAACGCTCGTACGAGACTGGGAACTTTGCTGGCACTGACAATGAGAAGGAGGTCCCTGGCCCTCGCTCCTGCATCTGGTCTCAAGATTTTAGCAATTCGTACGTGAATTTTGCGTCGACGAGCCGACGCAGTGCACTGGTCAATGACGCAAACAGTGCGAAAATTGGTTGAACAAAGCAGGTGAAACTTGGCGGGTGAACGCGGGTCTGAAGAATAAAATGAGAATGAAGAAGTTCTTACCTGCTGCCGGTCCCTGTAGAACGTTTGTACGAGTTGCTTCCCCTCAGGGCTTCTTCATTCATAATGCCTGCAAACAACACAACGGTGCACAATGAGCGCAACGCCACAGGCGAAGTGCGAAAAACAAGAGAACTTTGCAAAGCCTGGTTGTACGATATCACCCTTCACAGTTGGACCAAACACACACACACACACACACACACACACCCTCCCTCTCTCTGTCTCTGTCCGTCTCTGTCTCTCTGGCGCGCGCGCGCGCGCCCATGTCTAACTACAGTTAGGACTGTGGGCAAAAGCTGAAGCATTGACTGAAATTGTAGCTTTCCCCCAACCTAAACTGCAACCCCAATTCAAATGCCAGTGAAGTCCAATGTCTGAGGCGTTTTCGGTGGTGGTAGTGGTGCGTAAACGCGTGCGTATGGTGTGCTGTGTGCGTGTGCCCCGCACACCAGTCATCAAATCTGAGGAGCAGATTTCAACAGCTGAAGCCCTGTAATCTGGACACATCGATCGTGGCAGGCATGTCTGTGTGGTCTGTCCAGTCTCCATTGCCTGCGTGAAGCGTCCAGCACACCCCTTCAGACACCTTCAGATGGTCAGATTGGCCCCAAGCAAACAGATCTGGACACAATCCATGCAGTTCAGACCCCTCCCCCCAACACACACACACACACACACACACACACATACACACACACACACACACACACACACACACTCGACTCCAATCCGATTCCGTGCACCCCAGGATCAATGTAATGCAGCCTGACCTTCACAGTAAACCGCTCACAGATCGAGCAGAACGCGAAAACGTGGAATGATCTCAAACATTTGATCTGACTGTCCATCCCGGATCAATCAAGGCCTGACGACGCCAGATTTTGAAACGTAAAATTGACGCTTCGGGTGGCCACACCATGCAGTTGGTGAGGTGACCAGTTTGTATGGTGGACCTGCACCCCACCAGTTGGTGTGGTGATCAGGGACTATGATATGGCCCCACCAGTTGGTGGACATGAGCGTCTGTGCCTGCCACCATGGTGCACACCAACTGCATGGATGGACAGTGCGCCAATTGGCCGTTGGCACCACCCAATGGCGACCAAGGGGTCAGAGAGATATTTCTGGGAAAAGTATTTCTTGCGTGCTTGATATCCGCTGCACAAACTGGTCGGGCGATGTGCAGGCACCTACCCCCTTCCCCCCCCCCCGGGGTTCAGTTCGTTATGGATCTGGGATCGACACTTTGAGCTAATGACCCTTACATTTTGGCGCCCTGAGAATTGTATGTTCTGTTATCACAAGCGAAGATCCAGCTTCCATTGCAAACTCTGGGCAACCAAACATGCAGAACATTCAATAACATTGTTGTTTGGCTCATCCTGAGTACAGAACAACATGTTTGCTTGTGCGAGCTGTGACAGGTGCGTGTCACCCGCGTCAACTTCAACTGCATGGATTGAATCTAGGTGTAGACGGTACATGAAGAGATGAACCATACCTTCGTGTTATCTTCGAGTCGAATGTTGAATTAAGTCACTCCTTGCATCCACTCACAACAAATCAGCTGCATCTTCGATTCTCTAAATGTCAATTGTCCAGCCACTACTCAACAACGCAAAACACGTCCTGCCCCGACTGCAAAGACTGAACTGTGTTCTGCTGGCCGCACAGCTTTAGCAACAGCGCAGACATGTCACGCGGCCAGGAACGTGCTTGTTGACAGCAGCGGCGGCGACACCTGTTGTCGAAATTAATGTTCTGTTGTTTGTGTTGGGGAACATTTTCTTCGATACACCGATCCAAAAAGCATGGCAGCGACTGGCTTTTGGGGTCGTATTTTGCCGTTGATTTCGCCAATTTTATCCACCAAATGCCCCTCTAAAGTGGGTGTATTCTCGCAGAAGTTGTTGTCGACTTCAAGATGTTTGAAATTACCGCAGAACACCACTTGGTGCCGGAGACTATACTCGACGAAATCCAAGGGCAAGTTTCAGGAATGATGCCGGTGACAGCAGTTTTGAACCAGATTCGTGAGCCGTGTGTTGAAACCACACCTGTTGCCAGTAGATCTGGTGCGAAGTCCCAGTTCATGTCACTCCACACTGTGTTCCACCTGCCCATGTTCCCCACACACCAATGAGCACAGTAACAACGATGTTATCAATGACAAGCACTGCAGTTGCCTTGAGCACTGCTTTTCATTTTCGCTGCTGCACGCTTGTCAGGTGTGGGGTTACATGGACCAAAACCACTCACCTTCAGATGGTGTGAGCCAACCTCCACACCAGGCGGTCAAATATCTGATGTGGTGCAGGCCCCCGGTTGAAGTAGGCCATGACAGCTTGCACAACCCTAGGATCTCTCTTAGACCTTGTCTCTCTGCTTCTTCATACAAATGGCACACAATATTTTGATGTAAGAAAGAGAGTAATTCTGTCTCTTCAAAGGTGATAGCTTGCTCTTGTGTAGTGGCCATATTGGAAAAGGAAAACCTCCAGGGGTCATGTGACCACCCCATGGGGGGAGGGATGCTGGGAAAAACCAGCAAAATAGTGATATTGTGCTATTATATATCTATTTTCTATCTTATTAATTATTACAAAAATATTCAGAATATTAAAAATTGTTAGGCACTGCCAATACCCCCTACCGGGGGAGGAGTGTGGTGTGACACACCAGCTGTAAAAACCACCGCTCACTAGATAGCATGATTGGAATGAGGTCAATAAATACGGAGGTTCCCGCCCTCAGGGACAGTCTCTCCTGAGATACCAACCGGTGTGTTTGTGATATCACTACAAGGATCACTAGTCTGTGCAGCACATCGGGGCTGGGTTTTGAAATGCGGGAGGGGGGCGTTGAAATTTTCCTGGAGTGATGGCCTTGTGGGTTTGTGTAGCCTGCGCACTAGTGGGTGAGTTGAGGTTTCCTTGAGTCGTATCAATTGTCGTAATCCCAGCGGAAGGGAACATGTTGACAGCGCGGAGAAACAACCCAAGTTGACCACCCGTCGCATGCGAATTGGCACAAAACGGGTCGCCGTACAACCCTGGTTTGATGAATGTGTCAAGGCCAAATCTGACGAATGTACCTTGGGTGAACTTCAGGCGACACGTTTGACACGGGAGCGAAGCCGAACGTGAACGTGGGAACAATCGGCCACATCGACCACGGCAAGACGACGCTGACGGCAGCCATCACGCGCGTGCTGAACCAAGACGGGCGCGCCGAATTCATCGCTTACGACGCCATTGACAAGGTAAGGGAGGGCGTTTGGGTGCGCGCACACGGACCGTTTCGTTGTGTCGCTCCAATCAATCTGACGCGCGCGCTGCGTGTGCGAGAGACCTGTGCATTCGTCAACAGTAACAACTGCCTTCCAGCTGTTTGTGTTGATCGCAGGACAAATCGTGCAAAATCGATGACCAAGAAAATGTCGGTTTCCCTCTGGTGAGGGCGGAAAAAGGAGTAAAGTCACTTTTCAGAAACAGTTCGCGCACTATCGTTTGTTACATATCAAGTGGCTGAAACGCCTTATTTTCACTGACGCTGAAATTCAAGCCTGAGGAATCGTGGCCGGAAACACGTGTTTTGTCTTTCACTGCGCAGGCGCCGGAGGAACAAGCGCGCGGAATCACCATCAACGTGTGTCACGTGGGTTACTCGACCGAGACGCGGAACTACGCGCACACCGACTGCCCAGGACACAAAGGTCGGCAAGAAGAGGTTTTGTTTGACCTACGTGCGCAATTTTCCTTTGCACGTCAACCATGTTCGCATTGGTGAGACAAGCACAGAGGGCAGTCACTGTCTTTTTCTGCCTCCGTCTGCCAGTTACCTCTGCGACATTGTAACAATTTTCCTGGCCTGCCACACACACACACACACACACACACACACACACACACACACACACACACACACACCTTTCACTTGCGGATATCAAGAGCTTAGCAACTGATACTTCGCGCACGTACGCCTCACGCACACGCGCGTGTCTCCACGATCTCTTCTTCCAGACTACATCAAGAACATGATTGCGGGGACAGCGCGCATGGACGGCGCCATCCTTGTCGTCGCGGCCACCGACGGCTCGATGCCGCAGACACGTGAACACCTGCTCCTCGCGCGCCAAATCGGAGTCGATCACGTGGTCGTCTACATCAACAAGGTCGATGCCGTCGACGAGGACATGGTCGAGGTCACCGAGATGGAGGTGCGTCACTGAACACACGATGTCAAGTACAGAATCAAAAATTTGATGGACGCCGCTCAGCGGAGGCGCGTTTCTGAAGTGTTCTTGTACCGGTCCCGAAGACGTCTGCCAGAAAAGTGACACGCGAGTAGTTTGCTGGGACCAACCAGTGCAATGCGACCAACGTGTATCCGCATCTGTGCATTTGCTTGGTGTGGATTGAACCTTGGGCCAGAATGCAGGCACTCATACACACACACGCACACACACACACACACACACACACACACACAAGCGCGCGCGCGCGCGCGCCACACTGGTCACAGACTAATTCACTGACACGGACGCTGGGTTGACGCTGTTCAGATCTGTCGTGTGCTGCGTCCCATTGCCACGAGTCGGTGCTCGCGTCTGCGCGCCTGTTGACTGCACTGGTACAGATACACCCAGCAGGACGCGCCCACCACAACGCAGACTTGTGACCTTGAAAATTGTGTCGGAAAGCTTGCAATCCCGTCACGATCTGGGTCCCTGCAACTTGCGCGCATGATTTGCAGCTGCGGGACTTGCTGGCAGAACACGGTTACGACGCCGCCGCGACGCCGTTCGTCCGCGGCTCGGCGCTGTGCGCACTCGAAAACACCAACCCGGAGCTCGGGGAGCAGTCCATCCACAGGTAACACGGCTCTTCAACTACTGCCTTTCAAAAGAAATACCAGATGTCAAGGGTACCTGGTAAATTCCATTTCCGGATACGAAAGTTGTCTCTGCTGACGCAGTCACTGAGTGCAGGTTGATTTCAAAGATTGACCAGATTGATTGATTGATTGATTCGTTGACTGACGGATTGATTCCAGGCTCATTGAGGCGATTGACTCGCACTTCCCGACCCCGGAGCGCAAAGTGGACGCGCCGCTCAACATGCCGATCGACAATGTGGTCTCCATCACAGGTGTGTCTGTGTGTGTGTGTGTGTGTGTGTGTGTGTGTGTGTGTGTGTGTGTGTGTGTGTGTGTGACAGTGTGGGTGGGCGTGCATGCGTGTGGCTGTGCTTGGAGGGAGATTGAAAAAATAGTGCGTGTGTTTCAAGGGGATAACTGACAAACAGCTCTCCTTGCTCGGCGACAAGGTTGTCTCTCTGTGTGTGCGCGCGCCTGTGTTTTCGGTGAAATCGAGGTTCACTGCGCGCCAGGCGGGAAAGTGGCTCCGTTCTGTAGGGCGCGGAACGGTGGCGATCGGGACGATCGAGGAGGGCCAGCTCACCGTGGGCGACTCGGTCCAGATTCTCGGCTACGGAACCGAGGTCAAGACGAAGGTCACCGACATTGAGGTAAGTTTGTCTTGTTTTCTTTCAAACCTCATTTGAAAACATAAATTAGCTCAAATGCTGTGTGTATGAGTACGTATGTGAGTGTGTGTACGGTGAGCGGAGATAAAAATGTTGAAACAGTGGGTGTTCAGTCAGGAGAACATGAGCTGAACTGGAACTACTTTTTGCAGGTTTTCCACAAGCAGGCAACTCACGCGCGCGCAGGCGATCACGTGGGTGTGTTACTGCGCGGCGTGAAGAAGGAAGCCCTGCGCAAGCATGGGCTGGTGCTGTGCGGTCAGTCGGACGACATCCGACAGACGGACGCCGTCATGGCCCGGTTCTACGTGAGGACGTTCGAGGAAGGCGGACGTCGCAAGCCCATCACCACAAACCACATCAGTCAGGTGAGGCGGCTTCTGCAGCTCCCTCTGATCAACAACGAATGGGACGGTGGTTTTCTCGCTCGGCAGGTGCACAGCAAACGGTGGAAATGCTCCATTGCTGCTTGGTCTGTGTCTGTCTGCAAAACAGTGTGTGTGATACCACTGCTGGAAAACTTGTCCTCGATTGTGATTGACTTGGTGGGAATGAGGCGTTGGCGATGGGAGACCGCTGTGCACGCACACGCGCCCGTTCACTCACTCATTGGGTGAGTGGATGGATGTGCGCACGAAATGTGAAGCAAAGGAGTGAGAGTGAGTGAAGTGGGTGACTGAGTGAGTTACGGGCCGAGCAGCGAACACTCGACGCTTACATTGCAGTTGTTTTGCGACACGTTCAACATGGGCTGCTGCATCCAGCTGCCGGAGGGGACGACCATGGTGATGCCGGGCGAGCACTGCGAGGCCCAGGTACGTGGACTCTTCTTTGGGCTCCATCTTGGCTGCGTGTGAGACGCAGAGTTCAGTGTTCACGGCATTCTGTCCAATCTCCATTGGAGAAGTTGCCCCATCGCGATCGTCTCGTGACCCCTGCACACAGATCCGGGGTGGGTCAGGCTCTGTCAGGACCACAGCTCGTCCTTATCGCTGTGTTTGTTCCGTCCAGGTGCTGCTCGCGAAGCCGATGGTGCTGCGCGTAGGAACGCGCTTCTTCGTGCGCGAGCAGTACAAGACGTCGGTGACGGGCCTCGTCACGCAGATCCTTCCGCGGACCGAACAGACGATCGTGGGTTTGAATTGCCCGAGGGCGGCCAAGGCCATCCTGCAGACGTCCATGCGATCCGCGTTGCCAAAGTGGAAGAGAAAATGAGTGGGTCTGACTCAGCAGTTGTGTGATTGGCTGCGTTCTTTCTGCACATCTTGGGGCGCCCCTGGCGTCGTCGAAGCGTGAGGCGTGGGCGGAGAGGTGCGGTGCGTGCGCTGAAGGGGCGACGCACGGCTCGGGTGGGTCCAGAATCGGGGTCGGGGAAGCCACGTTCAACCCTCAAAGAGTGCGCAAACACAACAAAAAAGTTCGCACCTGCGGTGTAAAAATGGGGTCTCGGGGGCAAGGTAAAGGCAGGTCCGACGGACCTCCCTGGATCTGCTGGAAGGCGTGCGGTCTCTGGGACACAGAAACGCAGCACGCCCATTGAGTAATGGACGAACGTCAGGATTGACGAACGAATACGTGGGACCGGACGCGCCTGTCTGTGGTGCAGAAGGGAGACGCAGTGAACTGCAAACAAGAAGTTTGAAGCACTGTGCGCGCGCGGTTTGTGCTGTGTGATTAAACGTAACCAGAGCAGCATCTGCGTGCGACATCCACACGAGGAATACCCACTTCATCGTTTCTCCACGAAGGCTGATCTGGACATCGGCAGGGCAGGACGTCGTCTCCGACAGTCAACGCGTCGACGGAAGTTCGTCTCCACTGCAGTCACATTGTGGGGAGGATCCAGATTCGGTCAGGGAGCCAACCCCTTGAGATTGTGTGCTTGAAAATTGAAACAACAGTAGAATTTTGCACGTGCGCGTTATTTCGAGGGGGCCAGGGACGGAAATGTAGAGTGGAGCTGCGCCTCGGATGCACCCGATTCGTCCCTCGTTCGCGCGTTTGTCTCCAGGAACAAATAAATATCTGGCGTCACGAAAACATCACCGGGCCTTGTTCGCTGTTTTGCCGTCACACCCGCACTGTGGGCGCAGACTGCGTGAATACAGCTTCACCCTCGATACAAAGAAACGACAATCTTTCCAGAAACCCGTTTTATTTCCTGCACCCAGTGCAAAGTGTAAAATGTACAAAAAATGTGTAAAATACCTCCAAAACACCACAAAACGTAAATATCCCAGTGTGTAGGCAAAGCGTAGAACGTCAACAAAATTGTTGGATCACATTTGCAGTTTTCTTCAATGAGTCAACGATGGAGCGACGCAGCAGCTTGCGATTGGTTGATCTTCCCTAGTCCTCGCAGAATTCATGAGGGGAGTCCTTTCTCCACGCCCGAACAGTGACCAGGGTCCGTGGAAGGACAAGTGTCTGCGTTGGTCGGCAAACGGCTGGGACAGTACAAGGCCGGATTCTGAGGGAGCGGCCCCCTCCCCTTTGCCCAGGGGTGGGCCGGGAGAGCAGGCTCTTCCCGCGTCCCAGATGTTTGGCGCCATCAGAAAACACATTGCCACTTCGCATTGTTCTTCCGGGCCCCCTCTCACCCAAGAAATGAAATCCCAAATCTGCCCCTGCACTTCCGTTGAAAGAAACAAGTTGTTCACCCTGTGAACTGGCTCAAAACGCAAACCATTCCCATCACCAACCAGAATGACAACAGTCGCGTCCCTTTATACTCCGCAGAGATCTGTTGAGCATGTTTCCGACCTTCCACACGTGGAGTCTGCGGAGAATCAGGTGCTTGTGCATCGGGCCAACCTTTGACCCTCACGAAACCACCACAGCTTGTGTATCGTCAGCATCGTGGGCCCTGACATATCAAGTGTGAGCCCGACCTCCCCACCTCAAGACTTTTCACCCCCTCCCCACCCCCGTCAGTGGTGGTTCACATTGGACGCTTTTCTTTTGCATGCCGTATCGCCACCGCCACGCATGACATCCAGTGTGAACCCGCCCCTGGCTCAAAGCTCCCCGGTCTCCCTCTGTCAGGAGGGTTTGATGTAGAACTGCGCCATGACGGGAATGTGGGATGACGGGAAGTGGGGCGAGCATGCGCGGCGCCAGTAGCCAAGGGAACTGGTCACTTCCGGTTCGACGAGCACGCCCGCCACGCCCAGCCCCGACGTGCTGAACCACACGTAGCTCGACGTGGAGCCGGCGTGCAGCGACGTGAGACGCGGCTCCGAGCCCTGCGAAACGAGAGGAAGTGTGTGTGTGTGTGTGTGTGTGTGTGTGTGTTTCGTGAGGGCGCTCGCGTGTGGTGTGTGTGCAGGTGGTGCATGTTTTCAATGCATCGCACGCGACCCTCACACGCACCACACAGGTACACATGTATCACGCACATCCAAACTCGCCATGACGGATTTGAAGGAGTTGCACGCACACCACACACTCACGCACTCACCATGACGGATCTGTAGGCGCTCTTCAGCGTCAGGTTGACTTTGAATGCGTCGGGGATCAGATGGGTGACGTACTTCGCGAAACGCGAGCTCCGCTGCAAGTGAGATACATTGCCGTCATGGTACGACTTGAACAACTAAGGGGCTGAGAGAGCCGTGAAGCACAACCCTGGACGCCAACCAGGACGGGACGCATCCGGTGTGAACTCTGAACTGGATTCAGAGCCCTGCCCATAACCTCGAGAAAATATCACCCACCCATATTGTTTTGCCAATTCAAGATGTTTTCCCTGCCTGTAACTGTTTTGAAGTCAAGTATGCTTGCCAAGCAACCTCTGGGGGTTGGTCTCTTGTCACAAATGGGCACCCTTACCGGTAGATCTTGAACCCCCAGAAGAACGCAACACTCACACACACACACACACACACACACACACACACACACACACACACACACACACACACGTGTATTCACTCTTGCTCACCCACACATTCACACTCGCAGTTCGCCATCACCAACTCCGCCCTCTCACTCACCTTGGACTGCTCTTTGAGCTTGTGCAGAACCTCTTTGCTGAGCTCTCCCCGCGCGATGAACTGGTACGCGGGCGAGGCGGGCGGCGAGGCAAGGTCTCCGGCCAAGACGACCATCGACGAGCCGCTGCGCCGGGCAAACAGCTCCAGGGCCTGGATTCCCAGGGAAGCCTGCACAGGAAGAGCAGCGACGGGTCCACGAATTTAGACCAGGAAGAACGACCTCGACAGGTTGTCTGATTCCAACTTTGCAGCACGGCCGTCCTGTCCCAACACCCCGGATGTTTCACCCGCCTCGCCCCATCTCAACATCCCTCTCTTCTGCAGAACCTGCCCAGCCGTGTCATGACACCCCAAACGCACCTGCAGAACCTGGACAGCGGGCTCGATGTCCTGTCTCTGGGAGAACTGCGTGCATCCCACAGCGATGCGCTTCCCAGATATCACCTGCAGACAAGGCTTCAGTTTGACCGACAAACAAACCCATCACGCGTGTGTGTACTCTGTGTAGAGACAAAATGTCTGAAAACAAATTCTTTCAAAAACAAAAAGTACCTCCATGTACGACGCCAACTGGATGAGGTTTCTCCGTCGGAACCAACTGGAGAGGTCCTCGCCTTCCTTGCCCTTCACAGACGCCTACAGCCAATCAAAATGCTCAGAACCGACGCGTGCGCCGTGCACCACATCAATCACAGGTGTCGGGACGCTCCGAAGCGAACGCTTACCTCGATGAACGGTTTGGCGAGATCGTGGAACAGGTGGACATCGTCGTCACGCAAACCGTACGCGACCTGCGAGGGAAAAAGAAAGATCAGAACTTTGCAAGTGCGAAAGTTGCCACAACAGAATTTGGAGTCCTGTGGGCGGCCCTGGACAGCAATCGGAATCCCCCCCCCCTGCTCTCGCTTCCGGAAAAAGAATTACACGAGCCATTTCACAGTCTCAGTCACACTTCAGTCCAGAGTCTTTGGCTCTTTAGGTACAGCAACCCTCTGGCACTGAGACTGAGAAACAGATATAAGTTTGGGTGACACATCTCGGCCTGCATGCTGAGCACTGAAACCTGATCCGTGTACAATGGAAGGAAATTTTTGCAGACTGACCATTTTGCGGAAGATGGCCTGTCCGAGGTTGTGCTGGTTTTCCTCCTGCGTGACGGCAACGGTACCCGTGTACCCGAGGTCGTACATCCGGGGCTCCCAGAACTTCGGGAAACTCTCGCCGTCCATCTCCTGGTAACGACCGGGAGAGCAACACATGTGTCTTTGACAGCGCACAGTGGTGGTGGTGATGTGCGCGTCCGTCATGTGACCTGACACCGACACAGGGAGGGGGTGGCGCGCGCGTGCGCGCTCTATGTGTGTGTATCTGTGTGCCTCGGTGCACGTGTGTGTGTGTGTGTGTGTGTGTGTGTGCCTTTGTGTGTGTGTGAGTGTGTGTGTGTGTGTGTGTGTGTGTGTGTCATCATGTGTGCGAATTCGTATACTCCTTGATGTGTGAAAGCCATTTCTCTCAATCACCAACTCACTCGGTCGGTCACACACTCGCTACCTCTCTCTCTGTCTCACTCACACTGCTCACTAATTCTTCCCTGTCTGGCTGTCTCTGTCTCTGTCTCTCTCTCTGTCTCTCTTACCTGCATACAGATGATGTCCGGAGAGAACTTCTCTATCTCGAGCAGTATTCTGTGTCTGCGGGATGTCAGGTTGAGAAATTCGGGTTCGCAGTACTTGAACTCATCCATACTGGTCCTGCAGCCGTGAAAAGAAACAAGAACACCGATCAGGGAAGACACGGGCCTTACCTTGCGCGCACACACGCACATAAACACTGGCACCACAGCCACAGAGGAACAGCAATCTTGACAATCTGTCCATTGAAGAAACCTGTGCGGAGCTCAGATGCCCTGACATGTGTGTGTCAAAATGAAACAGGAAGTGAACTGAATTTTGGGAGTGGGCTTGCCCTCATACCGCCCCAGTGACACACTGTGCTCTCCGACCGGAAATGACCGTCTTTGCGCGTGCGCGTCTCACCTCATGAGCGCGTCGCTGAGCACGTTGTACGTCATGACGCTCACGAGCATGGAGTTGAACGGCGTGCCCGGGTCGTCCTTCCACCTGCGAGGCTCCGGCTTCCAGGGCCCGCTGAAAGGGACCAAAAACAAAAACAAAAACAAATTCAATGCGAGCTCAACCAGAACCGAAACGGCGTGCCTTGCTCTCAACTTATGGCAACAAGATCACTTAGAAATTGACATGTGCCTGGCCGGAGCAGCGGTCATCTTGGAAAATACAACTGGGAAAGCACGAAGGGCACGACGAACTGTTTGTCAAGCCCCACAATACACACACACACACACACACACACACACACACACACACACACACACACACACACACTTTGAACAGCTTGAAGCCTCAGCCTCTATTCTTGGCTGCAGAGGAGCCTGTTGGCCCCCGCCCCGCCCCGCACGCATGCATGGTACTCACGCTTCCGGCGGAAGCACAGTCCGCAGCAGCCTCGGGAAGACCTTGACGACGCAGAAGGCGACAGCGACCAGGGCGAGCAGCACGGTGACGCGGTGCTGGGCCGCGCACAGCTGACGGCAGCCCCGCGCCATCGCGCCGGGAACGTGGACAGGGACGCCCTGAGAGTTCTCTGAAACATGGTGACAATTGTTCTTGATGAATTGTGTGTGTGTGTGTGTGTGTGTGTGTGTGTGTGTGTGTGTGTGTGTGTGTGTGTGTGTGTGCAACAACGGGGATGCAAGGAGGGGACAGCGAGGTCATCGGGAAGATGTACCCGGGAGATGGCCTCCGAGGAGCAGGGGCGGCCGCCAGAGGGCTCGGGTCCCAGGAGCGCACAGGAAGGCGTTCCTTCGAGAAGTGAACTTCATACGAGGGGGAATCCTTTTCTGGCGAGAAATGTTGACGGCATTTGACATGTTTGTTGACTGTTTTTGTCATGTCACCTTTTGTTCTGCCTTTTGTTCTCAATGCTCGCA
>JAAUXT010049485.1_pt1 | contig 24945 bp, 20 predicted proteins | sample 7278171 | NCBI WGS metagenome assembly JAAUXT01 (sample SAMN14350112, study PRJNA611818) | marine sediment metagenome | isolation source: surface marine sediment (1.8m) | place: French Polynesia: Moorea | collected 2018-08
AATTTCTGTGAAAGGAGGATGTTCCATAATGCACACTTCGGACAATAAACGTTCAACCGTACGACGTCTCGTTTAATCCGAATCTTAATCCAAGCTCATCTTCGTGAGACACCATCTGGATACGCAGAGCTTCATACAGGGCAGATCCAGATTTGATTGACATGTGAAGCATGTTTTTTTTTTTTTTCAAACCCAATTGGTGTGAGAACAAGTGCGAACTGGACAAGACCCAGTTTGTCTCAGTGATGGTGAAATCTGGCCTGGAAATAGCAGTGTCATCAAATGATCAGTGATCGACCCATTTCGTTGATCAAAGGCACAGGTGTCTGTGCAAACCGCAAGAACAGTAGGTGGTGGGTGGGTCTGAATGAACATCGAGTATGTGCACGTGTGGATGCATTGAACCTTGCCACACACGCACACGTGCATTTCTTGAAGCCCAGTGTGAATGGTGGACGAACAAAAAAGAGTCAATTTGAAAATTTCAATCAATTTCTGCAATCTAAAAAGAACCAACTTGAATTGTTTTGTTCACCTGTGATCACGATTCAAGTAGGGTGTTGTGATATCACAAACACATAAGTTGGTATCTCAGGAGAGACTGTCCCCGAGGGCAGGAACCTCCGTATTTATCTGGTGAGCAGTGGTTCTAACTTTTTACAGCTGGTGTGTCACACCATACTCCTCCTCCACCAGGGGGCAGAGGGGTTCAACTACAATTTTTAATATTCTAAATATTTTTACAATAATTATTTTGATAGAAAATAGATAAAAAATAGCACAATATCACTATTTTGCTGGCTTTAGCCTGTATTCCTCCCCCCTTGGGGTATCACATAACTGGGTTTTCCCTCTCTTTCTGAAGTAAGATGGGGAGTGCCCAGCATGCAAGACAACCATGTACAATTACCCTTGAGGAAATTGAGCTGCTGAGTTTCTTGAGACAGAATATTGTCAGAAAGTTGTGCCAAGAGGCAGCAAGACAAAGCAGGCCCCGGACTGACCCCCGGGTCATCCAGGCAGTGGCCTGACACTTCAACCTGGGGCCAGCCCCCCACCAAGTCTTCAACTCGTTAATCCAGGAAATCGCAAATTCCTTTTTAGGTGAGTCAGTGGTTCATGTCACCCCACAGGGGTGGGGTGGGGTTGGTTTTGAGTCTGATCAAAGTTGGCACCGAAATCTCTTCCCCCTGTAACATGCCCGAGCAACACCCCGTGCCCAGACAACACTTGTTGACTGGGCACGGCTGGTATACCCATGCCCAAACAACACTTGTTGGCCGGACACACCTGTTGCCTGGCACGCTACACCCCTCCACCTCGACAGACCGGTACACCGCGCAAAACGAATACTGAATACTTTCACACACTTTTGTGTGTTGTCAAAAAGTGTGTTGTCAGTGCACCGACACGCATGTGTGCGCACAATGCACAAAGGTGCGAAGAAATGTGAAAGGCTTCGCCCCAGAAACCCCAAATTTCCTTCCAGTGTCTTTGATCTTGAGTCCAGATCAGACTCCACACAGATGTTGATTGCCCCCCCCCCCCACAATGTGCTCGGTTGCAACTCCTGAATTTGTCCCTTACCTCAGGAAAAGGTCGATGCGTTTTCTTTGATGTTCGATTATGGTGAGGGAATTCTTGGAGAAGCCCAGCTGAGCCGCAGGGCACAGGTCCAGCAGCCAGTTCAGCAAGAAGCCTGTCCACAGAGCCGCCCTCATGCTGCAGCGAGTTGGTCAGAAGATTTACGTAAAATTATCGTGTGTATGAGTTTGATGAGTGACAAAATATCTTTTTCAGATTGTTCATTTTCACATTCGTTGACGTTCTGCCTTTCTCCATTTCACCAGGAGCGGAACGTCGACGTCAAAATTTGAATCTGACGTCACAACGTCGTCGCGGTTGATGGTTTTATCTCCAGTTTCAAGCACGTGGCACTGTGTAGATGTCTACTGTGTTATGTGTGCGAGTACATTCCCCTCAAGATTTACTAACAGGGTGCGCTGCTCGTAACTTTTGGAAAACAAACTCGCGCAGGAATACGAGGGGTACTTACTTGCATACTTCCGCAGAAACATGTTTTAGAGGCTGTGATTTCGGATTTTCTTGGCATGGCATTTCTACATGGGCACCACGGAGACAACATGGTTGTGCTTTACTTATTATTCTGCCTGCTGCCCCTGCTTTCGGCTCGATTAGGTGAGTAAACTCGGGTGTTTTATGCAAGTGAAAGTTTTTGCAGTGAAAAACTTTGGCATCTGGGTGAAAATCTAGATCCTGTTGATCTCGTGGAATTCGACACTTTCATCGTTGATCCAGCCTCAGGACGACCTGGATCTGTTCTGGATGTTCAACAATTGCCGACTGAGCATCGCAAAACGGACACAGTTTTGTGATCGCTGAAAGCTGAAAGAATGTCAACTCAAGCTGTCATCTCATTTGACAAAAGTTCTGCAGAGTACAGAGGTTACATTGGTAATTGGTGTCCGCTCATGCAGTGCAGTGTTCACTCCACTTGCGTGGTCCACTTGCCACAAAATCTCACTGCCACATTTCTTGTCCACCAGAATGTCAGGAAAATCTTGCTGGAAAGTGACATGGGAGTGTGTACTATGTTTGAACAACATGCTCTGATCTCGAGATGTAGTGATATCACAAACACACTGGTTGGTATCTCAGGAGAGACTGTCCCCGGGGGCAGGAACCTCCGTATTTATTATGTACACAGTGGTGCCATCTGTGGGTGTGGTTCTAACATTTGAGCCTGGTGTGTCACACCACACTCCTCCCCCACCAGGGGGCGCTGGCCTCTTCAGACAATTTTAAATATTCTGAATATTTTTATATTTAATTATTATATACATTAGACAGGGAATAGATGTATAATATCAAAATTCTGCTGTTTTGCTGGAAATTACCCAGCATTCCTCCCCCCAGGGGCTGATCATGTGACCCCTCAAGGTTTTCCCTCTCTCTTTGACTGTCATGGCGGCCAACCCTGGACATGTTCAGCCAATTACTCTGGAGGAGATAGATCTACTCAGTTTTCTGCGTCAAAACATTGCAAGGAAGTTGGAGTTCGAGGCCCGTGCCCAGGGGCTTGCTAAGACGCACCCCCAGGTGCTCAGAGCAGTTATCCAGTACTTCAACCTCGGCCCGACATCTCACCTCAACTCTGATAGGCTCGTATGGGCAATTGCCCACGGCCAATAGTCGGTAAGCGGTTCTCAAGTCACTCCACAAGAGGCACATACTAGGATCAAGTTGTGCTCTTATAGTGTTTAGCGCCACTGAAATTTTATTGTCCACCACCTGGATTTTTGACGAATGATGTCCTGGAGCAAACAGTGTGAGAAACATTTCATAGATCCAGGATAAGAGCAGGGGGCAAGTCCAGGCTGTTGGAGGGGGGGGGGAACGTGGAGGAGTGGGACAAATACAGCTGTGTATGCTTGGAATTCAGGCACACAGGGTTCCTCAGATTACAAACTGTATCCCTTTCCCCTCTTTTCATTGCTGCAAAGTGAAAATTCATAACCCTTCTCGTAACCAGAGCAGATCACAACAAGTGTTGAAAACTCTTCTACCTATCTCCTCCCTGAACGAGGGATGTTCACAGAGAGAACGAGATTGCCTTCAAAAAGCAAACTCCAGAATGGGCTCCAAACTCCCCAGATGGCTGCTGGTGTAGTGGGGCAGGTGGGGTGGTATTGGGAAAGGTTAGTTGTTCGCCTCCACTCTGCTCTGTTCTGTTCTCCTTCTCCCCATTCCACTTTGTGTCCTCCGCTGTGCCTTACTCTGCCCTTCAAGAGGGAAGAGGCCACAAATTGCTTTTACTTTGGCAATGTTTCGTCCCAACCTTGTCTCAAACTTCGAAATGGGGAAAAGGTGACAAAACTTCGAAAAACAATTCCGTCATTCCAACCGAAATGTCCAAAGTCTCTGTTCCATAAAATTCTTTGGCCCAGTGTTCACAAGACCTGCGTGTAGTGTACCTGGACTTGGTTTACTCGCAATCATTACTTATGGAAAAGGAACTTCCAAGCCAAGAGCACCATGATGGGTACTGGGTGTGAATATCATTTTCCTTTGGCAACAAACATCATTTGCCATGTTGTCAGTAGCCAAGATGTCAGGGGTGACATTTCTGTCAAACTCACCGGCGGAGGTGTGTGTGTGTGTGTGTTGGGGGGGGGGCGTCTTTGTGGCTTGAAAAGCTGTGTCGACAGAAGGAAGTTCCTCAAGATTTTCAAAAACGTAGGTTCGTGGGATCAAACTGAACCAAAAGTTCGATTGGGCGACAAGGAACACTCACGAAAGAAAAGGTCATTTGGTCAATTCGAGAAATTGTACTCGTATTCCTCAAAATGTCAGACGCCTCTTGTAAGTTGCACAAAAGTCAACTTCTGCGAGTTTTCAAAATCCGAGGAAAAGTTCCACCGCAAAATTTTCGTGTTTGTGCAGCCTCACAGGTCTCAATCAAGGAGTCACATTGAGCACAACGTTGATCGGCCCACGTTTTGGCAACAACGAAAGTATAGCAAAACATTGTTATTTCTTGCATCGTTTGGACCTTCTTTGTTGGAACCAAGGGCTATCTTGGGTTTCATTGACAAACCCGTTGTTGGGAATGAATCCATGTCAATTGTTGTCTTGTTTCACTTTATGATCATCATATTTACTGCATCCCACTTTCCTTTTCACTTCTCCACCTTTCTCTGCCCTGCTTCTCTGAAATCGCTGTCACTGCACTGTTCGCGCTTTCCGCCAAAATGAGATAAGCTCAGTCTTTCACTCTGCATGCGGAGAGGAACCTGACACGCATTTTCAAGAAATCTGGACAAACGTAGTGGTATGTGTGTGTGTGTGTGTGTGTGTGTGTGTGTGTGTGGTGTTTGTGTGCGCGCGTTTGTGTGTGCCTTTTGATGGGACCAGACGTGAACATTGATTGGGCTGGTTTGAAAGTTTCAGTCGGGAATTATGTCCGTTTCATCTCCAGTCTCCCACTGCTGGCAGATGTCACTGTAGAACCAGGAAATAACCCACATCGCATTTGGTAAATATTGAATTTTGACGGAATTTCAAGTTGGCAATGTTCTCAAGATTTTCTGTTGTCTCGGTACCACGCTTTGTCGCCTCACTTGAGGTGCTTTGAGAGTTTTAAGTGCTCAACAAATTTCATTCGGTACTCCAGCAAATAGTTTGAAGATGATGTTCGGATTCACAGACGCACGATCCTGGACTTTTGTGGGCAACGTTTTTGGTCCCGATAAACCCGACCAATTCCAGATCAGCCAAGTAAGCCAGTAAATAAAGATCTACAGACACGTGCCGAAAGAAACAAGAACGACACGAGCATGTTCATCGCTTGGTCAGAGGTGACCTCAAGTCTGTTTCGCGAAACCATCAACAACTTCAGTTTGAGGGGTGGGGAGATTTTGGGCTCCTCCAGTTTGTCTTGCAGAACCCTTGGCCAGAGGACTGAGGCAAACAGTTCACGTTTCACCTTGAACCGGATGCAGGTGCGGTCTTTCGATTCTCCAGCCCCACAAACACCCGGAGAGAGCAGACTAGCTTCACTCCAACGTTTGAACTTACAAAGTTACAATTCTTCACGTTCTTTCAGAGCAATCTTTGTAGTAGCCTTGGCGATAGTGGCCCACGTGTAGGACAGTCTGTGGGCAAAAGAATGAAATTCGCACAACAAAAGAAGGGTTCAGTTTCATCAAGATCTTTTTTCGAAAACAATCGCTCAAACTGTGCATCACTTCTCCACGGAAAGCAAAACATTAGGTCTGCTCATCTCTGAAGACGATATTAATTTTGGGAGATTATTTTCCAAGCCATGCCACAGTGCTGACCCAGCACCGGGTCACCCAAGAGGAACCGTTGTCTGCGGTGTTTACCGTATTCGTTGCGTACAATAGGTGCAAAATATAATGGTCTGTGGAATGCAGAGAGAGCTCAATGACGAGAGTAAATATCACTGCATTCCTCATGGCCACTGTCATTTCAGAGTGCTGGGGCTCCAGTTGGACCCTTCTTGTGCTGGGCTGAGCTCGGTTGGAGAATTGATTCTTCCAGTTGCAACCCTTATGGTTTCAAACCAAAATGTTTCATTGCTTTGCATTTCGCAAAGTTGACACACCTCGGTTTTAAATTTAACGGAGCACTTGCTACTGGTCAACTTCTTTTGGGAAGTTTTCATCAACAAATGTTTTTGGCCATTTGACAGTTCAGTAACGTTGGCGGTGACGCTTCTCCAAAAACGGAAAAGGGAGGCACAAAGTGAAAGGAAGATTGGTCTGTGTGATCGCTTTTGTGCAAATTGTCATTCATCCCTGCTGAAATTGAATTGCTCGAGTTGGCGGAATATTTTTTGAAATGATTGCCTGTGTTTGGTCAGCCAAAAGCAAACTGAGCACAAAGAGAAAGAAAATGGATCTGGTTGTCTTCAAGTCCGCCCACAGCTGTGGATACAACAGATTTACGTGCTGACAGCAAATTACGTTGGCGAGTATGACGTTTTGACGTTTCTCCAATGTTCCTTTCCAACAGAAGAAACCACAAATCGTGAGAATGGCCTCAGCCTTTCTGTGGATGTGAGATGGGGACAAGAGAAACAGGTTGGTGGCAAGCATGAAACTCACAGATCCAGACAGACCTATCGGCTGACTCAAACAAAAGGAAAATGCAGCCCAAAATGAAACAAATACGAATCTTATCTTGTTTTGTTTTTAAAAAGTAACCCGATTTGTGGGAATGTGCTGAAGACAGTGTAACTTGGTCTGGTTCAGCGCCCAGTAACACTGGCCATGGGACCCAAGGTGAATAGTTGGTTTTCTGGAGTTGACGGATCATTATCCGAACAAATATGACTGGAAACACAGTGTGGGTTGAATGGCAGAATGTTTCTCCGAGCCAGAACTCACCCCCTCGCATTCTGACCAGTGATTCCGGTGTAAGAACTCCTCCCACTGTCTGTGGCCAAAAGAGCAATTGGGTACTGAATCTGTCAAATCTTGGACCCGTAGCTTCACCTCCTTTGGCGTGACATGACATGTTTTCAATTGCTGACCCAGGATTGTGGTCGATTGACCCCACCCCAAACTGGCGTTGGGGGAGGGAGCGTCAGACCCACCCTTTGTGCGAGTGTGAATGAACTGGAATTTCAGAATTGTGGAACTGATGAGTTATTGTCGCATTTCTTACTTGAATGAGTTGTGATCGAAGACCAAGGTTCACAGACACACGGACGAGCGTGTGGATTTTGCGATGTGAAACTCTGAATTTCAGCGGTTCCCTGTGCGTCACTTTGTATTCTGTTCAATGAACATCAGTTCTCCGGATACCACCACAGTAGCGACACAGGGTGGTCAGTACTTCGAACGATTCAGTGCCACAAGGAACATGCCGCCGAATTATTTTGCAGCACTTGTCCGAAACCGGAGGTTCACTTTCAAGATGGAGTGTCTTTGAAGTGCGTTGCAGTCACTTCTGATCATCTGAACCAAGAGAAGACCAGTTTTTAACAAGCTGGCGCCTCGCGAAAGAACTGGACTGATCTTCACAGATTGCCACCTGGGGTCGAGGTGATGGCTGCCATGAAGTAGCTGTCAAACGAGAACTACCGAGACTTTGTTGCGGCCACCGGCAGGGGGTGATTTTGCCCAAGAAATTCGCAGCAGCCATCAACCCGATGACCACCAAGAAGCTGTCACCCTTGCCCCACAGTGGTCACATGTCATGCGTGTGCCAGCAACTGGAACTTTCTCAGTGGTCCTTCCAATGGAAACCCAACGTCCTGAGTGATAATCACTCGGTAGCTAATGCGCTCTTGGCGACGTGCCTGTCTTCAAAGTTTTGCTTTCTTGAGCTGTTTCGACGGCAACTTGGAACGACAACGTTTGTATGGAAATTGAAACCAAGAATTTGAGCAGTTCAACAGTTGTGGTTCACACGTGCCTTGGATCCACTGTTCAGACGCTTCGAAGACAACAATTGCCGCGCTCACAGAAGCATACAAACCTGATGCTCAGAATTTTTCGGAGCAGAACGCCCTTAGCGCATGACCTGAGGCATTGTTACCCATCTCATCAACATTGTCAAGTGCAAGTAAAGCTTGAAAGGCCGTACATGAAGTTTTGTGTTTGTTGTCAACGGTAGGGGACTCTTTTTCAGTAGAAGACCTTCAGATTGAGCGCGTCGGACTGGACCTGTGAGCTGAAAACTCGGTCTGCATTTCACCTTCACGCCAAAAACGTTCCAATGAAAGCCAACATTATTTCGATGCAGCCCTGAGTTGGGCGCGTCACAAGTCCATGTCGTAGGGGCATCGTAGTTTTGGAAAGCAAGTGAAATTTCCGTCTTGGTTCACAATCTCAAAGAAAATGGGGTTTCATGTCGCAAAATCGTTTCCGTTTTCCAGGTCAGGTGCGTTGACGCACGAGTAGATCGTGGTTTCGTTCCTCACGTCCTTGGTCGTAAAATCCTTTGTCGGGAGGCCGTTATGTTCACAGAGGCATTCGCTCAGGTCCACCATGACCTGGGCACTTTGCTGTTGAGGCCGCCTGATGCAGTTTTGGCCCTGACATGCAAATTTCAATTTTGGGTGGTTTTGACTGTCTGGAACCTTGGTGCCGGCATAACACGTCAAGAACAGGAAAATCGGCCGGCATTTTCTCACAAAAGACGACAAGAGGCTCACAATAGAACAGATTCAAAAACCTCTGTCTGATTGGTTCTGCAAGTTCGTCGACAGTCAGGTGTCAATCCTGAACACTGGTCAGGTTGAAGAGCGTGACGCCAGTTGTACGTACGAGGTGTGTATTCTTATGACCGGGAGGCGGTTACTCACGGGTGTGGCAATGAGACAAACGATGTTTTTGCTGCATGAATTTATACTTTGAGACTCTAACTTTACAATACAAAGGGAATGAAAAGTTGCATTTCATTTGAAGACACAAAGAATGATGTCGGTAGCAAACAAAAATTCCGAGGGCATTGTCCTTTCACAAGTACTCAAGTTCAGTGTCCAACTTTCTTTCGGTGGTTTGGTCACCTCCAGGGTGGGTCTGTCCAGGTTTCCATGTCACTCAAAGTAGTCTCCACGATGTGCCACGCAGGACAGAAGCCTTTTCCTGAATGACTGTTCCATTGCATGTTGAAACTCAAACTGTCCGATCTGCCCAATTTCAAAGTCGGCCTTCAGACACAACTCATCCAGATTTGCGAATCTCAGTCCGCGCATGCGGGATTTCAGGCAGTTGAAGAGAAAAAAATCAGAAGGGGCGAGGTCAGGACTATAAGGGTGATGAGGGAGCACTTTGGTTCCAGTCCCATTCAGAAAGTTCATCACTGGATCACTGCGATCATGCGCCATCATGATGAATCCAGAATGTGTTTCTGCGCCAAAGTGCTGGTCGTTTGCGACGGACTGCCTCCCGGAGACAGCACATGAAACCAGCGTAGAAGAGGCGGTTCACACCCATGCCTGCTGGTACAAATTCATGGAGAACCACGCCCTTGGAGTCCCAAAACACAATCAGCATCACCTTCTTGGACCACTTGCTGCCCCGGACTTTGGAAGGTCGAGTCTCATTGCATTCCAGCCAAGCTGCTGTGGTTTGCCTTGCCGCAGGATCATAAACATGAAAGAAGGACTCATCGCCAGTCAGGATGCGTGATGGAAGGGTTGGAGACCTCCGTAACATGCCAAGGATCCTTCTGGAAATCCTCAACCTGCGCTGTTTCTGCATGTCAGTCAAGAAGTGTGGGATCCACTTTGCGGGGTGCTTTTTGAGTTTGAGATGTTTCCTCAATGCACAGTGGATTGTCGACAAGGCAAGGTTGAACTCATGTGCCAGTTGGCGGATGGTTTTGGACTTGTCTTGATCCAGGCTTGCCTTGATTCTCCACACCATCTCAGCAGTCAGCTTTGGAGGGTGTCCGGTTGATTTCGGAGACATGAGGTCGTTGCGCCCAGCCCGCAATTTGATGATCCAGCGGCTGACGGAGCTTTTGCTGAGGGCGTGGTGGGCGTGGTCAGCACGGAGTTGACGAAGGATGTGCGCCTGCGAGAGACCCTGTCGCATCATCGACCTGATCTCCACTCACTGTGACTCCTTGCTGTGAGTTGTCAAGGCTGACAACAACAGGAACAGCAGGAAAAACATTCCGAGAATCAGCAGGAAACATGACACAAACGTCTCCATCGCTGTCGCTCTGATTGTGCGCAACTTCAGAGGTTACTTGGTGCGTTGCCTGTCAATGCAGTCACGTGGAAACATGACACAGACAAGTTCGGTCACTCATCTACATGGTACTCAAGAGACGTCTTTACACTGTCAAAAAAATCCGCACAAAAACAATCGTCCCGCACGTAAGAATATACACCTCGTATTCTTTCCAGGCAATGCGGCTGCAAACAAAGCCCACATTGTCTCGTTTGCAGGACAAAACAGACTTCGGCTAGAATCAAACCGTAAGAACTCTTCAAATCAGTGGACAGTTTCGTTCAACCTTCACTCTGGGGGTAATTATCGAGCGCACTCTGGGTGACATCAGCACACCTGACAAGCATTCTTCCATTTCCTTGAAGCATCTTTTGTACTTCGATCTTTTGATCTCCAACGGCTCATTGTGTTCCAGTCAGTGGAGAAGCAGTCGACGGCACACAGCGCAACAGGTCAAGCGACCGTCTCCTTTCACTTGTAACCCTGGGATTGCACGCCGTGGATCTCGGAGTCAGTTGAATGTCTTCGGATCAGTGTAGTGAAGCTCGTTGTGCCGTATTGTCAGAGTGTTTTGAATCTCGCACACGCCACGCGTTGCGTACGCTTGCGTTGTTGGGAAGTTCAAAATGTTTATGAAAAGCATTTCCACACAAATGGTGGCTGTTGGGTGTTTCTGGTCATCTGCTTCGCGAGAACATTGGTCTGACGTGTGTGTGCTCGTATGTGTATGTGTGTGTGTGTTTTGCTTTCTTGACAGCCCGGTTCGCATTGACGCAAAAATGGTCCAAAAGGACAACACGTTGCGAGGGAAAAGTATGGCAAACTACTCGTATATTAACTGTCGTGTGCGCTCATTTGGATCGCGTCAGGTGAGAAGCAGGTTTGGAGAATTGAAGAGCTCAGCGGTTTGGAACGAGTGTTGTGGATGAGAAAACACATTGTGCCATTTCATTGTCATCTTTGTTAAAGAAAATCTTGCTGGCACGGCCAACAATCCCTGTTGCGTTGGTTGCGGTTTTGATTTGCGAGGTCTTGTTGGTTCGATCTGCGCTGCGTCTTCTGAGAACAGAGTACGCGTGAAGAATTGCTCGAAATAACTTGATTTGCTGAGTTCCCCCACTTGAATGGCTTTTGGAATCCTACGAGTACCGGTATTTATGGAAAAACGGAGGGACAAACAAATTCCGACATGTTACCAACACCTCATCGAAAAGTGTGTCTGAAAGCTGAATCCAACTTGAGCAAATGTCAACGCATGCGAAAACGATTCTCAGGTTCACAGTTTCAACAGTACAGTTCTAAAGGGTAGTGTTCGGGTTGCATGGTATGGTAGATTCTCACAAAATACTTTGCCTTGTGCTCATCGCTCTGGTTGGTGTGGCTGGGCAAAACAGTTGTGGCCTTCATGGGTTCTGGAATTCTTCTGTGCTGCATTTTCACACAAAGCGTCTCACGCACTCTCCAAAAAGTTTCTTCTGAAGAAACCACACATAAATGTTTGCAGTTGACATGGTTGACCAGGACGTTCAAGCTCAGACAGATGGTTCCGTGATTCCCAGGTATGAACTGGCAATGTTCAGCTTGTTGTGACCAGTTGAAAACAAACTGTGGTGTAATTGTGAGTATCAATTTGTCAACTCCTGAAATCTTTTGTTGAATTTCTGTGTCTTTTCCTTCAAAAGAAGAATAACAAATCAAGGTAAAACAAATCAAACCAATCGAAACAAGGAAAAACGGAGGAGTTGAAAGATTGGGAACACAAAAGCATCCCTTGAAAGTTGAGGCTCAAGGTCTTCTTGAGGCTCAAGGTCTTCAGCAGAAATATTTCACCAAATAGAACAACTCCAAAAGGTCGTTTTTGTTGAAAAAAATCAAGAGACACAACAACTTGTGGAATCAATTTGAAATAAAATTACACCTGTGTCAGAATGATATTCTGACACAGAAGTCGTCTGGTGACAAAATATTTGCACAATGTTGAGACATGCAAAACATGATTTCCAGAAGTTTCATTTTGATTCCTGCCTTGTGTGACAAGACAAAAAAGTTTTTTTTATCAGATATCTTCAACCAATGTTGATCATAGATATTATTGTGTGTGTGTGTGTGTGTGTGTGTGTGTGTGTGTGTGTGTGTGTGTGTGTGTGTGTGTGTACGTGTGTGTGTGTACCTGTGTGTACCTTTGAGAAGGGACGTCCACCAGCAAGACTTCAGGTTTCTGTTGAGTGTTCGATCGCCAACAGCCTCTCAGTTTTGGTGAAGGTCAAGAATCCAGTGTGTTGTACTTGGACCGCACACGCGCCGGTTTTTATTTCGAAAAAACTTTTTGGGTTTTGATGTGGAGAGAAAACTGCTGGCTTGTTCTTCGCGAAAACAAATCAGCGACAGCAAATGTCACCAACGAGACAAGAAGGACATTTCCGCACTGAGTTAATTTAGCTTTCTCTGTTGGAGTCTGTACAGGTAAATTTAAATCATTCAGCAAACAATTGCAGCGTTGTTTCCTTCCTTTCTCCAGGTTATTATTTCAATTTTGGATTCCAACAATAGAATCTCTGAGCTTTGTCACAGTTTCTGTGACAGCCAAGCGCTTCTGTTGTTAAATTTGACTCAGCTATCGGGCAAGATTGATGACTTTCCATTGTCCCCTTCTTGCAACTCGCACATAACCGATCTTTAGACTTCAACGCAAAAGGACTTCCTTCCTCTCAGCAGTTGTCTTGACGCAGATCATTTCAGGGGGTGTCTCCTGCTGTGCTGGTTTTGAAGAATGTTTCATCTGCACCATCAATCGCTTTGTGATTCAAGTTGTGACTTCCTGAGTTTTGTTCCCTCTGAAAATTTGGTCGCTGAACCAAAAATCACCACTTTTGGCTGCTGAGACTGAAGCAAATGAACAAACCAAGAATCGCGGTCACAAAACTCGTCACCAGAAGCTGAGAATGTGCATTTTGGTCAAACAGATTCATTGAGAGAGACTTCGTGGAAACTCACGTTGAAACTCTTCGGCACACCTCGCGCGAACGTGCACTGGCATTCTTTTGTTGCTCAAAGAAAGTCGACGTCAAGCGCACGAAACTCCAGCCTCTCGCTGGGACAGTTTGCCGAATTGAAGCAAGAATTAATCAAGAGAAAAGTTGACGGGAATGATGAATGCAAAAGAGGTTTGATCTTTTGCGAAAAAGTGAAGTCGGTTGGTGTTCCTTCAAAGGATTGGAAAGACCGGAACGATGTTGGATCTCACGTGCAACATTTTTGGCATTGTTTGGTTTCAAAACTGCGACTTTTCACTTTCACAATAGATTTCGTGTGACAATGCAATGAAATGAGTTGTGGATTATTTGGGGGCATTCCTTTTGTCATTGGCCAACGAGCATTTCAAACACAAGTTTTTAGCGAACAAACTTAACCTGTATGATACTCCACAAAGACTTGTGTTTGTCCACAGGTATTGTTGTAAAAAGAACCAAGCATTCTTTATCTCACAGAACTTGGCCCTTTCGAGTGAGAAAGTGAAAGCTGAACAGATGTCTGCTCTGAGGAAAGAACAGCACTGCAAAACTTTCTTTTTCGGAGACAACGAACCGGAGCACGAAATCGCAATATTGAGGGACCAAAAGTGGGGTTCCACCATGCAGAAACGTATCTCGGATTGGCATGATCACAGTAGGATTTGGCAGATCTGAGAAATATCCCTGTCTACGCGAGGTCGTGAAGCTGAAACATTCAGCAGCGCTTGTGCGTTTCTGTCGCAAGGTTGACCGACGAAAAACACGTTTCAAGTACGCCTGTTATCAAAGTTGACATGCACAGGGGGAAACGGCGATTTGTTTTGTGGCCTTCTGTTGCACAAAGTTGCACAAAATTGCAGACAACCACGATTCCCAGATTCTTGGATTGAATAAAACTGACGTGAATAAATCCCTCACATTTGTATTCTCACGCAACCGTTGCGTTCTCGAAAACAACGGAATGAGTTCCACGTATCAATCCACAAGGCTTTCTGCGCTTGACGTTGATTCACTAAACAGTGAAGTAACCCCTCCAGTCAAAGAAAAACCAGTTCAAGGCACACAAGGACTGTTTGCTCTTTTGTTACATTTACAATACAAAGGAAAGGATAAGACATCGTAGCATTCTTCCCTGTCGGAGAAATTCGCAGTTTGTTTGTGTGAGATGTTGAGATTAACGTTCGGCATTTTCCTCGACCGCATATGAAAGAAATGTTTCAGAGACCTTGGCATCACTGCAAAACGCAGCGTGCTTTCGTCCAAACTCAGTCGATAGAGTGTCAAAGGCTTGCTTCCTTGTCCCTGGTCCAATTGTCTCACGCTGGTCATCGTGTTTGCTCACCGCGGTGACGTCGAGGCTTTCATCGAAAGCAACTGTCGATGAAAATAAACTTTTCAATGCGCAGGGCTTCGCGCAGATCTGGTACCTCAGATTGGAGTCGGCAGACTGACGTGTTCGTGTGTTTTGTTGCAGAGCCGTTTCCGTGGTACGAGGGTTGCTTCCCCACGACAAGCGAATTGACTGAGGGTTCCGCGCAGGAGGCATGGAATCCAGCGAACTGTGCCAAACACTGTCTACTTGAGTCGTAAGTATTGCTCCCGCGTCGTTCAGAACACGCGATGTTCACAGAACCAGTTGTCTTGTTGTGAACGGCGCGGCAACAAATTGAGTTTTGACACGGACGAAATGTGGCGGATTTCTTGAAATTGGCAATCGTCTCGTCACCGCTTTCAGTCTTTGAGGAGTCGTCGCGCAGTTGTTTGAAACGAATAACCTCGTCCAATTCTTTTTTGTTTCAGTTTTCCGTACAGTGCAATTGATCTGCTGGGAGTGAACGGGTCTGTGCGATGTGCGTGTCTGCGGGAAGTTCCGTCCCCGGAGCCTCTTCCGCACCGTTTGTGTGATCTCAGGTGCGACTCGTACATTCGCCGCCGAAGCTGCGTCCGTTCTGTCCTCAGTTCAGTTTTACGTTTCTGTCGGCTCTGTTCATTTCACGCTTCTTTGGGACTAAAGCAGTCGGTGTGGTGGAAACGCGAAATTGTGAGATCCAGCACACTTTACTGCTGAAACGTTTCAATCGAGCCAAGTTTCAATTTCAGCCCCTTGGACTTGAGCATAATCAGCACTGGCAACAAACAAAAGTTGATTTCTTGTTGCAGTTGTGGTGTCAATTTACCGTGTGGCGGCGAGTCTGCAATGAGCGTGTACAAGTCGGGCGGGCCGCTCATTTGCAACGCGACAGCGCAGCAGGCCTCGGTTCCCGTGCACGAGGGACAGACCGCCGACATCTCCGTCACTGTCGTGTTGTGCGCCAGACCCAACATGACCTACGGTAAACAGAAAAAGAAGCCTCTTGTGTCCTGGGACACACTGAGGCCCAAGTCAGGCATGCTTCTGCATTTTGTTTTCATATCCAGAGTTTGAATGGTTTGCAGGGAGGGGTTTGGTCCTTGTTTGCGGATCCCGAGTTCTTTCGTTCTGTTTTCCGCGTTGTCTTGTTTCATCTTTCCGCATCAGGTACTTTGTAAACAGTCCCGACTCCTTGGGAATTGCAAGAGATTCGCAGTTCGAACCTCAGATGTCAGCATGTTTTAAAGATCCCCAGAAAAGTAGTGCCGATCCCAGTGGACCAATGACGACACAAGTGAATTTAAATTGCTCGTGAACTACCAAATGTGATGCTCAGTTGCGTTGCAATTTGCCGTAAACTTTGAAAGAGACACAGAGACAGAAAGAAATAGAGACAGAGAGAGAAATTTAGACGTTTGCTGTTCCTTCTGAAAATTCCAACACACGAGGTATCTCAGAAATGTCTTTTCTGTTTCAGGGACCCCAGATGCGCGAAACTCGCTCATTCCAAACGAGTTTACTTTCCAAGTGCTTGGTACTCAGCATCAAGATAAGATACAGATCGACACTCAAACTTACACACATCGAGTCTTATTCACGTTCAACAGTACCGGTGACATTGAACTTGGTAACTATCATGGAGATCGGTCCACTGTCTTTTGAGTTCGTGGCTTTTTCCTGCTGTCGGTCTACAGCTGTGCGTCGAGCAGTTCAAATGTTGGTGAGACGCTTTGTTGCTCAAAAGGAATCTTTTGATGTCAGTGATTCGGGTTTGGAACGGCGTATCCTCGACGGACGTGACTGTTGTGCAGCCCGTGCTGGAGGCCGTCATCACATCAGTCGACCTGCTGCTGTTCAGTCCGCCCGTCTCGGAGCAGCCCGCCTGTGTGGCCGCCCAGCTGCAGCCACTCGTCGCCTCTCAGGTGATGTGGACGTTCTTGTTGGGAAGTGCAGTTGAATTCGAATTTCAACGCGCCGTAATCTTTCCACGAAGTGGCTTTCTGAACGTGCACACACCTTTTGGTGTTTCCTGTGTCTCAAGGCCTTCAAGCAAATTGCTCAGGAAAGTGAAAGGATCGGATTTTGAACCTGCAGAAACTGTCCAAATACGTAAACTGTTTGTAGACAAAATGCAATCAACGAAAGCGTTGACGATGTCTTTCCTCGTCAGTGCAAACCTCAGACTTGCCGTCAATCTCGGTTGCTTCTTGAATACCCACGTTTGATTCGTTTAGACTGGTGTGGAGCGCGTGTACGTGAACCAAACGGTGCAGTTCGAAGCGGCGGTGAGCGTCGGCGTCGGCGTCGAGTTCGAGTGGCGGCTGACGGAGCGCGGCGGCGGCGGCGTCTTCACCGATCGGCCGGCCGAGCGCGGCTGCACCGGGATGCACTGCCTCCGGAGCACCATCGTAAGTACCGCCACTCCATAGTATACCAACAGGGCTTTCTCCCCCTGCTCGCTGCTCATCTCAGTGGAGGGCACAACGGGCTGGAGACAGCAGCGCTTGCACAGCTCAAAAGTCCAGTCAGACATAAATGAGCGTTTCCTCCGATCGAGGTCTATCGTGGAAAAAGGGCCACGTAGATTCTGATTTTTGTGCAGAACTTCAAGGCCATGACGGTCAGATTGCGGCAAACGTTTTGTTTTCTTGTGGGATGAGTTTGGAGATGTGGAGCTTGTTTCATCCGTGAAATGTGCTTTTGATGGAGTTGGTGTTCTCGGCCTGCTGTTGCAAGGTGCGAACATGACGCTTCTCTTCCCATAAATTTCAACACTGGCAACCCTCCGAGAGATTCTGCAGTATAACTGAGCGCCCTTCTCGGGTGCGCAGACGCACACTCATGATCTTTGCCAAGGATCCATTTTCAAACAGAACATTTGTATCAGCAATAACTCACCTTCAGAAATTCAACTTGATAGTGGGTGTTTTTTGTTATCTGACTGCCTGGATGAAGTATGGCAACATTTCTAGCATTTGTACAACCGTCGAGGGTATTTAGTTCCCATGAAGTGGATGCTGGCTCTATCTTGGCCTGCACCTCAGAAGAGGTTTGGAAAGCAAACCTGCGTTGGTGTTAAGATTACCTCGTCTGCGTCGCTGGGCGATAGAACGTTTGTTAGAGGAGGTTAAGCTGTTGACGACCCTGAGAAAAGTCCAAAAAGGAAAAGGAACAGCGATCGCAACTCTGCCAGGAAGTGTCCGAGGTCATGCCAACGTGCATACATCCACTGCGCCCCTGCGCTTGCGGTTTTCTGATTTGGCCTTCAGGACACTCGATCTTTTGTGAGAGTTTGTGGCTTCGTGGTGAAACTTTCCCAAAGGAATCATGGCGGCCTTTTGAGTGCTGCAGCGAAAACGTGACGAATGCGAACTTGAGCGATATGCATCACAACATGAGACTCTGTGAAGGGAAGCGACGGAAGTGAAAGTGTTTCCTGTGGAAGAAACAAGGCGAAGAGATTCAAACTGGTGTGTTTCCTGTTTGAGCCTCCAACCGTGAGATCACTAGGCAGCACTCAAACCGGATTGCTTGGTCTCTCACAGTCTGGCACAGAAGCAAAATCGTTAACTATGCAAAACCCAGACATTTCTTATCTTGACCTGGCGGTGTTTGCAACACGCTCTTCCAAACACAGAAAATGCCAAACTGCCCAACACAAAATCTTCGTTGCTCACCTGGCTATCTGTGAAACCTGGATCCTTTTCCATTTTGCGGAGCTTCTGGCCACGACCTGTGTGACCTGACAGTGAACCTGCAACACAAGCTGCGAGTCGTTTTCACTTGCGGCTGTCAGTTATCTCAGCTGCGTCCGAGCTCCGCGCCGCGCTTCGTTAGCCGAGCGCCGGGCGCCGTGTGCGCTGCAGCTGGCGCCTTCGCTGTGGAATCCCGGCCTTCGATGCGGCAAACGAACTTTGGTCGGCCCTTGCCTTGCAGCTGTACATTTTGTGCGTGGCCAGGCATTGCGTTCACAGTCTTGCGCGAAGAAAATGTTTGCTTGGCCAGACCGTCGTAACACGTCGATACGTGCTCAACGATTCGAACGTACACGGATTATCTCTGGTTCTGAATGGGCACTCGTGCTACTCAGAGAGTGAGTAATAAGAATAGTAGGCTGTGCCATGCATATGAAGGGGATGTGGGAACGAGAGCCGAGTTCAGGCCAAACCTCTCCATGCCGCCCTGCGGGGCCCCGACTTGCGTTTCACAAACAGGTTCAACGAACAGAAGTCGACCAAGTGTACGAGTCGGTCTCTGAAATAAATACACATAGTACTCAATGCAGTTCTGCTACAAGAAACTTTTTCTGAAGTTGCGCAAAGTTCTGCTGCCGAGATAAAGCAAGAGGAAAATCGTGTTTGGGATGGAATGTACTGCGATGCGCATTGCAATCTGGCTACTCTCCTTTCAGGTCGGAAAGGGGAACGCTCCTGTTGATCAGATAAAGTTCTTTTCTGGAAGGGCAGGCTGGAACGCAGACATTGCACAAAATGTGGAAGCCTTCACACTCTCTTGTACAAACGCAACTGCGGCTTGGTCTCATTGAAGGAAACAACGACGAGTCTGATATATTCTTCTGAGCAGGTGACTGTAGCTCTTCAGCTCTCATCGTTGCACAACAGCGTGGTCTCCAGACGCCAGAACCTGAGTCCAGCGGCTGCGATACGTTATCAGCGTAACGAGTAAAGAACGGCTCCCACGATACGGCTTCTGTGCGCAGCTCGAGACCAGAAACTGAGATCTCTCTTTCAGTCGTTATCTCTGCCCGCTGTAAAAGAGCGTAAAATACCTGAGACCCAACAGCTGGTATGGCAGGAACGGCACTAAAATATTCATGTTTAGATCTGTTAAATTGAGCTTGGTTGCAGTGTGGTAGCTTTCAAATTGGCTGTGGTTGTGGTTGAGGCAGGTCGACAAGTTCCTGTGAAGACGGCAGAGCGCCAGATTGTTGGGTCGGCTCACGCCACCACGCTGACGTTTCGTTGTGCACCGACGTCAACCAGCAAGGATTGGAACCGACTGTCGAACCTACGAGTAATGTCCGTCCTGTCACATCGCGTCGTTTTCGAGGAAACGGATGAAACATTTCGACTTGGTGTGGGTTCCAGCGTGGGTTCTTGTCCTACGTAATTGGTAGGTTTCTCATTGGCCGAACAGTGGAAGTTGAAATCCCAAGCCCCGCATCTGATTGACATTCGTACGGACCTGCATGACAGGGACACTATTTTGTGTAGGAGCGATTTCATTGTTGAGACAATAGTGTTGTTGAGACAAACGAACAGCAAAGTACTCAATCCAGGGTTGCAGTGATGAGCAGCCTCAGCTGTACGATTGTGATGTTTGCAACGGTTCAACCCAGTGCTGCATTGAACGTTCTCGATTTTGGTTAGTGTGTTTCTGAGGTGTTTGCTGATCTCGGGAGACGTCTTGCACGAAATACTTCAAGGTGAATCTCGAGTTTTGACGAAGTCCCAGGAAATCCTGCCGAAGAAGATATGTTGCCTTGATGGGAGATTTCAATTCAAGAATGCAGCAAACACCAGATCATCAATGGGACAGCCTCAGGAAAGCGCGGTTGGTTGATATTTTCGTCGTGATTGATATCTGACTGCATGTTTGCTGTGGATTGTGACCATTTTGGTTTTGAAGTCGACGATGTGTTCTTTCATTCTGTGTGCTTCCACTGCAGCTGCCCAGGACATTGGGCTGCGGTATGAAACCCGTTGCAGCCCTGGATTCACCAGCTGTACTGTGTTCCAGATTTTCTTGCAGATTCGCAATCCAGATTCTTTTGCTTGTACCGCACCCCTCCCATGCAGCTCCAGGTTCCTTGCTCTTCCGTGTTGCGGTAGTCAGCCGATCCGCAACGCAGCGCGGGGTTCAGGCTTCAGCCAGTCACTTCCCAGCTTCTGTGAGATATGTAATTTCTTGCTGAGTGACTGATGCTGCTCCACTCGGGAGGAAATCGACTCGAGGACATCCCGGTTTTGCGGGAAGTACACCGTCCCTGTCCGGGACAAAGTTGTGTGGACACGTGGTGGGGCGAAGGAACCTGATGAATTCGACACGTATCTGAGGATGGCAACAGAGAACGTTTCGTCGCAGACGGGATCCTCCTGTGGGTTGCTCGAACAACTCGGACAATGTTCGGAGGTGGCTCATAGAAACAAAGAAGGCGTTGGCTGACGTTCAGGCTCGAGTAAGTTATTTTCGATCCATTGTTTCCACTTTCAGCGAACACATTTCGACTTGGTTGTGCAATGCTTTTTCATTTGGTATCAGGCAACGGAACTGTGGCAACGCTCTCGGCAAACGGTTCAGCGACAAAAGTTGGATGGTTGGTTGTACGTACACACAGCGCAGCTGAGACAGCTTCCTTCTAAACTGGTTGAACGTTTCATATTTTCGGGCCTCCGCGTGGAATTGAAACACATGTAGTTCTGGATGATCAGGTTGCCTGGTGTTCCTTTGACAAACAAGAACAGCGTGTTTCATTTGTTGAGGTGCCAATTCGCACAAGATAAAAGAAAAGTGAAAGTATCACAGCCGTGAAAGAAAAGAGCTGGGTGCTCTGATCCGCAGAACTTTGAAGAAAGGCAAAGAAGGCCTTTGTTTGCAGAAATTTCGCACTGGTAGAAATTATATTGCGCTCGGAGTGAGTGTGGTAACAATGTTTCTGCTCGTGAGTCATGGTGCTGCTCTGGGTCATGTTTATATACATTATTTTTGAAGCAGGAGAGCTCAAGGAGGCGAAATTGCGTGGAAATGTTTATTTCTCTTGGTTTTTGTTTCGGGGCTCAAAACGAAATTCTACCGGATTTTGCACGAAACAAACAAAACCCTGCAACAAATTCGTGGTCGCCTGGCCGATCTATTTGAACATTCTGTCGGTTGGCTGAGGTCTGGTTCTCAGGTTTGGGTCAGAGTGTTTGGTCAGGACAAAAGGAGAGGACACGATACGCATGCTGAGTTTTAGATCTCAGACATCAACAGAAACTCTACACAAGGTGTCTGGGTCTGTGAAAGGATGAATATGTGTTCATTCATGTACATTTTGCTGTTTGTCATGAACCTCTGGTTGAGGAATCTGCTCGGGGGCCATTTCCTGGAAGGCAGCGCGCAAAACGCGCATTCCGCCTCCACACGTCGCTTCACCTGGTCGATGTAGCGCTGACGGTTTTGTGTTCATAACTCTCGTGCCAGACTGACGCTCTGTGATCTTTCACAACACGACTGCGTGGTGAGACTGTTGTTAAAAATGCCAGAACAAACAAGTCTGCAGATTGATCAGGTTCTTGCATTGTACAACTGCAGGAAGTGAAGGAGAGGAGGGTCTGCACCCAGTTTGTTCACGAACGACAGGGATGATTTTCTTGAGAACATACTGATTCCAACAGTTGAAAATGAACCACCAGCCTTGTGTCAATCGCGAGGCAAATGCATTCCGCTCTCAATGTCCTGCTGCAAAACGCAGCATCTCACGGAACGATCCTCGCGCCAGGCTTGTTCTCGGGTGTCACTACCCTGTTGGAGTCCGAAGAAGTACGGACCGACGTGTCGGAGAGTTGCTCTGCGATCGCAGAGTTTCCGTTGCTCGCTCACTCCCACACTTGAGGAGAAGGAAGTTCCGGGCGTCCCACAGCCGTGCCGTGCGTGACTTCCCTGGCGAAGATAGGCGATTAGCGGTTGGATGGGTGAATACTAGCATTCTCACCAAACCTCTCAAGAGTGTGTTGGTGCGTCTTCCCTTTCCTCTTGCTGAACATAACACCACCCCAGCTGGCGAAACACCCATTTTGGTGAAACACCCCAGTCAGTGAAACATTCCCTGGTCACCGAAGCACCAATGGTCAGCAAAATTTCTCTCTAGTTGGCAACATGCCCCACCCAGGTTGGTAAAATCCCACCCCTGTGTCAGCGCCCCCATCTCTGTTGTGCAAAGTGTGCAGTGCTGCACACTGTGAAAGTTGCAACGCCTTGGCAGATGAACCTGGTTTACAGATAGCATTGGCCTCACGGCTGCAGAGATCAACCTGGAAGGAAAATGCAATGAATTCATTGCAGCGTTTCATGATGTGCAGCGAGCTGTTGAAGAAAATGCACTCGTATGCAAGCAAAATGTGAGCGGGTCATTTTGCAGGGAACTGGTCTCATCCATTGTCGTGGCTCCTTTTCGAAAGCTCAGGGTATGTCCACCCCGACACTCGCTTTTCGTTAGTGCATGGGGTATGTGTGTTTCAGGAATCCCCTTTGCGACTGACCTGTATTTTAATGCGCTTCCTCGTCGTTTGTCAGTTTCCATCCAGCAAGGTTCGTCTTGCATTTGCTTTCTTGTACTCGTACGACGTTCAGCTTGTTTCTCATTGCTGAACTTCTGCGAATCCAATGCCGCGTAACCTTTATGAGAGGTTCCCGTGTGAAATGCGGCAATGTGGAAGCTGCGATCTTCGCATAGCGCACCCCTTCCTGCAGATCCTTGGTACAAGAATGAGATCAGTGCTGGAGTGAACCAGTTCACTTTCCAGCAGCAATGGAACACGAAACATGGGTCGCTTCAGATGCTTGTCTCTGCGTTTTGCACGTTTGAAAGTGAACAAGAATTGCGCCAGACTCGTGTCTTCGGAGTCGAGGCGAGCGGGGACCCGCATCCTCTTGGATCCACCCCAAGAAAGACCTGTCGTGTGTTCAAACTGCATCTGGCTGAACGTGAACCTGGGTCTTTTGACATGTGGGCTTCTATTTGATGTGGATGTGGCACTGATCATTGGTTTGAAAACATTTGACAAAATAAAGTGCCAGATTTTGAAGCTCAATGGCTTCCCCTGTGGCCTTGGGCATATCGGTAACTTGCAGGCTGCTCTGTGAATCTGAAGGTTCCAAACAACCACCAAGCCAAGAGAGCAAGGATGGTGAAGGCAAAAAGACACTTTGTAGGTCATGGTAATCTCCTCTGAGCACCAGGGGTACCACTCAAAGTAACCCCAGCATTGATGAATTCTGTGCCAACAGAGACAGTGATTTGATTGAGGTTGCCTCACCCCCAGAGACATGGACAGTTGACACTGGGGACAAGCGAGAGAAGAATTGTGCGTCATGACAGAACTGAAGCATTGTGGAAGTAGAAATGAGGGGTTCCCTCCCCTGATAAATGTTGATAACTTGTGCTTTCTAGTGCAGAGTCACCAGACATAATTGGCCACAAGGGGGCACTGTGGCCTCACCGAATGCAGGTGAGTGACGAAGTCGACGGGGGCTCATGAGATGTCCAAATTCTGTCCTTGGAGTGAGCCACCTCAGCGGAAGAGCTGGTGTGGCTTCCCTGCGGGACAAGACCAACCCGTGCAGCTGACGTGGGGAAGCCTGACAAACAATCACTGCATGATGGAGGATATGTTCGGTTACCAAAAGAATGCGTAATGTGCATAGAGATGTCAAACGTCGTCAGGTTAATAACTCGACCTTGATGAGTTGTTTTGCAAACCCTTTGACTTGGGCGTGAAAACAATCCGTTGTCTTGTCAAACACAACACTGCTGAACGTAGGCTAACACCAGGTGGCCTTTTGCGACAAGTGAACGAACGATCAGTCGCTCTGTTGACATTTTGCCTTTGTCTCTCCGTTTGAGGTCTGACTTGACACATTTCCATTTCGAAACAGGCTTTATCTGGACAACATGCTTGCTGGAAAGGTTCTCATATCAAACAACTCACTTTTGTTTTTGGTGCAACAAAGTTTCTTCGCATCGATTCCCAACGGAGAGTTACCTCAGAATGTGTCAAACAGGAACACAGAATCAGTACGGGATTGAACAATGGAGTTGTGCGCCTGAAACTCGTTTCTTGCTCAGAGTATCGAAGAGTACACAAACAAAAGACACTGACTCACGGGGCTCACCGCGAAAACCACATCAAACTATTTCTTGATGCCAGAAAAGGAAAGACAAACCTTGAATTGTGAGAACTTTCTTTTCACAAAAGCTGGCGTGTTGGATGTTTGACTACACAGCAACACAAATGAGAAACTACTTTTCTGACGAATGTGGAGGAAAAATGTGCTCTCACCGCGCTTGGTTCGCCACATTTCATCCGTTTAGTGCTGCCCTTGCAGAAAGGCAAATGTATGAATCGAGATAAAAGAGCTGGAAAGTGGATAAGCACTGTAGCCAACGTGATTTCGTACTGACTGATTGGCACTGTGGAGTTTCTCCACTCAAGTGCCCACTTGTGCATGAAGGATACAGTGATACGAAGGTAATCCACAAAGAAAGGTCTGCGGTCCAAAAAGAAGGGAACCATGTGGTTGTTTGTGATTGAATGAATTTTGTCTTTGAACTAAGATATGAAACAAC
>JAAUXT010107298.1_pt1 | contig 24942 bp, 24 predicted proteins | sample 7278171 | NCBI WGS metagenome assembly JAAUXT01 (sample SAMN14350112, study PRJNA611818) | marine sediment metagenome | isolation source: surface marine sediment (1.8m) | place: French Polynesia: Moorea | collected 2018-08
GAAACAAAGCCTTCCCAAAACAAGTGACAATTCAAAATTTATACTGTAAGTAAAAACATCAATTTGTAGATTCCTTTGAAAAAATGTAAATTTTTTTTGCAAAAAAAAAACTTTTAGCAAAAAAAATTTACATTTTTTCAAAGGAATCTACAAATTGATGTTTTTACTTACAGTATAAATTTTGAATTGTCACTTGTTTTGGGAAGGCTTTGTTTCAAAATTATATAGAATAATTAACCTCTTCCTTGAGCTGGACTTTTTTGTAAATGTGTTTTTTATTGAGGCTCTTGGGCTTTTTCAGTGTAAGGTCAAAAATTTTTTCCAGGTTTTGCAATATTTTTCCAGGTTTTTGCCCCCAAACCCCCTGTTTTACCAGGTTTTCCAGGTTTTCCAGGTCTGGACCAGTTTTTCCTGGTTTTCCAGGTTTTCCAGGTGCGGTGGGAACCCTGCTTGTGTTGGAATCTTCCACATGTGGCAGTCACGTCGCTGTGCCGGACGTGTTCCACACCGCAGCAGGCACGTACCACGGTCATGACTGACGCCGCACGACCAGAGCTAAAGCTCGCTACTGCCGGGGCCGTATGTATAGGTTATTGAACGCTGACGAGACTTTTCACATGGATTACTGAATGAAAATGGTTACTGAATGAGTGCGCAGCACAAGTTCAGCAACCAATTTGAGTTCAGTAATGGAGTGTGAAAAGTTGAGTCAAGTTCCATAACCTACTTACAGAACAAGACAAAGTTAATGAGGCATGACATGTTTCTTTGTCAGTTTTCTGATCAAGGGTACTGAAAAAGCACCAAAAGAGACTTTTTCTGTCACACCTCATTGAATTTGCCATGTTGTCCAGATAGTTCAATTCACATGGGTTACCGAATGGTGAAAACAATAGAAACTGCCGCACGAGTTCTGTAACGGCGGATCAGCTCCGTCGCCGCTGTTGTAACGAACTCGGCAATCTCCGCCGCGGCGACGCGCGCCTGTGATCAGCCCCGTGGGAGGGGCGACACTGACGGATTGCGCGCACAGCCTGATTTACAGCGCCTGCCACAGCCTCCCTCCATCCGTCCTCCCTTCCTCCTCGAGCAGAGACGCAACAAGTTAGGTGGAGGAGACGGAATAGCCGAGGCAGTTACGACGAAGCCAACTGCCTCGTCTCAGAGAATTTTTCCACAACGGCAATTTCCCCTATTAACAGGTGAGCTGTCAGGGATGATACCAAAGACGTTCGACCTCAATAAGCTGAGATGCCTTTGTTGATAGGGCGCGACACACTCTGTTGCGCTTCTTCCTTCTCAACAGAGACGATTCTCCGTCCGGCGCGGCGCAGGCTTCACTGGACCCGCACCTGGAGACCCGACACAGCATCACCCGGGCCCGACATCATCCGACCCCAACCACGGAGCGCGCAGAAGCACGCGTACACACACCCATACCCCCGCACACACACACACACACAAAACACACACCACACACACACGCACACGCACACGCACACACACACACACACACACACACACACACACACACACACACACACACACAGCTGACCAGTGGCAATCCTTGAATCGCACAATTTCCCTGCGGTTTTCAACATTTCCACGTGTCGTGTTTTCAGCAACAGTGGACGACAGGTCAAAGGTCAGTTCAGACTGGAATCACACGGAAATGCCTGTTGGGAGCTTCCCGGAAATAAACTCGAACTTCTCGACATCGCAAAGCAGCTTTGTTACACCCACGAGATGTGTGTGAAGCACGAGAAACACAGAGGCAGCTGGAGACAGTCACAGACTGGCCACACAGGACAAGACAGAGACACAGAGATGCAGACAAGACAGGACAGACAGTTGCATTGTGAACAAAGAAACCACACACATCTCCACTCGGAATTCACAATACACACGAGCAGAGGAAATCGAAGTGCACTCGTACAGAATCTCGACTCCTGCGGCGGCGGCGGCGGCGGCGGCGGACAGATTCAGACGGTTTGATCTCCGCCAACAGAAGAGCAAAGCGAACCCATCTCGAGCCGCAGAAATAACCGGTGGCGACAGCAGCGTCACAAAGCGGCTGATTTACCCAGTAATAACTCCATCCCATCAAACCGCACATCACAGAGAATTCGAATCGCTCCCCCGGGAGCCGCAAAATCCGATTGCGCCACATCTCCCAAAACACCAATGTACCTCAAGCACAGCTTCTTCTCAAGGCTGGTTCGTCTTTCGGCGACAGCTCAACAAAGCAACTCTTGCCCCATCCACACACTTTTCGTTCACTTCAAGACACCTTATCCGTTTTGGTGAAACACTGGAGCCGCTTCACGCTTCGCAGAAACAAAGCGACACAAGCTGGAGAAGCGGCTTCACCAGACGGACAGTGACGTTCACCATCGCAAATCAACCGACCGGCAAAGCAACACAATCTGAACATCGCTCAAGTCAAAGCGCGTTCCAAAAAAAGAGAAGTGTCTCTTCTGCAACACGAAACAATTCAAACAGAAGCACAGAAACGAGAGAACGCATTTGAATATAATATGGCAGGGCCGAATCCAGGTTTCTGTCAAAGCAGACTGACTCCCTTCCCACCTTCAGACACAGACAAATCCAAACGGAAAAGGTTTCTCCTTTCGCACATAGACAAGTGTTGAGCACAGGCTCCTGGTTCCGCCCCTGGATCCACCACCCTCGCCACGGAGAGACTGAAGAGGTACTCACGTCTAATAAGGCATGGAGTTGCGTGTCCTCGAAGACGCTCTGCAGGAAGTCGACGTCTCGGTCCGAGCAGTCCGTCAGACACTGGATCTCCTCGAGGCTGTCCAGGATCTGCGACACCGCTGCAAACATAGAGAAACGACGCGCGTCAACGACTCTCATCGTGCGACATCACACATCAGCGCGTCCAGGCCTTGAATACGCTCCGGAATCGCCCAAGGCTGCGTTCACACGGGCAATGATGCGACCTGAAGTTTTCTCCCTATGAGGGCAGTACGACGTCTGCCCTGAACTTTTCAGTTCTGCCGCAACAAATTTGAGATGGTCTGACCGTTGCTGCTGCAGACGAGAGAAACATTCGAAAAAACCAAGCACACAAATCTAACAAAGTGTCGACGTCAACAAAACACTTCAGTTGCCAGGGACCTTCGAAAATTGGAAGCAAGGGCGACTGCGCCGGCGCAGACATACAGAGGTCACTATGACGCAGGTCTGTGATCAGCTTTCAGCTGTTGTTTCCCATAGCTCATCGGCAAGTGCAACATGGCCCCGAAAGGAGTTTCTGAAAAACTTAAGAACGTTGTGCACAAAGCGCCCACAGAAGGAGCAAATCGCTGCGGTTTTACAAGCGAAGAAAACGACGCGCTGCTGCGGAGACAGAACCTCCAACTCCCACCATCACGACTGACGTGCCACATCGGAGTCGTCATGATACGTCCATCACGGCCTCGGATGAAGACACACGTTTGGGCGTGGAAGGAGCTTCCGCACTCACAAGCCTTTCTCCGTTCAGATGATGAGCAAAAGAACACCTCTTCTGAATCTCTTTCAGTGACAACTACGCGATTTTGTCACCCCGTGATCGCGCTGCCACGTGACAGCCCAACCACAGAGCACTTCCGGTTCAGGATCACGACCCTGGGAACGGAGTCAGCCGACTTCACACCGGGTAAGCGTCCAGCCCAGCATCCCGTCACAAGTCCAGGCGCTCCGGTCTGAACAGGCGATTGAGACCACTGATCCAAATGAGCAACAAAATGTCAGCACCAGCTGCCACAAAATGAAGAGCTGGAGCCGCTGTCGCTCAGCAAGAGCAATAACGCACTGAGTGCCCCAGAGAAAATCCGCTTCAGTCAGCGACCGACAATATTTCCCACCTGAGTGTTTCCCACGAACCAGCTCCATGTCCACAGATTATCCGCAGCGTCCACGAATATCCGAGTCACCTGTGCGCCGGCGCGCCTCCGTCCGTCCCAGAGCTCTTGAACGCAGTGCGGCAATGATGGTTGGTTGATTCACTCTTGGTGCGTCACGCGCCTGCGTGGTGCGTGGTTGTTTCAACGACGCAGCGCGCACCGACACCGCACAGATTTCAACACTGGACGGACCGTGTTTGAGCGCCTGTTCACCACGTCACCGCCGTGACGCTTCACACAGCCAGTCTGACGCGGGCGCAGTGCCACCGCGCCGTCCCCTCCCGGAGAGACGGCCGCCTCGCCTCTCACACGCACCGAGGGTCACATCCCATCTGGACGCAGATCAGGAAGCACCTGACCCTCCACCCTCCACAGCTACAACCAACAGATATTACCGACCAACACACGGCAATTGCCTGAAATTGGACGGGATTGGACAGCAAATTTCCCCGTCTCTGGATCCCAGAAATATCATTATGGAGTCTGCGGGGAGGTCGCTGCGAAACACGGCAGCATTGGGACCGCAAACACGGAGCTGTCAATACCCTTCATCTACCCTTCATTTGTGCGATGGATTTACGGCATTTTCTTCCCCAAAAATCCATTCTAATTTGGCAAATACCTTGCGTGTTGCAACCAAAAGAAAGGGAACACCTCTCGCTGCAGGGAACACTTGCCATTCACACCTTCACGCGCAGAAACTCGAGTTCGTGTCAACAGCCAAATCCTCCCAATTTTTCAGAAGTGGAGAAAACGGAGCCACATCAGATTCATCCAGTCCTTCCATGCGCAACGACACGCACTTCGTACTCTGTCACCTGGATGCGTGGAGCATTGCAGATGGAAATCTCGTCTTTGTGGTCGCGGCACACGGGATGCCTCTCTAAAGGGGCAAAACCACACTGCACCAACACTTCACACTGGAAACGTAATGTACTGCACAAAGCAATTTTGCGCTGCGTCCTGGGCACGAAGCAACGCGCAATGACTTGCTGAGGGAGGGACGCAACACGACGCGTCCAGTGCGGAACAGGCCGCACTGTCCAGCGCGACAGCTCATCGCTCTACAGCCTAACGAGCACCATTACACACAGAAAACGCTTTGAACTTTACTGACGTGTCAGGCGCAGCGCCAAAGGGCAGGCGTTCAGAGAGTGATGAATTTCACCGCCCAACCTGACAAGAAACAAGCTGCTGAGCGCTAAAGCAGAACCGACGCACTTCCAGGGACGCGAGCACAGAGCTGCGGACACAATGACCAGCGTCCGTCTTGCTCGGGTTGTCTCACACTAAAGGCGTCGCGCACAGCGTCCTGCACTATCAAACGGTGCTGCGTCGTCGTGCAGAAACGCCCTGGTGGCGCCACCAGGGCGACACGAGCCACGACAACTCGCAACAGCTCACTCGAGACCTGCTTGTGGTCGGATAAGCTGGAGAACATCGCATCGTCAGCCACGCAAGACTCGCTCTTCTGTGCGTCGCGTCCCTCGTGACCAGGCATTGAGCACGTGGACGTTGCCCTGACCCAGCGATGCCGCCCTCGACCATCTGCACAACGACGCTTGAGCAGCACCCACGAGTGAAACAGGCCACAAACTGGCGGCAGTCAACGCCGACAGCCGAAGCTCCTGAAGCCACGGATACTTCACACCAATTGGGGGGCAGCAGTTGGGGAATCTGGGCGACACGACGCACTCGAGGCGGGGGAAGCAGCTGCGCAGTTCGTGCTGAAGGACCCGGTGAAACCCTGCAGCAGCAGCAGCAGCAGCAGCGCGTGTCTGCACACAGAAAACCGCCTCCTCACGCAACGCAGGAACACAGCACGAAATCGCTGCTCCAAATGACCTTCACCGAGACGCCCCGAACGGGACGCGGATGGGGTTCACAATGGGCGCGTCACGTGTTTTTGACAGAAATTCACAAACTTCCGGTGTGCCCGATGAGGTGTGGCACGACACGTGGCGAGGCTCGGGCCAAAGCGAAGCGTGACGGGGCCGAGGTGAGGCAGCCGTCACCTGCCACCCGGGACTCGTGGAAAGGCGCCCAAATTCAAGTTCCAAAACGACTCGTTTTTGAAAACACTGGAAGCGTTTCGAAATGTGCCTCTCCACTGCCGTTGTGAACTGACACAGGGCCTTCTGGAAACGCAACACTGTCAGCCTGGAACGCCGGCGTTTCTGGAGCGGAGGTGGACGAGTCGGGAGCGCCGAGCGACGTCTGTGCAGTCTCTCAAGACACAGCGAAGCACAACAGCAATTTTTAAGCGTGGTTTTCAGTTCCTTTCACCTGTCGCAATTTCTGCCGCACGACACGTGTCGATTCCCAGGGTTTTGCTGAAGCAAGCACCTCGCTCTGCAAAGCTGTATCTGGAAAGGGAGGAATTTATGTGCGTGTGTAAACAATCCAAAATCCATAACACTGGGTCCCCACAATGTGTAGACTCTCTCTTCTCCACTGGAAGGGAAAACTGCATGCTCCTTTACACTGCATCATCCAGAACCGTGCCTGTAAACCTGCGAACAGTTCCAGCTTTGCTTTCTCTGCATAACTTCGTTGCTCCGCTGCGACGGATCTCCATGAATCCTCACGGTCAACGTTCTCGAATCGCTTCAGGGAGAACTGGAAACGTGCTGTCACATCCTCCCCGCCAAGGCCTTTGTCCGATCTGTGCCTGAGCCCAAATGTCACTCAATTCTCACTGTTGGTGAATGTGCAACACACACACACACACGCACACACACCACACACACACTGGCAAGGGTTGAGACATTGCCCGTGCTGTTGGCCGAAAAACTCCCCAACACTTCACTCCATATCTGGGGACAGTGAATATTCATTCAACACTTGCTGAGCAACACAGCGCAGCACCAGGTTTACACTGCAATCATCGTGGGAACAGCAGTCGGGACACCGCGCCCACTGACCTGAGAGAAGCAACGCCCACTGGCCTGGGGGACGCCCACTTACATGAGGAACGCAATGTCCATTGACCCTGACATGAGGGACGCCCCTTTCTTGAGGGAAGCAACGCCCACCAGCCTGAGAGAAGCGACGCCCTCTGACGTGAGGGACGCAGCCTGAGAAGTGACGCCCTCTGACGTGAGGGACGTATCTGAGAGAAGCGACGCCCTCTCACGTGAGGGACACAGCCTGAGAGAAGAGACGCCCTCTGACGTGAGGGACGTATCTGAGAGAAGCGATGCCCTCTGACGTCAGGGACGCAATTCCAACTGACGCATCTGGGGAGAACCCGGCTTGAGCAGCTTCGAAAATCATTTCACGAGTGGAGAAAATGCCAAAACTATTGACTGCAAGAGAAGAAACCGTACCTAGCTTTGCGATGTGGAAGGTGTCCATGAGATGCCAATCCCTTTTAGAGCATGTTGCAGCTGCGAACAACATGGTGACCATCAGATCTCCACTCCAACTGCATGTAGGTTCCCGCACTACTGCTGCCTGTCGCGGCAGCTCTTTTGCAGGACTTTTCAATGCAAGTAAATATTGACAAGGTAATATCTAGCCTCGTTTCCCTTGAGAAAAACTTGCGCTTTTATCCAGCCCTTGAGCTATGAGTACCAAATGGGACCACGTTTCCTCCACAGAATACTTGAGCCGTCAAGCCGCTTTCCGTCCGAGCAAAATGTCTCGGGTTTATTCCGCAGCGGAAGTTAATTGATACTTGTGTCTCAGGTTTCTGCAACACAGCCGCGAGTTCAGGTCACGCGTCACATTGTAGAGCGTCACTGGGAACAAACGAAGAAGCTGTTGCAACGCGTAGCTTCACTGCACGTGTGTGTGTGTGTGTGTGTGTGTGTGTGTGTGTGTGTGTGTGTGTGTGTGTGTGTATGCTGCACCCACTACTGTCTCCACGTCTCCACTGTCTCAAGTTCATGATCATCGAGGGTCCAAACAGGCACTCTACACGAACGACACGCTAATCCACGCGAACTGCACACAGCCCCTGCTCCGCTGCACCTCCGCCCTCGCTGTCGCCTCGTTAACTCGCGCTGTTAATGGGACGCGACTCGGGGCCAGGTTCACCATCCGGTGCAGATGCGAGGCAGCTGCGCCCCGCTCCCCGCGCCGCCGCCGCCTCCTCCTCCCGCTCTCGGTCGATGATGATGTCTCAATGCGACGCTGTAATTAAGCGACGCTTTCGCTCAGTTTTCCTGCTTCACGATGACGGCGGCGGCGGCAGCGGCGGCGGCGGCGGCGTCCGACAAAGGGACGAAGATCCGCTGAGAATCCGCACATCGATCGGGCCTAATGAAGACCTAATGAAGACCCGACCCACGGAGAATCAGAACAAGCCTCACAAAGGAATTGAGCCTGCCGAAAGTCCAGCGACCCAGATTGATCCATGGACAGCAGAGTCTCACCGTGTTTATGCGTGTGTGCGTGCGTGATTTCTGCGAAGTTCCACCTTCACTCCTGCTCTGATTCAGAAGCGCAACTCGCATGTAGAGTGCACCCTGCAGCACACACACACACACACACACACACACACACACACACACACACACCAGCCTGTTTCACACAGCACGCGTCATGCCATGCGCAAGTCGTGGGGCACCACGTCAAACAGTCCGCGCAGCGCCCTTTGACACGGACGTCATTACGCAACGTGATGACGCAGCCGGCGTGACCCCGGCCTCACTCACAACTCCCCGTCCCAGGAGAATCCCGTTGAGAAAATATCCCGGGGCAGCGGAGGAGGAGGAGGAGAGCGAGCGAGAGCTGCCAAACACGTAGGTTCTATTTTTAGAACCATTCAATTTCTAATGTTGCTTGCCTGGAGAAGCAGCGGGCCCTGTGTTTCGAGTCGCTCTCATCAAGGAGCCCAACAGAGTCAAAAGCAGACTCGGTGCGTTTCGTTACACCTGTTTCACGCCAGGTGCGCCACGCACGAACAACTCAACAGACGTCGCGTCCACTTCACAACACAACGACGCAGCGTCTGTTGACGTGCAGGACGCAACTCACGGTGCGTTCGGCGTGAGGCAGGCGGAGGCCTAAAGAGCCGCGCGACGCCGGGACTCCTGCTTCAAAAGGGACGGAATTGCACGCGACATGTTCCCATATCCGAGGCGGACGTGCCCGGAATGGACGAAGCGCGCCACTCCCGCCGAACTTTCACTCAATTCCTCTGCAGACGGAACAGGAATTCGTTCTCTGCGCCATCAAGCAGCATTTCAGTCCAATCCAGGGTTCATGCGGATGGGAGACCTGTGGCGCTCATTGGAGACACACCGCAGGACGCACCCACTATGTTTCTGGCCTCAAGCCCCCGGTGCACGTGTGTGTGTGTGTGTGTGTGTGTGTGTGTGTGTGTGTGTGTGCACAGACGGGCTGTCGGCGTCTCGCTGTGTTCCCACGCGTCCCGTCTCCACCTGATGACGTCATCATCACCTGGTGTCCGCGTCCTGCCTCCAGCCCACGTGCCCTGTTGAGCTGCCCGTACATCGTGCCCTCCCTGCGTTCCTCCACACGTTGACGACACGCAATGCTGGACGCGCGTCCAGTGTGAACGCACAGGTGCACCTCTCCCTTTTCTGTTCCAGGTGTCCAGGTCAAATCCATTTTGCAGCACGAGGACATTCACGTGGACAACACTCTGAAAAGAAATCATTCCCCACACAACGCAACACCTTCCCGGGCCTCACGGACAGCGATGGGCAAATCTTCAATCTCATGAAAGCGCAAACATCATTTCGCATCTGAGCTCGAGCTCCGGTCCTCGGCGCTGTATATTGGATCAGGACGGCACCCACAGCGAGGGCGGCACCCACAGCGAGGGCGGCACCCACAGCGAGGGCGGCACCCACAGCGAGGACGGCACCCATAGCGAGGGCGGCACCCACAGCGAGGACGCCGCCCACAGCGAGGGCGGCACCCACAGCGAGGGCGGCACCCACAGCGAGGGCGGCACCCACAGCGAGGACGCCGCCCACGGTCGGGAGGGAGACGCCTCGGGCCGCGGTCGAATCGGACACGTCGAAGCTTCATCCCGCGGCCCTACGTAACGCCACGCGACGCTGGTTCACCAGGTAAACCAGGCACCGGCAGCTCTTGACGTCCGTCCTCTTGTTTGTCAAACTACTTCTTGCAAGAACAAAGCACCACGTGCAAACCATCAGAAGCTCTTTTGCTCAGACACTCGAGCGGCACACTGCAAGCTTTCCGTTGTCAAGTGTATCGACTTCTCTTCTTCGCTCCCACCCGCCTCACTGGGTTCCCATTGCATACGAACAGGCCCTGTAACTTGTGAATGTTCACAGCTCCATGTCCTACTCGTAAACCTAGAGTCCCTCGGCCCCGGCCCGGCCCCTCCCTCCCACAGGCGGGACACAACACGCGGTCCCTTCTCACGCCGCGGGCCTCGTGTCGAGCAGCGGACACAGCGGCCACTGCAATGTCATCCCGAAGTGGACATGAGTGGACACGAAGTGCCGCTCACAGAGTCCGCAATCGATAGAGGAGGGCCTGTCTCCCTCACTCGAATCGGGACTGCGGTCTCACCGACCCGATCCTCTGGTGCAACTCACGCTTGCGGCAAATCCAGGAACTTTCAAAGCAGAGATTTTTGTCTCGAAGTCAGATTTGCCCCCGTGAAAGCAATGTAACTGTTGATTGACACCAGAAGAGAAAGGGCAGCAGAATCGTTACCTCTCCTCGCGATGTGAAACGTGTCCATCAGGTGCCAGTCTTTCTTCGTGCACTTCTCCGTCGTCACCAACATCGTCGCGACGTGTTTCCGCTTCCGGTTCCGCTTCCGGTTCACTCAGCTTCCGGTTCACTCAGCTTCCGGTTCACTCAAAACGCCTCTTCACAAAAGCCTGTTTCACAACAGACGCATCACGCGTTGCACCCTGGACAATGGGCGCAGTGTCGCCCAAATTCCATGCAGGACCCACACGGTCGAAACACGTGACGCATCCGGTGTGAATCAGGCTCTTCCATTGACTTCTGTTGCCCGCCAAACTTGCCCTCGGCAGCGCGCATAATCCGATTCCGCCGTCCAGCGGTGAATTTCCATTTGTACATTTGCGGCCTCTCTGAGGATGTCAACACGAGCTCAACATTGTCCCTGAACGCAATGCACAATTTCCCCGCGTCCCTTTCAGGTGGTATGCGAAGACAAGACAGACAGCCGATAGGTAACGTGTGAACTGCGCGACTACGACGGGAAACGTGGGTGTTCAGTGTCTGCGGCTCCGCTGGGAGAACACGAGACTGCGACTGCCGCCTCTGCGTCGCAGGCTGCGAAATGCGCAGTTCGCCAAAGCGAGAGTCGAGTTTCCTCAGAAGTCACGAGGGCTTCACCCTCACTGAACCAGGCACCGACTCGGAAGAAGCTTCATTGTCACAATCAAAGCGCCGGCGCCGCATGAAGCGCGCAGCTGCGGCTCCTCTCGTGCACCCGACCCTGCCGGTCACACACCGCCGCGAAACGGAAGAGCGTTCGCTGAGCCGGCGTCCACGCTGTCTTGTTCCAGCCTGCGCTGGCTCGCGCGAGACTAGGAGAGGATACCGACCATCGCATCACCCCCAACACCAGCTTTTCACGGACAGGTCGTCTCTCCTGTTCACGTGTTCCTTGATGAGCAATGAGCACGTTGTTACTGTGAATCGCTGTGCGACCCGAAGTGAGGACTGCGCGCCTTTATCGCTGGTCTGTGTCTGCCATTTGTCCGGCAGAAAGACCACGCTCCCTTCTCTGCCGGTCTGCGACACTTGAACTCGGTAACTCAATGACGGGAGTCAAACACACTGTCCAGACTGAAGTGAGACTGAAGAATGAATCGTCACAGGCGAAGCGCACTCAAAGGTCCCACCACTGTGCGTCTTCTCCACATCCAACCTCCGTCGGGTTGTTCGAACCTGACCTGCACAGCCACTTCCGCTTTTCCCAGGAAGTTAGAACCGCGCTCGCCGCATCTCCTGCTGCACGTCGTAAACAGATGCAACTTTTATGAAGCCGTACATTAACGAGCACAAAAGAGTCTTCCCTCCGCATGCACAGTCATGTTTGCCTCATCTCATCAGCAAACAGCCCGCAAGATGCGAAGCGAGGCCCTTTTTCCAAGGAGTCTGTGAAGACGCGATGCTGCACGCGTACTCCCCCGCGGGGACCCGGCGATCGCTCGGCTCCTGCAGCGCGAGTGGTCCGCAGCTGATTGGTCTCGAGCCGATCTGTTCACGTCGTTTGAAAGCAGCGCGCGGAGGATGTTGGGCACCAGCTGTGACCGTCGCCGCGTCCGCCTCCAGACTCCGCGTCCTCAAGTAACGCAATCCATTTCCGCTCACGCCTGCTTCACACTGGACGTGCCGCACGTGGCGTCACTGTGCGAGTCGGTCAATAGACCTCGGGTCGTCGTCCTCCGGACGCCTCACAAAGGCGGCAGCGCCACACGAGACGGATGGGTCGAGACCGGCGATCGTGTCGCGATAAAACGCTTCCGGTAGCGAGGCACGCGCGCGACGATACGATCAGCGCGGAGGCGAGCTGAAGCTGACCCGAGGCGCCGCCGCCTTATCTCCGTCCCGCGACACGCGATGTCTTCTCTCTGCCTCCGTCTCTGCACCGTTTCAAACGCCGCGAGCTGCGCCGTGCACTGAGGAACCAGGCTGAGACGACCAATCCCCGCGCGACACACAATGACGCGGTTCGAATGAAATTCTCCCAAATAATTCATTTGCACCACCTGACCAGAACAGCTGACGTGCCGCCCGACAACTCCATTGTTGCTTCAGCAACGAAACAGGTAGCGAGTCGCGTGTGCAAGTCGGTTTGACAGCTTGTGTGGCCCGAATCCAACCGCTTTCTTTGTCACGACGCAACACTTCCGCAGCAGTAGCAGCGCAAATCTATGCGCGGGAGGGAGGAGAGCGAGCGGGTGGGCCCGGCCCACACGGAAATCAGACGGAGAACAAATATTGGGGAAGAGAAGAAGTAAAAGCGTCATATGTGACCCAGTTGTTTGGAGCCGTATGGATCAGCGCGAGGCGAGGCGAGCAGCAGACAACGGGCCCGTCACGACCAGCATCCCGTCCTCCATCCTCTTCCACCCCCTCCCTCCCAAACCCTGGGGATCACACACCAAGCTGCCCCCCTGCTTCCCGATGTCTCCAGTCACAGATCAACTGCCACCAACCCACCCAATCCACCCCCTCCTTGAGCTCATGTGTCCTCATAGAGCGTCATTCAGTGCGTCCCAGAGCCAGTCCAACAGGCGCTCTGCAGTAACTTGCGGCTGACACAAGAACGCAGAGCGCTCCGCAATCCCGGTGCATCCAGTGTGAATGTGCGTTTGGGCGGCATTATTTCAGCCCTAACCCACTTTGCCCCGGCGCTTCTTCTCTGCTCGGCGGACGGAGCGACGCGGCTCCTCCGCGAGACGCATTATTGGCTTCGCGCCTGATTAATCCCCTCCTCCTCCACTTGTTTTCCCCAATTCTTGAATTCTATTTCCGGCGCAACGCCCCGCGGGGAATATGCCCCCGATGTCTGCTTTACCGCAATTTATAACGGCCGCGGCGCCCGCGGTAGCGGCGGCGACGACGCTGCCCTGGGAGTCGTCCGCCACCGCGGCGGTATGATCCGGGATATATCCGGACGTCGCTGCTATCGACTGTGGACGATGGTGGCTCTTTGAGCAGACATCCTTCTCATACAATCGACATTGGTTCGCATCACGGCTCGCTGCTCTTTTGTTTTGTTGCAACAAACCAGGCAGGCAGACACGGAAGACAGACGGGCACGTCAAGCAGTTGCCACAGCCCAATTTCAAACTAAAGTGAGCGCATTTTCCGCTTGTCCCGACAAGGCTGCAACAAGGCAACACGGAAGAACAATCTCTGAGCGAAGAGGCCACCTCGACACGTTTGTAGCGACACGCGTTTGAGCAACGCCTCGTTTCCCCCACCACCACTTCATCCCCCTGCGGCAGGTTCACGCTGGGTGCAGCGCACGCGGCGGCCCTGCACAAGTGACTGCGCTGCGGCGCCGCGCGTATCCAGCGTGAATCAGGCTCTCGTTGTGAATATCGACGGCGGCACCAAACGATACATCACGTGACGCGCCGAGAGGGAATCCTCGTCGCTCGATGGGAATTGTGCCCCGATCCAGCGCGATGCCGACTCGAGTCTCTCCGTCCTCGATCCCGCAGCACAATGAGCGCCGCCGCTGGCGTCGAGTCCCCCACGTGACGCCACGTGCATCAAGCTCGCATCAAACAGCAGCGCACGATTTTAAACAGCAATTCAGAAGTTTAATTCCACGAAGAAATGAGCGAATAAAGCCTCAATCTTTCCTTTGAGAAGCTGGCTGTCTGTCAGCCAAGCCTCTGATGAGACAATCAGTCACCGGAGTCGACTCGGCTCCCCCCGCGCTTCCTTCCCCAGGAACAATGAAGTTGTCACGCGGGGGGAGGCACTGTGGGAGAAGCGTTTTGAGACTGCAGCGTCCGGATTTTCATTGCACAGAAACACAGACACAGCAACACCCCGCTGTTTTTCTCTCAATCCGTCCGAGCTGTTCGTGCTTCACCCAGTTGCGTTTTCGTCTCACCGTCCCGGATTCTCGGTGCACGTCGCATCATTTCTTGGTCTCGCAGATTACTTGGAGTCCCTTTGTAAGTTTTTCTGCTTCACTGAGCTCCTTCTTTTTCACTGGACGCGCACGAACAAAGTCCATCTTCACTTGAATCTTGAATCCATCGCGCACCGGAAGTGCCAACAGAAACCGGAAGTGCCTTACCTGAGGAGGTGACCTCGTCTCCGTTGAAGTCGGCGAGGACGTCGTTGCTGTTCATGGAGTTGGGATCGTTGTAGAAAGAGTTCCACTTCTGACTGGAGACTGCTGCCAACACTGCGCCCTGCAGACACACACATCACACGACGCTGACGTCAGCTCCAGCATTAAAATTCCGCGGAGACTTTACAATTCTGACTTCGCCCGGTTCCAGAGACTCACGTGTCAAAGCGATACTCCACTTCAAAGGAGTGGCGCAAAACCACGAATCGACTGCTCCCGATATGCTACGCCTGAAGAAGTCGCGTCGCAGTTTGAACGTTTGGAGAGACTCACTTTTAGTTTTCTGCGCGCGTTGAACTTTTTCATTTCGTCCACCGACTCGGTGAGGTGGAGCTTGGGCGCTCTGCTTCGCTCCTGCAAAGAACAATAGGGTCTCGTCAAGTTTTGGCGTTCGAACCGCAGCGCCATCCTCGCTGTGCGGGACAGGATTCACCCACAGTACGAGCAGCTGCAATCCGACAACAGGTTCTCATCATTCGCTCTGCGCTGAACTCCGCTCACCAATACACGCAAAGAAGCTCGGACTTGCTCACTGTCCAACAGTCCCTCTTCGAACTGCACCCGACTCTTGAATCGCAACACCTGAGAAGTTCGCAGCGCCAACGGTTCAGGCTGACGGCGCTGACGGCGGAACCTCACCGCCGAGCTGCCTCGGACAATTTCATCCCCGCCAGTATTCTGCGTCACTTCGGGTTTCTTGTTCAAACAAAATCTACTCGCTACAAGATTGTAGAGCTGTGAGAGATTCGTTCGACTTGCACCTCGCCACGAAACTGCATCCCCGATATCCCTGTCGGAGCCGGTACCGATCATGCTTCCCTCAGTCCACACTCCTCGCCTCGCTCTTCTGTTCACCTTCTCAAGCTGAGTGCACAGTGGAGGCGTTCCTGTGCGTTCACAGGGTCAAGGCGCCCACTGCACAAAACAGGGACGCAACGCAACGTCAGGTAGTGAGGGTGAAGCGGGTCTTTCTTACCTCAGCCGCTTTATCCTGAAGCGAGGCAATCAACTCTGAACTTCACAGAAGAACTTTATCCCTTCCGAAACACTGGAAACTCACACACAACACAATCCGTTCAGCCGCGGTGGTTTTTGTGAAGTTCCTGGCGCCACAGCTGAAGCAGCTTCCCAGAAGTTCGCTGTTCAGTCAGCAATGAAGCCTGAAATTTTTGGCCTCTACTTCCGTTTCAGGGCGCAACGAACAATCACTGTAGGTTGCTGCTGCACAGTGGCGTTCCAAGATCTAAACGATTGGGAAACGCCAGGCAAAATTCTGGTAGATCCAGGTTCCCCTCTGCCACCCCGAACCTCCGCTCACGTCACCTGTGAGACGCAAAATTTAATCTGCAAACAGACTTTTTTCTGAAGCAACAGATTCAGACCCTACTTCTGGACTGGGTCGTCTCTCCTCTCAAGCGATCCCCCCCACGCAACCCTGGATCCGCTGGACCACAACACAACACTCGAGCCGCTGACGAAGAACCGCCGCCGATACCGTCTTGTTAACACTCCCTAACTCGATCCGGATGGACGGGCGAAAATCAATACGTGCCACCATAACCAAGTCCGGAGAGCCAGGTTCACGCCTGATGTGTTGCGCGTTCAGTGCTTGTTCCAGTCAATCCGCAGGACGACGCAGCGCCCATTGGTCTGCGCATCAAATCACAACGGATGACGCGTCTGGTGTGAACCCGGCGCCACAGAACAGCGAGTCCCTCTTCCCTCTCAGAGGGTTGAGTTTCGGACGCCAGAGCTCCCTTTCCTTCACACAACACTTTCTTCTGGAGTTTCGCTCCTCCTTCCAGCTCAACCCACTCACGGTTCTCTTCAATTGAAAACTGATTTCGCAACTTCATCAAGCCTCGCTGCGTGACCGGCATCGGCAAAACGCGTAGCTCGTTCCCTGCGAAACCGTTTCCTCCCATCGCCAGGTGCCGCTGAGCTGCGTCACCAGGTCCAGCTGAGACGCTGCGCGCGCAAGATGCGCGCCAAATGCATTCGCACGTGCTGGCACGGAGTAGCGAGTAGCAGAGGAACGCGATCCACTTGGCCTGCTCCTGTAGCAACGTTGGTGAAAACGATGCGTGCGCAGTGGGTTGGTTCCCTCCCTCCTGCCGTGGTTCTCTTCTCTACACCCCACCAGCTCCTTCGTCTGAGCACAGAAACCCCCTGCCTTGAATATTCCGAAGATTTCCTTGGCGTAAATGAGTGTTGGACGGGAATGCAATGCAGAATCTGCCCCGACTCAGGTCTGCACCACGCTTGATGCGTTGAACATGAGTCTGTGAGTCAGTGCTGCTGCTCCGAAGCGCCCGTTCAGTTGCACATGGACGTCACCCGCGACGCGGGTGAAGCAGACCGGCGCGCATCACGCATCCTCTGTGGAGCAGGAAAGTCAGCACAAGACGCTGGGTAAGGCACGCCAACGCGTGACGCACCCAGTGACGCATCCAGTGTGATACTGAGCAACGCGCACGCCGCACCTGGTGTGGAGCACGCGGCGCTCTCCCGGCGCGTCTCCGCCGCTGCTCACACGCTCCGTCCGAATTGTGAGCGTTTCTCACCTATTGCCGCCTCATCTCATCTCGTTCCCCGCAGAATCCCAGGAATCACCGCTGCACCGGGAAAATGCTCATCGTCGTCTTCTTCAGTCGATGAGAAGAATCCCGAGAAGCTTCCCGAGCCGATTCCGAATGCGAAGGTGAATGTTGTTCGTTTGATTCCCCCCACACTGAGTTTGGCCTGTTTCACACCGCATGCGTCGTGCGTTGGGTCTTTGTACGTGTCAACGGGTGCAGGGGGCGCTGCGCAACCAGGGGCGACGGAGCGTCTCGGTTCCGCTTTGAGACGCAACGCACGACGCATCGAGTGTGAAACTGCCCCGAAATCAAAACTCCAGCAGCAGGTGCAAGGAAGCGGAGAAGGGGAGCGAAGATTCGGTTTTACCCACCACCCACTGCACACATCGCACGCGTGCCTCGATGTTCTTTCATAACATTTCCGAGTCGGTGCGAAGAGAGATCCGCGGCCGCTGCGCTGAGCCATCATCACCAGATCAGCGGAATCGGTACAACCAGCACAGGCCGCGTCGTCGCGCTTCAATCAGTCCGGTGCGTGACCGGCTGACCCTCCGACAGCTTTGATGCGCTTTGAAGTCCAGACTACGATCACGTGGGTTTCTATCACCACACGCGCTCTGTGTCGCTGCCAATGTTCGATTCTGGACATGACATCACGTTCGATGAGGTCATGGAGTTTCGACTCGTTTCTCACGAAGCAGAAGAAGCGCAGCGTGAGGCTCCACCCATTGGCGATTGAACAGACCACTCCGAACACGCTGTGTCCGCCCAATGTATTCTCAAGTCCACGAACTTCATTGCCGAGCTGAAACGCACTGCCCCCGAGTAAGCGCAGCGCGGCACGCTCGGCGGGCACATCGAACATGCCCGGTGTCTCGTGGTTCGCCACGTGCCTTGGAAGGACGCTCCGTCACACCGTGTAGACCACAGCAAAATTGTGGCGAAGTGTGACGGAAAACAGCCCAACAGACCTTGCAATGCACGCTTCGATTTTGCTGTGTTCGCCTCTGGACTCCGCTGCACGGCAAACGGAGATCAAAGGGTCCACCGCAGCACAGCGAGGCGCTGCAGACAGGTGAGACCACCGGCCTGCTACCTGCGTCCTGTTATCACGAGTATCCTCCACACGTCACTCGGGCACTTGAGCTCGATGCACGCGAACGCGCCAACTGATGCGGGGCAGTATGCTCGAACAGCTCCACCAGGGTCCATGTTCTGACGCCTTGCGCTCGGAAAAGTTGCAACGTCGAATCGCTCGCCCAATCAGGCGGTGTTGTGAGCACCACTTTTTCACACATCGCGTGTGCAATGTGACAGAAAGTTTGTCTGTGAACGTACGTGTGGATCTGCGTATCCCTCCCGTTCCGGAAAAGTCAAAATCCCAAAATCGTATGACCCTCAATGCAAGTCAAGCTTCCCTGACAGAGAAGAACCATTCACAGAATCCGTCCGTTTCGTGAGTTCACGCCGACGTTCGTTGACGTAATGACGCGCAGAACGAAACGGTCAGCTCACTTCCGGTCCACGCTCGCCGTCAGTACACAGGGCAACGCGCGCGTCTCTTATTCACGAGCCGGGTTCACACTGCCTGCGTCATGCTGCCCTCCCTGTCCAAGTGAATGGGCATGCATCGCAAGTGACGACGGCGCGACCATTCACTTGTCCAGGGACACAGCCCTTGGTGCGTGCAGCGTAAACGCGGCTGATCCACAGCACGTCCCATTGTCCGCATCAGCAGCGTCAGCTCATCTCCCTAATTGCGCACCACACACCCAGCACGGCAGCCACGCCAACTTCCAATGCGAGGAGCGGCAGGTATCGCGTGTGTGTCGCGCCGCCGCTACAGGAACCGTTTTGCTGCCGGCGGCGCCGCAGAGCTGAACCAACATCAGCGTCAACACCACGACGCCGCCGCCGCGGCTCTGCAGCGACAGCTTCCGGCTCCGGAACTCTTCGCGAACAGCGCGACCGCTGCCGCCACGTCGCCGCGCCGCGGGTCCGACGCGTGGCGCCGCCAACTGCCGCTCCCACCCAGTCCGAACTCAAGTTTGTTCCAGCAAAATCTGCCTGTTTTTTTACAGGTTTTTGGTCAAGAGGAAGTGTTGAATTTGGCAAGACAGAAAACAGTTCGAATCAGGTGGGATAAAGTGGGTTTTTTTTCTCCCGCGAAGTCAACTTGTCGGATGTCATCACAATATGGTTTCCTGACAAACACTTTCCCATGTTCTGCACTCGCATCTCTTTCAACACGTCGCTTTCAACTGGCATCTGCCTGTGGAACACAAACGTTTCATCTTTTGAAGTTGGAACCCAGTGTTGCCACGCAACGGAAAGACATCGTCTGCCGAAGCGCGGCCGCATACTGAGGGTTAAAATAGTTTGAGTGTTGGACGCGACAGCGCCGTCCATTCGTACTGTGGGGTGCGATGGGCGCCGCCTCGAGCGACGCAAACGGAGCTGCAACACCCACCCCTGTCGATTTGAGCTCCCTTCTCTCCACGCACTTGCACTTGTAGCCCCGGATAAGTTGGTCCAGCCCACCGTTGAGGAAGTTTTCATCACGACGCCAATGCCACGAACGTGGTCTGAGTGATCTGAATGTGCTGCTCCGCTGCGAGGACGGCGCCGCAGTCCACGCGGAAAACGACGCCCTTCCCCTTTCCGCCCGCTGCACCTCAAGGTCTGTTTTACGTTGGATGCACCACGCGCGGTTTCGCTGTGCAGGTCACGGGCGCTTTTTCGTCGCTTCCACTGTGGCGCTCATAGCGATGCGGCGACACAGCGCGTGACGCACCTGACGCGAAGCAGGTGGACCGGTGCACCGCGGGCCAAGCCGCTCTGATGCAGCCAAGGCCGCGAGGATCAGCCGACAAAATCGCCGCCGTAAACGAGCAAATCTGCCCGTCTCGTGCAATCGATACACAATTGTTCGTGTAATGACCGAGGGCGACGAGCGCGGCGTTCCCTCTTTCCTTCCTGTCCTTCGCTGCGCTGCACCTTGAACAGCAAACTCCACCAACGACACACAGCCCCGTGAAGGGCGCGTTTGTGGAGGAAAATGACGTCAAAACGGTGCCTTTACGGCGCGCAAAACGCACGTGCGTCACCCTCATCTGTACCACGCAACACGGCGCGTCCCTTCTCGCGCAGAGCGTGACACCACGTCCCGCGCAACTCTCCCATTGCGCGTCTTCAGAACCGAATCCCCACCTACCTTCTCCGCAGGAGGCCGCCTTCACACACAAAGGCAAAAACGGCAATGTGAAGTTACTGTGAAGGTCTCATCTTTTGTGGCAGCTAATTCTGCATCACACAAATTGGCAGCGCAGTGAATGAATCACAGAGCCCCAGAGCTGCAGTTGTAGCCAATCAGAGGCAGCGGCAGCACTCGACCAATGAGTAATCCACTCCACCGTAAGTGGACACGTCTTCTGCTTGACCGATTTGTGTCGTTCGACTGGCGCAAGTCAGGGTCTCAATCGCAAGCTGCAAACTTGCCCCGGATGGCGGGCAATGCTGTATTTCCATCGGCTCCGCATATGAGACGTGCACCTGGGGACCCCAGCGGTAACCCAGACCCCGGGGTGCACCAACCCTGACCCTGCGTGCGCTACAAAACGTGTACCCGATACGTACCCGGACCCAGGGGTGTGCTAAGGCCTCTTCGACTGTGATTCGCTGCTTCTGGTCGGGCTCGAGCATGCGGTGCACCAGGTCCTTGGCTTCCTCCGACACGTACTCGAACTGCCGCGTTCGCGTCTGGGGACAGACGGAAAAGTCACGGTCATGAGGGCAAAATGTCACGGGGACACAGACAAACGTACTTGCTTTTTCAATCTGGAGTTTCAACCACAGACAGCACTGGAGTTCTACCACGCTGCCGTCACAGAGCCTCTCGTACGTGACCTCATTGTGGTAGAAGTGAGTTCACCCACTGCAAAGAAGGTTCCTGTTCAATCATACAACTCTCTCTCAACCAAAGGTCTCGAAAAGTCATTGTATTTCACAGGAACCATTTTTGCAGCGTGGGTGAACCCCAACTTAAACGCCAAAGCAAAATGTACTGTTTGCTCATTTGCTGTTTGTCAGTGGTGTTCAGATTCTTCCATCACTTGTGACGTCGGTGACGCGTCGAATGGAACAGGAGCCGGGCCCGAGACTCACGGTGTAGGCGCCCCGGGTGATCATGTCGAAGAGGCGCTCCTTGGTCCCGTAGAAAGGCAGCTGTCCGGACAGCAGGATGTAGAGCATGACGCCGCAGCCCCAAACGTCCACCGGCTTCCCGTACGGCTCGCGCTCCACCACTTCCGGCGCCATGAAGTGCGGCGTCCCGATCCGACCTGCAACGCGCGCAACGTGCTCGTAAGTCTCCCATTGTCGCCAAACACACACTCGAAGACTGATATTTTTTGCACACGACGCAACACTGTCTGAAGGCCAGCGGCAAAAACCCACAAGACATGTCAGATACAACACGACCACGGTGCACTTCCGTTTTTAGGTCAAGCAGAACGACACCAGTTTCGTGCTTCACGTGGCACTGAATTCCTCAGAAAATGACCAGTGACACTGTGCGATAGGAAAGGAAATCCGGTGAGGGTCGTTCTGTTTCTGATCAGGACAGTTCGTAACGAGGTAAGAGAGAGAGAGAGAGAGAGAGAGAGAGAGAGAGAGAGAGAGTGTGTGTGTGTGTGTGTGTGTGTGTGTGTGCACTTAACAAACCACGCAACACGATTCACCCTGGAGCACAGAAACAAACAGCCACAAGCGCGTGCGTTAGGATTACAACCGCGTTGGCAACAAAGCGCGACCACGACGCTGCGTCTCACAACGTAACGTCGTCGCTCACACCGTTACGCTGTCGCTCACAGGATTATCCGGAAATTCAGACAGTGAAGAAGATGATTATGGGCTGTTACACAATCAACGGAGCGTCATTCTCTGTCCTTCAAGTTGGTAAGCTCAAAACACAGAACATAACTTCACAACTCCGTGGAAGGCATTCAAGAACTTGACTGCACGTGTTAGATTCCAAGTTCACAAACACAAGTCTGACCACAGTGCGCGAGACGTCCCTGTGCAGGAAGCCAAAGGGCGGTTCGCATGAACATTAGTTGGGTTAGTCCGTCAATGCAGCAGAGATTCCATGCCCTAGCTTTGCTCCGTCTTACCGAATTTGTTCTCTTGAAAACTGAGCCACAACTGGGTCGAATAATGTCTATATGCTTCAAGTTCTGAAAGTTTAATTGCACAGTTTGAAGCCCAATAACAGATCACCGTCCCAAGTCAAACAGCAGACGGCAGGGTTGTGGATGGCTTCGCTCTTTTTCCAAAAAGAGGCCTCCACGCCAATGCACGGTCAATGCTCACAATTCACGGTCATTCCTGGACAAGTCTCATTCTTTGCTCGGTGACGCAAGAAATCTGGGTGAGAGGGAAGCGTTTTTACAACAGGGGCTGCACAAAACACCACGTGCCTCAAGGAATTTGTCCAAAACAATGGATATCGCCTTTACACCACGTGACACTGAAGTACACCGAGCATGCGCGAGGCGCATTTCCGCTTTGCAGCAGCACGATCACAGAACACATGTCTCTCCGTTTACGTACAACGCACGAGGGTGAAAGACGCACGTCGCACACCACGACGCCGTCGCCAGGGCGCCTCCTGCGCGACTCACCTCCGCGGATGAAGCCGGACTGAGGTAGTTGTATGGCGACTCCGAATCCGCCTAATTTGACTGGAGCCGAGTTCTCTTTGCTCGCTAATAGCACGCAATGCGGTTTCATGTCTCTGTGGATGATGTTGTTTTCGTGGCAGTATCGTAGGGCTTCAAGTATCTGTCGAAGGTAGTGGCTGAAAAGGAGACACGAAGACTCATCAGGCTCTGCTGGTCTCCACGGGCAACGCGGATCGGACGGAGCTCATCGTCCCCTCCCTTCTGTTTCACGCGATGTGCGGTCGCTGGGATCTCATCTCATAGCTGGACACATTCAGGAGTGAAATTCGTTTGGAATTGTCCTGCGAGGCAGGCATTCATTCCTGTTGTTCCCCCTCAGAACCCGCTGAACCCCTCAGCTTTTATCTCGCCGTGTCTCTATCGATTGGTTCGTCGAGGTCATTTTCCCAAACAGCTGTGCAACACTTGCGACGCGTTATCTCATCGAGCGGCGTCCCAGCTGCCTGGAGACGTATCGATACCTGGCAACAGGGGAACGTCGTTACCTGGCAACGGCTTCGCTGTAGACGAAGCCCGCCGACGCCCGTTTCACGATCTCGAAACACAGATCTGCACCGTCCATGCTGCGAAAGAACAAAACGTGTGATGCACAAACACTCAAAAACTTCGAAGAACTCTGTGAACAGCTTTGGCCTTCGTGAAAGCAGCACTCGCCGTGGCGCCCTCTTCAGTTAACAGATTGGATATCTCGTGCACAACGGGAACGGCGCGGCCCGTCAGTTGGTGCCTGGATTTCGTCGACATTTCCAAGGTTTCAAACGGTCTAAATCTCATTTCCAGATATGCCCGTTGCGAAAGGTGTTTCGGATTGGACTGAATCACAAAATTCTCTCTGAGGCAGAATTCTCCAAACTGTGCGGCGCTTCGTGCGGCGCTTGCGTCCCGAGCTCGTCGCTCAGAGTCAACAGTGTCAAATGCAAAATCCCCTCCAACTCTCCACCAGTTGGGGCAGCGTCTGAAACGTAACCTCGCCCTCTGGGGGGACCTTTCGCGACATTGGCCAGGGGCAGGAAGATTTGGGTGGGTAGCAGACGGCTTAAAGCCCAAAGAAAACGAGCCGTTGGAACAGTGGGTAACAACTCACTATTCGAAGACCATGTAGAGCATTCCGTCGGAAGAGTAGGTCTCGAGGAGCTCGACGATGTGCGGCTGCTTCAGCATGTGACAGATGCTCGCCTCCCGCTTCAGGTCTGCAACGAGAAAACAGCTGCGCACGTGAACAACATTTCCTTCTGCGAACACACACACACACACACACACACACACACACACACACACACACACACACACACACACACACACACACTATCAGACAAAAATTGTTGTCTCCCTTGTGGAAAACCTTTCGGGAAAACAGCGAATTGGGTCGGAAAGTGCAACTGGCGGTGAGGACGGTGAGGGCGCGACCGCTCCGCTCTCGAGCGCTTTGTTTCTTCGGCTCCTCTGGAGCCTCTCAAATATCGATCTCCACAAATTGGAGGGAATTGCTCGATGGAGTCGGAGGGGTTCCGATCGATCGGGGATTATCAATGAATCTGCGGATGTCGGACGAACGAAGAAGAAAGCTTCGCTTTTTACCCGCTGCACTGATTCTCAAAATCCTGTTTCAAGCACGAAGAACAAAACGTGGATTCAGTGGTTCATCGCTCTTCAAAGTGAGCACCACAGTGTGTGTGCTGTGTGAGGCGAAGCTCGGGCCTGTTGGTGCAGGCTGCGCCACTGTGAGAGGCGCTGCCCTGTGAGAGGCGCTGCCCTGTGAGAGGCGCTGCCCTGTGAGAGGCACCGCCCTGTGAGAGGCACTGCCCTGTGAGAGGCACTGCCCTGTGAGAGGCACTGCCCTGTGAGAGGCACTGCCCTGTGAGAGGCACTGCCCTGTGAGAGGCACTGCCCTGTGA
>JAAUXT010048899.1_pt1 | contig 24938 bp, 26 predicted proteins | sample 7278171 | NCBI WGS metagenome assembly JAAUXT01 (sample SAMN14350112, study PRJNA611818) | marine sediment metagenome | isolation source: surface marine sediment (1.8m) | place: French Polynesia: Moorea | collected 2018-08
AAAATTTTTCTTTGTGGTTCAATAATATTTTTTAAACAATTTTGTCCCCTACCCCCCCCCCCCGGGTAGGTCACAGAATGGAATTTTCAAAAAAATAAAATTTTTGTAAGATGACCAATGATAAATTCTGCGCACCCTGAAACCAATATGTGACCTACCCCCCTCCTGTTGGTCACATATTACACAAACACACACACACACACACACACATCCGTACAGACTGATGGTGATTGCACTGAGCGTGTGGTAACGACCCTTCGGGACCACACGCTCAAAAAGCGCAACTTGGGCAAAAAAGTAGCCCAATAAGGGGAAATCTGGTAACACTGCTCAAAGTGTCCGACTCTGGCTGAGACAGAGGTTGGTTCTCCCTTGACACCCCCAGTTCATGAAAAATTCGTTTTTTTTCTTTTTTTTCAAACTTCACCTCTGAACATTTGTGGAAACAAATTGCGCCGAATTCTGAGATGTCGTCCAAATGTTTGGGGCGGTGTGCGAATATGCACACAAAAAAATAGCTTCCAAGAACAAGAGATCAAAGAACAAACAGCACGCGATTTCTCTGCATGGTGCCCCACGACATGCCTTGGGGGGGGGGGGGCGGGTGGCGAGGACCTAACTCTCACCTTGGACTTACCTGTGTCACACGAACACAGACAGCACAATACTGCAAAGATAAAGAGCGCGTTCAAATGAACGGGATCGGGCGCTTCAAAATGAAGGACTCCCACTCGACTGCTGAGAAAGAACTCGTTCTGCACGGCGCGAGTCTTCACCAACAGGTGTTCTTCTTTGTTCGTGCTTCAAAAAACGTGCCGAACAGCAACGAATCTTCTTGTTTCGGACCGAGCGCTTTGCTCATATTCGTGCAATATTATTCCTGAGGGTGAACGTTTCGTTCAATTTCGCACAGTTCGTCAGACCCCGATCCAATTTCCTTTCCGTAACGTGAAGCACGTTCATCTGTTGTCCTTCTTTGTGCTTTGCCAGCAAACACCGAGGAGCTCAACGCCGAGTGTGCGCACACGTGAGCCACAGGACTGCTTCAATCCGCGACGCAACTGCTTTTCTGTTTCACGCTCGATTCCAGACTCCGTGCGCACCGTGCGTCACAAAAGGACAGCGCGAGAATAATTCTTCAGGTACCGCATTGAAAGTACACCTGCTACCTTCCCGTGGTGATGTCCACTCAAGCTAAGTGCTCCCAAACGGAAACATGAAAATGCGCGCCGTATCTTCTGAGGATTAATTCTCCCAGAAAGAGATTGCAAGAAAATGGATTGGACACACAGAGCAAGCTCCGGGGAATCGAAGAAACAACATGAAGCAGAACAGATAGGATAGATTTTTCATTTTCCAAGGTGAGCTGAAAACTTTTTGGAGAATTTGTTTCCTTCAGCTTCAAGAGACAGGAACACGCGAGAAACACGCGAGAACAGTTCTCGACATCCCATGCATGTATAGACGTGGTGCACCACCATGCGTGTGGTGAGGGTTCACCCACGCTACAAAAATGGTTCCTGTGAAATCATACAATGATTTTTCGAGGCCTTTAGTCGAGAAAAGAGTTGCACGCATGCCATGGTTGAGCTCACTCCTCCCATGGCACAATGAGGTCACGTGCGAGAGGCTTTGTGACTGCAGCGTGCATGGTGGAATCTTAGATCTGTGCACTTGTCTTACACAAAAGTATCGGCGCGACGCTCCAAATGTTTGTTTGCTTTTTTCGTGAGTGAAGATGCTCTTCGTTTTGCAGTCTGGGTGGTGCGAACCACTGTCACAGCACGCGCAGGCCAGCCATTGCCACTATAACGCGTGCATTTGACTTGAAACTCCGGTGAACCCTTGGCGCATGCATTCTTCCTGATGTGAAAGCATACAACTCAACCTGTCCTTGTCCTTGTTGCGCTTTCACTCTGCCCATTTGACTGTCAAGTTTGGCCTTGAGCGCGAGTCTATTGTGCCCATTTTGCGAAAGCCAAGTTTGGCCTTGAGACACACCGTCTCACACCAGCCTCTTACAGCCGCTCATTGAGATCACACAGCCAGCAATTAAGATTCATAATGCAGATCAATCAGTTTGTCGTTCTGAGGCTACAGGCGTCAAAGGGCACCCCAGGGAAACTAAAAAGGGCGGATGCGTGAAATGGACTTTCGCCACGGACACTTGGCACCCTCAGCATCTGGACTTCCTGAACGTCTTTGGCAACATTCCGGTTCCGAAGTGAACGCATCAAAAATGTCCTCCCCCCAACAAAAAATTAACACACAGCAGCGCTTGGAGACACACGCCGAATCGCACAAATTTTCCAGCCAACACTTGCATGGCCTGACAGGAAACTTGCAAAATTGGGCTTTTTCCCCATGGACAAGTACAAGTTTCCTGTCAGGAAATGTTGAGAATTCGCCTGCCAGGAAACTTGCTGATTTTGTGTCTGCATGACAATTTTTTTCTTGAAACGCGATTGCAAAACACACTCCGAAGGATAAATTCACCATAAATTGCCATTATAAATAAACAAAAGAAAAGTTCCCCCAACACACCAAAGTTGAGCAGAGGTGCGTCTTGATTTGGCGTCGAATCACCGGGCTCCCGTGTGATCGCAACTTTCTTCATTCAGGCCCCTTTTCCGCAGCGCTGTGATTGATGAGAATCACTTAGAATTGCGCGCATTTTTATCCCCGACATGGAAGAGAGACGAAAAATAACAATGGCAAAGAAACTTTCAACATCCTGTTTTCGTACTTCAAGGCACAACCTTCCAACGCAAACAACAAGTGTAAACGACAGCAAAATCATCAATGATCGTCGCAATTTGAGTCACCGATGCCCGTTTTCTGGCTTTTGTTCGTGACAAATTAGTTCAAGAAACACAAGAAGAAAAGGGTGTTACAGGTGACTCAATTGGGTGAAAACAGGTGGACTGAGATGATCCACATGTAACGTCACTGCAGCAAAGAGAGTCAATTTCTGATGCATTATATATCAGCAAACAGGTGGTGAGGAAAAACAAGCTTTTTCGGCTCCAAATTACCTTGGCATCTTCAATGGGACCCAGATGATCAAATGAGACTCAACGGAAAACAAACAAGAAAGGAAACGGTTCGAGTGCGCGTTACCGTATTCACCCGTGTGAAGAAGCACAGTTTTGCCGCAAGGTTCTGAATAAGGTGCGTCTTGTTCTTGGGTATGAGTTCACAATTTTCCAGAAAATGAAGGGGTTTTTTGAGGTTCATCGTACTTGTGCATGATTGTAAAACACGGGTAAAGACGGCGATTACGTTCTGCCAACTTGTACACCTGTGTATCTCACTCAATTTGCAGAGAGAGTCCGAAGCCGCAGACCACCATGGACGTCCTGTATGAGTTTCTGCGAAATACGAGTGCGTGTCAAGCGCTCCCGGCCGGTTTCCTCGGCAACCGCAGCGTGGACGACGTGGCCATCGGCGTCAAGTCGACGCTACGCGATTGGCAGCTCATCGTCATCATGCTGGGCCTCGCCGTGTTCGCCACCATCATTGCCAAGTCGTTCAACTACATCAGGAAAAACGTCTACAAAGACAAAGTGAGGGAGCTTTGATGGATGCATGTTGAAGGGAAGTGCAGCTAGCAACATCAATTCTGTCTCTTTCCGATGTTGTGAAATTGCTCGACACCCTGAACCAAAACAAACACGGTCGCCTGGCCATTTCAGGTTCAAAAATGACCAAGCATTCATCAAGGCTCCAAGTACTCATAGCATTTCAGGAGGAGCTTGTACCAAGACCCTGGAGTTTTTCAGTGCGTGGTCTTTTGGAAGCAAGAGACCCAGGTGTGAAAGAGTCGCGTCCAGTCATTTCCTTCCCCAGGTGCATTTGTCGATGGACTTGACAGCAAGAATTTGTCGAGAACTGTTCGGAAAAGACTCAGTTGTTTTGTCCAGATCTCTTGAATTTGTATTCGTCGTGGCGCACAGGACACCCCAAGCGTCTTCAGGTCTGCGCATTTCAGTATAGTGTGTGCCAAAGAGAGTGTTTGTCCTCAGAACTTCTGATAACTATTGCATGTTGGTTTCCAATTTGGCGTCCCTTTGTGAAACAATTAGAGAAGTGAACAAGACATTTTGTGCTCAGGTGGGATTGTCCTTTTGCTCTTGTCTGACATGTGCACACAGAGGGACACGCCAAAGAAAAGCAATAAAGTACAGGAGCTGTCCACGAATTTTCCGCTGCATCGCGATTTGTTTTGAGATGGAAAAAAAATCGACGAGGACCAGCGGAAAATTCGTGGACAGCCCCCGTACTTTCCTGACTTATCAGGCACAATGACATGGATTCAATGCATACATCACAAGCTGAAAAGAAAGCGCAAAACAAGTGGTGTACGGAACGCGCCGACGAATGTTTCCTTCCGGAACATGTTGCACTGGCGAACGGAGTGCGAACTCGCAACCATGCAGGGCGATCTGAAAGTGCCTGCCGCGAACAGTGCCCAAACCACACGAGTCTGACACTGATGTGTTCCTCGGTGAATCTCTGGGAATTCGGGGGGTTGGAGCTTCATCTTGATTGTTGAACTGCAATTTTTTGTTTCCAGGACAACCTGGACACGGACTTTGACGCTGGAGGCAAAGTTAGCATTGGGCTCACAGCAACAACCATCGTGTCCCAATGGACATGGGCCGCTACACTGCTTCAGTCGTGTACAGTCGCCAGCAAGGTGCTTTAGTTTCAGTTCTGCACAACATTTTTGACTGAGACTTCCGAAGCAACCATGTTGCACACTTCATAAGACAGTGAATGTCAGCTTTCACAAACAGTTGCATTTGGTGTTTGTTTTCGACTGAAATGAGAAACGTTGGATTTGGATCGAAACAACAACAGTCCAAATTTGAAACAGGCCACTGCAACCTTAACCTGGCAGATCTACCACTTTCAGCAAGCCAGGCTGAGATAATTTCAGTGGAAAAGGCTGGGCAGTACAACATATGGTGGCAAATATCACGGCGGTGCTTCTAGATTCTGCAAGCAGGAACCCTGAGGGTTTCAAAGGGGTCTCTGCCAAAACACAAAACAAACAAAAACAATCTGAAAACACGAACTGCCACTCCCACAGGAATGTCACTCATGAGGTCCAGGTTCACTCTGGAAATTTTGCAAAAGCGACGGACCCCTGCTGTGTGTTTGTTGGTGGTCCGTTTTCTCCGACCAGACTGGACTGTTCCCTTCTGCACATTCATGCAGGGTCCCTCATCTGACATCAGCCCAGAATGTTGTCACTGTGACAGAACCGATAAGTTTGGAATCTGACGTTGGCTGTTGTTGCTTCAGTACGGGATCTCGGGCCCGCTGTGGTACGCCGCCGGCGCCACCATCCAGATTCTCCTCTTCGCCATGATCTCCGTGCAGCTCAAGATCCGCGCTCCCGGCGCCAAAACCTTCCTGCAGGTTGAATACCAATTACCTTGTCGCTTCAGTGGACTCTAGATTCTTGTCTGTTTGTTTTAACTATGATTTTGACAAACTTTGTCTGCCATTCTCATGTATCAGGGTCACCATTCAAAACTTATGCATTTTTGTAACATACTCGTGAGAAGAATGGGAAAGGCAGGAGTCTCTCCCGTTTTGTGTCACCAAATAGTGCTGGAGATGATTGCGTTTCAGGTGATCCGCGCGCGCTTCGGGCGGCGAACTCACGTCGTGTTCTGCGTGTTCGGTCTCATGACCAACGTCATCGTGACGGCCATGCTCATGCTGGGTGAGTACCCGCAATATACCCAACGCCTTTCCTTCTTTTGTGGCAAAAAATATGCAACTGACCTTGGGAAGTGCGGTGCATGAGCAAGTATCAACACGCTCTGTGCCATAGGTCAATGGTTGTGTGCGTGTTCTTAGGTGGTTCTGCCGTGATGACGAACTTGGTCCAGGGTTTGAGTGTCGAGCTGGCCACTGGAATGGTCGCCGCAGTCATAGGTGAGTCAAGCCGACATCAACAGACTGAATTTGAAGCAATGCTGCACACAAATGGACACAAGCGCATCCCCCTCAGCTGAACATGTTGTTTCTTGAGTGGAATTTTGCCCGAGTGGAATCCAAAGTGCAAAATGACGTCGACCTCACCACCTCTGTGTTGTCGAGCAGAGGCCAGGGGCAAGCTGCGTTGACTGAATTTCCAAACATCTTTTTGCTTTTTATCTTTTTGCCGTTTTTTCCAGACACATGAGACATAATTGAGCCACACATTGTGCTTCAAATAATTTTCGAGGTTGGCGTGACCCCGGCCTCGAGGTCAGGACTCTCTCTGTCGTGGATTTCCCAGGGCTGGTTCCCTTTTCTCAAGTTCAGGACTGAACATCACTTTCAAGATAAACTCGTGAAATCCGGTTGAGGAGTGCAAAGTTTGGTTGCTTCGGATGACTCTATTTTTGTTGCAAGTTTTCGCTTTTGAGCAAGGGCTTCGATTCCTTTTGTGCTGCACTCCTCTGGAATCAGGCATTCTTGTGCAACACCTTGGTTGCCATGCAAATACTTTCAAACGCAGTGTGTGCACACTTGAGCTCGTTCCATCTGGGACATCGCACCATGGCAGAGGCTGCCCTTGGTGCTACTTTGTCTCGCCTCCCTTGGACCCAGGCGCAGAGATCGTGTTCACACTGAACGCCTTTACGAACAACGCAATGAAGAGTTCATGTGACAGAGATCGAGGTAGAACGCAGAAAATTGCTGCAGTACTCGTACGAGTTTGCTCTGGCCCTGCGACAAGCGACTGCACACAACCCTCCCTGCTTTGCGCTCACGGCTTGTCCACACAGGTTCCGCCAGATGTTCCGTCGTGCGTGCGCGTGACGGAACAAAAAATTCGTGCAATGGTGTGCGAAGTGTTATTTGAGAAAAGCCACCACACTGGTTCCGTTAACGGAACATGACGGAACATGAAGGAACATATTGTTCACTGCACGAAATTGTTCTGTCAGCGGAACACTCGGCGGAACGTCGCACGGCGGAACCTGTGTGGACAAGCCGTCACAGAAACAATTCTTCCCTTCCACTGGCTTCCCTCCCATCCGTTGCGTGTGACATTATGAGAACGTTCCCTTCGCTTTCAGCCACATACACATTTATCGGAGGCCTTGGCGCTACCTTCTACGTATCCTATTTCAACACGACCATTATGTTTACCATTATCCTTACTTTCCTGGCGAAAGTTTACAACGAGCCGAACAACAGCAACAATCCACTGGGTGAGTACAAGGTTTTACGTTTGTCCCTGCAAACAGGGGATTGAAACTCTTCAACATGATCATCTGCTGTGTAGCCAAACTGCGTGTGGTGAAAGAGAACAACGATAGGTGAAGAGAAGCAGAAGATAGTGCCAGGCCAGATCAGAATGGCTTCGAGACCCTTCCCCTTCTACGCAAAACAACTCTCGCTGGCCTGACACAAAATTTCTTGATTGCGCTTTCGTGGGTTGGGTTGGGTTGGGTTGGGTTGGGTGGGGTGGGGTGGGAGTCTCTTCAGACAACAGCCAATAGGTCTGTTCCCTTGAGGACTCAAACAGCAATTTGCATGCACACCCGTGAACACAGCCTTTGAGCCTCCGCCCTCACTCAGAAATTTCGCCCGCGGGACCCAGTGCACCTCTTCGAGGTACAAAACAAACATATGTACGATGACGTCTTGGTAGTGAACGCGTGAAACAAGAAACAAGAAAACAGCGGTAGGTCTTGAGAGGATAGGACCCAAACAAATCTTCAGGAGGACCCTGCCCCAAGTTAGATCTCAGGAGAAGGACCTTCCCATTTTTTCAAGGAGGGGGGGGGGAAGAGAGAGAGCAGAGGACATCAGTGGGTCCTGTCCCCTAAGAGCATCATGCCTCCAGCTGCAGTTGCCAGTGCAGTACACAGGCTCGCTCCAAAGTAGGCGCCTGTGCACAAAGTGAAAACCAGTCACGATCAGCTTCGTAGGAAGCTTGTTGTCAGTTGTGAAAATTTCTTGCGTGACGAAGCTGCCTTGCAACGAGTTGTTCTCGTACTTTGTGCTGACTTTCTGACTTTTCTTCTCAGCTTTCAAAGACAAGTATCACTTTCGGTCTCCGGTGAAGTACTTGGGAAATCCACGCATCATAGAAATCGGGAATCGTTCTTTAATTTCAAACTGCAAGGACACCCACATCTTTTGTCTTTGATTTATCGACTACATCACCAGGTCCTCCTGAAACAAAACGGATCATTTTCAAATCATATCTCCACAACCTTCGAATTTCTTGGCGGGCTGAGAAACTGTAACTGCCAAGAATCTTTGCGAATTGCGCTCTGAAGATTCACGAAGGGGACAGACAACGGAGTTGGGTGTTCTTCGAACATTCAGCTTCTCTTTAGAACACACAGGTAGATTCAGCTCTGAATCCCATTTTCTGTTCACAAACTCGTGGAAGAAACGCGGGGGCTGCCCAGGTCACGACTGAAAGTCATTTGCACAGCCTGTCACCACACAATGAGGATCGCACTGCTAGCAGAACCAGCGGTGCGGCGTTTTTCCCACCCGACACCCGAAAATCCCCCCCACCTACACACAGATACGTACACACTGATCTTGCACCACAGCAGCACAACCAAGAAACTGTCTGGGGCTTGGCCTGGTTCACCAACAAGTTTGCCACCTTCCTGAGTTTAATCCTGGACCCTCCGGAGGACACTGACGGGCATTGTACCCAAACAAACAAACACTTCACGAAATTGAGGCAGGGCCCATGTTTCGTTCACACGCAGGTTCAATGCGGGAGGTGTACGACATGATCGACTGCGGCCAAGCTCCGGAAGGCAACAAGGACTTCAGCTTCGTCACCATTGTGTCGCAGCGCGGCCTCATGTTCGGCATCATCAACATCATCGGTGAGCGCACTCGCCTTCTCAACATAAAACACACGAAGAAACCCTGCGCAGACCATGCATGTCATGCAGAGCCCAACATCTGTTTCAAGCGGCTCAAGGGTGATCAAATTCGAGGAGAGTACACGCGTGCCCTGATCAAGATCAGCCCACAAAGTTGTGGATCAGCCTCAAAAACAATTGTTTTCGGGGGTCAATGTGGATCTTTCTGTCCGCCCTGCGTGCGAGCCCGTTACATGCTTGTGGAATCTGCCGCAGTTGAAACATCCTGTTCCATCATTCATTGATCCGCTCATTTGGGCAGAAGTTGTGAACGAGAATGATGTCCGCAGAGCAGTTCTCATGCAGACAGACAGATTGCACGATAACAACCGGGGAACAGAAAGGTTGACGGATGCTCGTTGCCGAAGGTTCACATAGGGGAAAAATGTGTCACCGGTACTCGTACGTGCGGCAACCTTGACACCAGGTTGGTGAACCCTCAACTTGATGAACCACACTGATTTTCTTCTTTCGTGGGTGATGTGCTGGACATTTCTCACATTTTTCGCCAACAGGAGCAAAAATGTTGCATACAGCTGTGAAAACAAATGTCAAAAGTCGAGTCTGCCCCCTCGACCTAGCTCTGGATCAAATGTGTTCGTCCACCAGGTCTTTGCAAACAAGAGCCAGAACCTGTCAAATTGATTTTATGTGAGAATACGTTGTCACAAGGTGCAAAGACGGCTGGCACACTGAGCGACAGCAGCACGTTCAGACAGTTTTTGACAATGTACAAGTGTGCCTGGTCAGTGAGATCCTTCCACAAACGTGTCAAATTGAACGGTGATAGTTCGCGTGGCAATTCCATTGATGTGAAGTGCTCTTCCGTTTGGTTCTTGTTTCCTTGCTGTTTTGTTTCTCGTTGCAAAGTAGCAGTTCCTTTCTCTGCTGGGCCCTGCTCTTGTTCTGCGTGCAAACATCATGAATTGAGACACATTGCCAAAGCCGAAAGCACTGAAACAGATCAGAACTGCGACAGTGCCTTGCGTTCTTTCCATCTGCCTCACGTTGTTTCTGTGCAAACACGTTATTTTTTGCCGTCATGCACATATATGTCAGGCCTTTTGGAAAGTTTCAAGATTGATGGTGGTTCTATTTCTGGAGTTTTACACGTGGTCTGAGATTCTTGGAGTGGTTTGAGGCAGCAATGATTTGTCTTTCTTGCTCCCAAAAACACCAAGGCAGGCACGCAAGGTCTGTTGACCAAAACAATGCAGAACAAGTGAAATAGTTATTTTCTCACAACTTCCCGAGCCAGCCTCGTGCAAATCCAGGCTTCGGTTTGTACAAGATAACGTGACATTCTGCAAAATACATGAAACAAGCAGTCTTGTTTTCCCCCAATTAACCTCATGCGGAGCCCATTTGCGTTTCAAATTTTTGCATCTAGTTCCATCCACAGACGTATCGTCCTTTGTCGTCACACGACACAACGTCACAAACATCGATCTGATGTGAAAACGAAAGCGCTTCCCGCTTTGCAGGCAACTTCGGGACAGTTTTCGTAGACCAGTCGTACTGGCAGAGCAGCGTGGCGGCCAAACCAAAGCAGGGCGTCTGGGGATTCCTGTCGGGCGGGCTCGTCTGGTTCGCCGTGCCCTTCACGTTCGCCACGACCATGGGGCTCGCCTACATCGCGCTGTCCGTGCAGAGCGGCAAACACCTGCTGACCGAGGACGACGTCAACGCTGGTGAGTGAGATTCAAAGAAAAAGATCAAATGCCAGTGTTCGCCCCTTTTTGCTGAACAACCGTGGTTCACCCCTATGGCCGTGCCTTCCAAGAACTACGAACTACGGTCAGAACCCTGGATGACACATCCTGAGGTGAGGGCCCTGTTTTATCCTTTTCTCTGGTGTGAAAATCTCCCTGCTGCCGACTTCAGCAAGACGGCGCGTGTTGAACCATTAATGACTGAAACTGAAAGCCAGCTCTTATCCCCTTCCACTTGATGACGAAGCGAATGATCGCACTGCTCAAACGCGATTCGCTCATGAGCTCAGGTGAAAAGAGTGGCGCGGGACATGTCATCCGCACGAACAACTCGCAGCAAGGCAATTTTGCACACCTGCTCTTCAGGCCCTTCCTGCGGTCTTGATCACGAAATTGGGTCAAATGCGACTGCCGGCAACTTCAGACCGTTTTCTCTTTCACAAGCGGGCTTTTCTCTTTCTTTAGTTCCACTCTCATCTCCTGTCCAACCTGTATCCCGCAGCGCCACGCCGAAAACCGCAGAAAAATACAAATTTACGTCTCATTTTCCGGTGTGAGGCCTTTGTTCACGAAACTGTCAACGGCTGATGGTTGGCTGTCAAGGCTCCACCAAGAACGAGACCTTGAATCGAATCTAACCCCTTCTTGTAGCAACAACACCGGACCCGCGCTCAAGGTCCCAACAGCTTTGACTGACGCCCGGAGTTTCAAATTTGTTCAGTTTTGAGCGCAACAAGAAAGATGAAGTGTCAAGCTTGTTTCGTTGGACACAATGTTGTTGCCCAATGCAGGGCTGGTGGCTCCGCTTGTTGCACAGAAGTTGATGGGTCAGACGGGTGAGATCCTGATCGTGCTGCTCATCCTCATGGCCGTGACGTCGACCGGCTCCGCCGAGGTGATCGCCGTCACGTCCATCCTCGTCTACGACATCTACCAGATTTACCTCAAGGTCAGGCCTCTCACACGGTCCTCCGTGATCTTCTGTCATTTTTGACACAAATGATAAGCATCAACAAAGGAATCCATTCTGGTTCAGGGGTGAGTTGTTCTGATTCACACGGCCTCGGTGTCCAACAAATTACAGAAAATTAGTCAACGAACCTGAGCTCTAATGAGGACTGGAAAGCAACAATTCCCATTTTTTCTTCATTTCTGACTTGTTCCCAAAAGGTCTTGTGGGACAACTGGTTGAGAAGACTTCATATTTTTTCCATTCTTCTTCCGCGAACAGGCGTGAAACTTTCACACGCCCCTCCTGTTTGATCGCACCGTTTCTGTTTCATTCGCTGCAGCCGTACCGCAAAGTGCACGACGCGAACAGCTGCATCCTGTGCGGCAAGTCCCGGGGCCGCATGGCCAACCCCCGCGACAAGTGCAAGTGCATCAGCATGACCTACTGTTCGTCCTGCACCAAAGACGACGAGTGAGTCACTTTTCAATTCACCTGATGTCATTTCACTGCAAGAAACGGACGCGAACAGTTGAATTCAATGCCAGAACCGCGATCGCAGTCCAGTCAGGCTTCAACCGCGAATCGACGGAAACTTAGCCCGAAAAGCAAGAGATTTGTTCGACCATTGTTCTTGCGACCCATTTGTTGTTGTTTCGCTAGTTAGCGTTCAATAACCCTGACATGACGGCAAAACATTGTTCAACAATACCAACTGGCATGCCGACAGCATGGAACACTCGCCGAAGTTGCATCTCACACAGTTATGTCGCCTAAAAGTACATGTCACGCGATGGGAGGGGGGTTCCTGATGTTGAAAAATTTAGATGTGACCTGTGTGACTTCAATGTCTGGCAACTCCAAATGTTTCAATGTCGTATGGTGGGCGGGGGGTTCACATGACGTCACAATTTCCAAGTCTGGTGACCTCAAGTTCTGCAACGTCCCATGACCAGCGGCAGGCAGTCACGTGGCATTGAATAATTTGGATGTCGCCCAGCGTCACATTTTCCAATGTCTGGTGACCCCAAATGTCCAATATCCAGTGACTTGGGGGAGGGTCAGATGGCAATGAAAAATTTGGATGTCACCGGACAGTGTCCTGTGCCCCCCTCACCAGTCATGGGACATTCCAAGTTCGGTGTTGGTGACATCAAAATTTCAAATGTTCCATGACCAGGGGAGGCACCAGACATTGAAAAATTTGGTTGTCACCTCCTGACTTCAAATTTTTCAATGTTATGTTACCCCTTTCCCAAGTCTATGGAACTTTCAGTCTTGGGTGACAACCCTTTTTTCAATGTCATGTGCCCCTCCCTGGTGGTGGAACATTGACTGGGTGAGGTGGGATGGGGTGGGGTTTCTTTTTAGTGTGACAGACGAGAATGTGCCGGATCAAGACTCACCTTCGGAAATACTCCGTCAAACGAAACAAATTTGACACCTGAATGTTGATGAGAGAGCGAAAGAAAGTTTGCAGCCTTTTTCAAACAACTATTTCATTCTCAGACGACAAAACTTTGCAAAGGTTTTCTCTAGACGGTCGAGGAAATGAGTCATGGAGCCGTTGTCCACAATCGGGGCTTCGGCCTCAGGCAAAACCTGTCGCAGGAGCACCGAGGGAACAAGAAACTCATTCAAACACTTCGGAGCCTATTGTTGTTGGCAAAGTAAAAGATATGAAACAATCCAGAGAACATTGTAAGCAATTTGCATGGTGCACGAACTCATTCTCTATGGGTAGGCCGTGTTACATGTTTGACCAGCTCCCAAGTCTCTTCTTGCACGAGAAAGGTCTGTTCCTTTCACATTCATGGTCACAAAGAGTGACGCAGTGTGACAGAAATGTACTCATTCTTAACATCAAAGTTACTGGGCAGGCACTACAATTGACCGAAACTCTTCCACGTTGATGAGTACGGATCACACACACACACACACACACACACACACACACACACACACACACACACACACACAGAGGCTCGCACCATTGTCATCCATCCTCACCCAATTCCAGTCATTTCGCGTACCAGGTGCTTCTTTCTGACCCTGATCAGTCTTTGTTCAACAGTCATTCATAGACAAGTGTTGTCTGATACTCATTCGTACCATTCCATTTCACGCACACTCACACACTGTCACGCACCTTTCATCTCCAGCCATCCTTGGATCAGGGTGTGTCCGTGGGTCCGTACCCATCAATATCTGACCTGTACTGATCTGTACGTTTCTGGGTCATATACAGATACAACATTGTCCTGCTACGGAGAATACACACCATTTTCAATGCCCCTTTTTCAACAGCGGAAGGTGCAAATGATCTCTCTTACACAGGATTCGGAAGGAGAGTGCGCGGGCAATCAAGCCCGAGTACAAGTGCAAGACGCACGGAACGTACAGAGCCTACAACGACTATCTGATACACCTCAAGAACTGGTGTCTTCTCTGCACAGTCCTGTCAATCGTACCTCTCACCCTGATCCTGAGCGCCACCGGAGTGAGTACACAGCAATACTTTCTTGCAGTTCCTTTTCGCCAAACAGGTTGAAACCCCTGACCGAGACCGGACAGCTTCCACGGGGGCGGGCGATCACCACACAAAATCTTCGTAAATGAAGGATGACCCCCTGATCACATTTGGCAGTGAACGCCCCCCCCCCGCCCGCCAACAGCTGTACTCAGCAGTGACCAGGGTGACCACTCGTGAGTCAACACTGGTTATCCTTGATCACAACCAAGATTTTCTCAACAGCAATCACCCCCGCCCCAAAGAACTTTTGCCAGTGCAAAATTCAAGCCGGCTCCCAAAGACGATGGAGCCCATGCTGGAAGATGAGTGGACAGGCCATCGCCGTGGCTGTCTAACCAGGGAGACGCAGGTATTCGGCATTCAGAAAATTGTCCTCAGAGGTGAAGTCCCCCTGCCGTATGTTGAGGAAGTTTTCTCGCGTCTTCCGTCTGCAGGGTACTCAATTTCAAGTTTGACGCAAACAATGCGTCAAGGCCTCTTTGGGCGTCAAAGAAGGAAACGTCTTGATGTAGATCTGGACGTGACCCATCAATAGGTCCTGGTATCCTTCAGTCCAGTCCCCAACAAAGAGCCACAAACTTCACCACACATTTTTCAGACTGCAAACGGGAGTTTCAGCGAGAACGAAAGACTGAAAACAGGCTCCGCAAATGAACATTCGGATTGTCAACTGGGACTTAGAACCAAGAGCCTGGCGATTCAAACTGAATGCGAGTTGACGAGAACAATCAAACTCCCCATTTTGCTACATTTCACTTGCCTGCGCACATGTGTAACGTTCGTGTCCTGATCGGGGTGGATGTCAAAACAGCACAAATGCTGACAGGAGTTTTTGCCACGTCCAAAATTTCTAGTCATTTCGGATGATTTTGACCTGCACTCCCAGCAGTCGCCTGGGCGTGGCCTGACGTTTCTCAGTAGGATTTGGAGTTTTGTTCCACGGAACAACATGTGGGCATGTCATACGAGTAGTGGCTGCAAATCCACGCTTCCACAAGTAAAAGCACTCTTATTTTCGGCAGGTGAGCCTGGGCTGGGTGTACTCATTCATGGGCATTCTCATTGGCTCGGCTGTCGTACCCATTACGCTCTGCATGTCGTGGGGTAGAGTGAACTCACTCGGCATGATGAGTGGCGCCATCCTTGGCTGCCTCTTCGGACTCGTGTCCTGGCTCGCCGTTGCTGCGACCAACTACGACGGTGGTCTTAGCAAGTTCTTTGAGAACACAGGTACACACTGACGATGCACTAAAGTTTATTTTCACATCGCGCGTATGTTTGTGGGTAGGGAGGGACAGCAAAATGCACAACAAAAACTCCACACGCAGACAACCCTTTCGCTTGCTGCAGCACAACAGGACTTCCAGCAGAAAGCGCACACGTCCGCGCATTCTCGCACAAAGCCATCCCGTTTGGGAAGCGTGCTTTGATTAAGTCCCAACTCAACCACCACCATCGCCGTCCCGTATTCCAGGAAAAGAGTTGAGTATGTTGGTGGGCAACGTCGTCGCCATCGGCTCTGGCGGCCTGATCTGCATCACCGTCAGTCTCATCACCAACCGTAACTACACGTCCGAGATGGAGACGACCGTGTGGGAGAACACGCGCGACATCGACAGTCCGCTCGGGCCGTGGACAGAAATGTATGCCAAGGAACTCAACCTGTCCGGCGCCAACAAACTCGACAACCGACCCTCACTCGAAGAGGTAAGAGGACTACACCTGTTGTGAGCTCGGCGCCAGTTACACTGTCATATTTTACGTTCTCAACACTTTTCGAACAAATTAAAACAAGAAGGCTAAACCAAGAAAGCCCACAAGGCCAACTGATTCGATGCAGTCAGCTTGGCAAAGGATGCTCATCACTACCCTCTGCATTTCTGGGCCTAACAACGCCTCCAAAGGCTATTTACACAGTTTTGCCAAGATGGCAGCAATCTTGAAGACATAGGTACCTGAGAACCGAACAATTGGCACTACAAAAACTACACGACTTAGTTTGGGAACACTTTTCAGTTGTTTCCATGCACCCGTGTGCCTTCAAAATGGGCAGAAATGGCACATTGAGATAGCTGCCAAGTGACCACATGAATGATGCTTGAGAGTTTGGTTGAAATTGAAGCACCTGTTCCCTGCTGAGTGGTAAATGAGCCTTTTTAGCAGCTATTTAGAAGTTATTTTGAATACGCCAGCAAGGTCGTGTGACCACAAATGCAATCAGTGACCATGGGTAGGCCCACAACATATCCCAAATAATTTTCAAGAAGAAACAAGCTAAGGATGGCTCTGCGTGTGTTTTCCATTGATCTTTGTTGAGCAATATTGAATCACCCCCCGGGGTGACCCTGCACAACCTAACCCAGGGGAAGGGTCAAGTCAACATTGCAGTTTCCAACTCAGCATAGATTGCTGGTCATTTAGAATGTTGTCTTGACTGCTACCCCCTGGTAAATCAACAATGCACACACACACACACACACACACACACACACACACACACACACACACACACACACACACACACACTGACAGTGATTGCACCAACCCACAGTAGCGGCGCCTACAGGCGAAACGCAGGCTCAAAAACTGCATTTTCACAGCCGACCATGTGCCGGTTTTTCAAAATTAGAGAAATCGTGAGCAAGAACCCGAAAGAACTGTCTTGCGTGTGCACACACTGCTCTGCGTAGTACAAATCCATTTGCGCCGTTTCGGACCGCAAAAGGCTCTCAGCACAGACCACATGCAGCAAATATCATTGTCCGCAGTTCCACAAGAAACAGAAGGGTAGCTTTTGCACTGACATAATTACATCTCTTCAAGTGCAACGCTTTCCGTAACTGTCACCGTCACGGCATCAAAGCCGAATCGAGCAATGGAATTTGATCAATTTCAACTGGTCATGAACCACCAAACATGCAGGTTCCAGTGCATGTCAACACCGCTGCGCAACCTGTTTCGCAGGTGGCTGCGACGTTCAAAGGAGCAAAGATGGTGGCCTACATCGGGGCAATTGTTCTGGCTGTTCTCCTGATAGGAGCGTGGCCCGCCAGTTCCTCTGCGATTGGTGTCTTCACGTACGACAACTTCAAAATTTGGGTGAGTGCGCTGGAGTTGTTTGTGTGTCTACTAAACTCCCCCTTTGGGTTATGCGTGCAGATGTTTGACACATTGACGTTACCTGCACGCCACTGCAGGTGGGCGTGAGCGTGGCGTGGGCGGGAGTCGGTGCCACCTTCATCATCGCCATGCCCATGCTGAACGAGATCATCGAGATCCGCAACACCCTTGCCGGCAAGAACAAAATCGATGTCGTCGAGGGCGAGATCTACGCCACAATATCCGAACATTGGGGCAGCGATCGCCTCAAGGCATCCGCCAGCAACGTACGCAACGGCGACGTCAAGACAGCTGCTGCCAAGTACGAACCGAAGCCAGAAATCAAGGAGGTTCCGCCTGAACAGGAGGCGGCGGCGGTGGAGGAGACTCCGGCGGTGATCGCGGCTGACCCCGCACCCGCAGCGGCGACAGCAGAGAACGAAGCGGCAGGAAAGGAAGAGGAAAACACGAACCAGAACAACTCAGATCCCACGCATGCGCACGTGTCCATCATCAGCGTGAGCGAACCGGGCCACGGCGGGGAGGAGACCAAGGAGGAAACGAGGTCATCGCCCACTGACCCCCGCGAAGCTGTCTTCCCATGAACGTAGGCTCGGCCCACTGGACCGATAGAGTTGGACTGCACTTTCAAAACGGTCAGCAAGCCGTCAGAGAAACAACGGCCACGCTGACTTGCAAGTATTGCTACGTTTGCCGTCCTTCAATGGCGTCGCGACTGCACCATAGGGCCGGGGCTCTCTCTCGAATGTTCATAGGAAATGTACAAACTGTAAAATACGACTGATCTGCACAAAGGTGTTGTCACTGCTGTTGTGTTGAATGTTTACCACAGAGGTTTTCAGTGAATTGCCACAAATCCTTCAAGCCAAATTCGGTGAGTACCAAGATCGTACCAATCCTCTCTTTCGTTTCACTTTTTTGGACAGGACCCCACCCCTGCAACCCAAACAAGAACATTTGGCAGCGCAGACACACGCCGACCCGGTGACCGTTTTTTGGCCGAAACGTGCTGCTTGTTCAAGAAAGTTGCTCTCAGGACACTGAATTTACAAGTTGAATGTTTTCCAACCAAGAATGCTACTGTACACTCATTTCGGCGTGTTGAACACACAAGCCCAACTGACCATTTCCCACCTATGCTGCATGTTTCAAGAACACTGCTCTTCAGGATTTTCGTTCTCCTACCAGCACAAAATATGTTAGAGTCTCACCACGCCAGGCCAGATTTTGCTTGAGTTTCACTTCCAACATTGCCTTCAAAGAGTTTCAGAGCTCAATTTTGCCTGCCAGAGACTACATCCACAGAGGGGGGCACCTCACCCAAAATGTGGTCTGACAAGAAAACGTGCCAGATTTTGACTATTTGGCGGGGGGGGGGGGGCAGACGTGTCCTTCCTTTAGTCTTGTCTTCACCAACAATGTGTGACAAAAAACATGCCGACGCCTTAGCAAGTCGGCGTGTGTAAAAATTGATACCCCATGCATATTGTATCTCTGAAGAAACTCCTTCAGCCTCAGTGGTATAAGATCTTCAGCACACCGGGCTCAGCTACCTACACAAACAAGAGACCAAAGACCAACGAGCCCGCGGCACCATTGCAGCAGCCATTGCTCACAACACCCATCTGTTCAGAGAAAGAACTTTCTCAACCGACAAGCGTCTTCACTGTTGTTGTGTGCGGTTCGGGTCTCGGGAGAATCCTGCCTCACACTTGCCGCCGCTTGCAGCACTGCAGTTGGTTGCAGTCTCAGCTCAGCTGGACTGCCTCAGTAGAGTAAGAAGCAAGGGTACGCTGTATAGTTTATTCTCACTCCAAGGCAAGTAACTGCTCTGTAGGGTTGTCATGCTTATGGCTTTTATCTGGTGGTGCAAGGTGCTGGCCTGGTGTGCAGCTTTAGCCTCACACAGCTCTACTGAAGCAGCTTCACCAGGTACTCAGTGCCTTGCCCAAAAGCTGGATTGCACGCGTGGGAAGAGCCAACTCTTCCACACGACACTGTACCCTTTCAAAATTTCACTTTGACTTCCCAGTGAGTGCCTGCATGGTAATTTGTTGCTTTTTCAACTGGTGTGCTTCATTTGACTTGTCTGATTTGACAACTCTACAGCCTGGTCGAATTGGTTGAAAAAACTTCAAAGCAGGCAGGGCCACAACATGTACACGTTCGAGGTACTGCGAATCCAAATGTGTGACAAATCTTGTGTGCAACTCTCAACAAACGTCACACTCCGACACCTGTTTTCAGTTCGTGACATTTGTGTGCATCTGTTGTAAACTTATCGTGCAGACCCCTTCTTATCCGTCCAAATTTTTACATTTCCAAAACTATTTGCTGGAATCAGCACGAACTTGTCAGCACAAATTGTGTAGATTTTTGCTTGACCAGTACACCTGGTTGTCAAGTTTGAATGTCCTGTATGATCCTTGAAAAGCTATCCTTCCAACTTTTTGCTGGAACTAACAAAACGCATTCCTCCTACTTTCACCTCGTTTTTGGCTTTTTGCGACCACACCTGTCCTGCTCAATGAGCCAGCGCCATCCAGATGTTGACGAAGAACACATGCATTTTGTGACACAATTTCAAGTTCAGTTGGAAAGGAAGTCAACACAACTGAACTGCCCACACAAAGCGACAAAATTTGCATCTGGGTGAAAAAAGTTGTTGCGGAACACAACTTTTTGTGTGGAATATCCAGATTCATATTTGCTGAAGAACGATGATTCTGCTGTTCGCCGATGGAATCGGGATGTCAAAACGAAAGGACCTCCTTGTTGCGACTCATCGAGTGTTCAGCATGGTCACGTCAATCACTACCCGGTGTACGAGCGTGCGCAGAACGATCACGTTTCTCTCCCTACGTGTTGTTTCATGTCAAAGACCAGCTTGCCTGATTATCCGAAGAATTAGAAGTTGAAAGACCGAAAAGAGACGCGACAAAGGTGAAATAATGGTACCTCAAAAAAGTGATAAAATTGGAATGGCTTCTTTCTTCACTCAAAAGAAAGCGCAGCTGGGAACCAGAACTATTTTGGGACCCACTTAGAACATTCTGCTTCAAAAGATCCTTCTATTTGTTCAGCAAAGCGCAGTCCTTGTCAACCTGTTACTGAAACGAGCGCAAGAATCCACTGGAAGCGATTCGAGTGCCGAAACGAACAACCTTCTGCGCTGATTTGTAACGAACCACCACATCACTTTGAAAAACTATACACAACAATGGACAGCCTGTTCTGGCGGGTGAAGGCTCGGGCAAAGTGTTGAAACTTCACGAAAGTTTGCGCTGTTGGACACAAACTTGCGATTTAGAGGTTTGGATAAATCAATTGGATCAGAGTCGGGAGGCACAACTTGCTTTCGCGTTGGCTGTGTTGTGCGTGAACAGGCACGAAAAAAAACAAACAAGAGACGAGGAGACAGACCTGTGACGTCACTGCGTCGAAATGAGTGTGATGATGGTGTCTATGATGCGCGAGCCGCGAGGACACGTGACCAGGTCCAGCTCCGGCGCCTCGATCTTGTCTCCCAGCAACGCGTCCAGCTCCTGCCGCAGCTCGCGCACCAACTCTGCCACCTGGTGGTTACAAACGACTCCAGTCACGGAAAACAACCCGTCTACAACTGCGGCTTTGGGAAGTGAAACAGAGTAGGGTGTCATCTGTCACCGATCCGAAACTTGAGAATTGTTTGTCAGAGATGTTGTTCAGCTGCTGAAAATCAATCGTGCTTCTCTAATTTTGGGATCCCCTGCCATAAACGCGCACATTGCAACACTGCTTGTTGTTTGGAAACAAATTCTTGACACAGGTTTTGCTTTTGATGTTCCGCCAGAAATCAACAAGCGAAATCACAGACACGTGACGATGAAGGTGAAGCTTCCTCAGACGTCCATATGTCGCGAACCAAACAAAAACACGTCAAGATTTACAAGAAACTGAAAGTAGGATTTCGTGTTTCAGGCAGATGCGCATTTGATACGTCGTGCTTCACATATTGGCCCACAGCATGCAAGCAACTTCACCTGTTGCGTTCAGATCAAATGGCCCAGAACTTTGCACACCCATGGTTCCCACCTGCTTTGTTGCGGCCATGAAGCGGATCCATCCGTCGTCAAGCGACAAGACGAAGTTGCTCTTGTAGAGGTCGGTGACGAGACTGCCTCCGCCAAACAGCAGCAGCGGATACACAGACACCATCGTGCAGTCTCTGACGTAAATCTGAGGACACACACCAGTCTGTAGGCTCATGATGGGACAAAAGAACCCTTTCCTTGAAAAGAAAGGTTGCTGACAAAATCATGGCACATTTTACAAGGGCACGAAAAAACAAACAACACACTGAATGGAATCAACCCAAGACAGCCTGCGCACCACAATGTAGGTTTGTCAGCACTTGGATCAGTCGACGCGGTCAGAATGTCAGTTGGTATGTCGTGTTCTGGAAGTCCATCAAACTGACCGTCTGCGGACTGGGGATGGACGGGAGGGGCTCGGCGAACATTGACGCATTTGTTTTCAGCGACTCTAACAACATAACTGAAAGTGTGTCGTGATACACGATGAAAGATTTTTACCTTGGAAGTTTTCACTTTTTCGTGGTACACCAAATAAGGGCTCTCGTAGTAGTTCACTTGGAAGTTGACAGAAGACGGATGAATGTGCACCTGACAAAAGAAAAAAACGTGACAGACTTTGTTTTTCTCCTTTTTTGGAACAATTTCCTTTGCTCATCGTTCGCAGGAATATTGCAAATAATTTTGATCGGTTTGATACCTTTCCGTCCGTTTTCGTGACGAATCTCAATTCTTGTGTGTTTGCACCTTTGTGAACTGCACCTGAGATCAAAAGACGGGTTCTTTTCATCAAAAGAAGAACTTCCCAGAGAAGGTTTGGCTGCAAGAACACGCACACGTGCCTGTTCAACTCAAGCTGCAAAGTCATGAGACAAGACAGCACAAAACTTGCCTGTGCCTGTTTGTTTGAACTTGGTCTCGGGTCGCATCACCTGGACGACGTTCGGATACAATGCTGCCACCAAGATGGCAGCCAGAAGACGTACATTGTCATCTGAGCTGTTTGCCTGAAAGACATCTGGAAATTGATGTCTTGGGTTTCACCCGGAGGAATGGGAGTGTTCAACAGACCACAACAGCGCTGCCGGAGAAGAACCAAACACTAAACAACGCAAAAACGACAGCAATAAATTGTCAGTCTGTGTCAAAACGAAAACAGACACAAGATCACACAGTCAAACAGTGCAATTGGGGGAAAATGCACTTTTTTTACAACAAGAAAACAGAGCTTTGAAAACAGGCACACAACAAGCAGGACTTGGTTGTGGTAACTGAGAAATACTGTAGGTATATTCGGTTGTGACCACCCCACTATTGATTTTTTGTGGTAACCAAGAGACCACTGCTGGGAAACTTTCAGCACCAGTCACGCCGATCACATCGCATCTTCAGTGGCCATCACTACTGAACCAACTCCCATCACAAAATAGGAACGTTTTCGAACACGGCTGCTTGACGCACCTCGGCCCCGGTGGCTTCCCTGACGCCATCGCCGCCGCCCCGGGAGAGCCGCTCCAGGCTGCGCACCGTCAGTCCCTCCCGAGCGAACCCGATGTCGGACAGCAGCTCCACGAACTGGCGCTTCATGCTTGCCAACATCTGATGAACCAGCATCACGCATGCAACTGAATTACTCATGATGGGACATTACAGTTGTGTTCGTTTTGAATTTAGGTCCCCTCTCAATGCTTGTCGAATTATCACATTCCCGAACCATAAAGTGTCCACTTCACCCAGTGTCGAATTAAAAAATCAAGCAAGACATATTTCAAACGTGGTACCTGCAAAGTTTTGATCGAGAGGAAGTTCTCTTGGCAAAACACGTAACCAGCACGAGATCCTTGTTTCTGTGCATCTATCCAGCCCTAAAATGACAAGAAAGCAATATGACGCCGAATGACACCACCCCACATGTTGTCTTTTTTGTTGAAGTATCAGTGGGTGCAGAAAGCGTCACTGTGTTTTGTTTTTCAAAACAAACAAGATCCACGAAATGACAGCAAACAGTTCGGATTTCTTTGCGCAGGACTACCTGGTAAGCTTTCAACATTGTCAGGTGGTCACTGTTCCCAACTGCGAACTCCAGCTTCTTCTTGTCTGCCGCGTCTCTCTTGTCAAAAGGTGATACCTGTGAAAGACGGAAAAAGATAAATAAACTCCGACAGAAACGCTGATCTGGGTTATTTTCCACTGATAGGTGGACTCGTGCGATCAGCAAGTGCACAAGAATGTATGAAGAAACTTACAAACGGAGACTTGAAACTGAGAGTTGCAGCAATGGTTAGCGCAGAGTCAAGGCACCGAAATATTGCGCCATACAGCATCAACTTTCCAATCCTGAGGAGGGAAAACAACTTTTGCACAACTTTTGCTGCGTATCATGCGCCCTTGATCACGGCACGTCCCGTATCACGACACGATATTGCAAGCTACTGACCTCACATCAACTGGAAGTGCGGCCAAGTGGTAGCCAAGAGCCGTCAAATCCTGAAAATTATCAACAGTGAAATTAGCTCCCTCAGTATTTTACTTGGGATATTTTCCAAACTTTTTCGTGAAGACATTTACGTACGCCTTCGCTGTCGAGCGCGCCCAAATACTTGAGTCGCTCCACGGCACTGTCCACGTTGACTTCACTCGGAGGCTCCAGCAAACAGGACAACACATCCTGAAAACACAAGAACACCCACAGGTGTGGAGACGCGCTGTGGACAATAGCGCTGACAGTCAACCACCATGGCGGTGGCCTCCACATCTGAAAATTTTATCACGAGGGCGGAGGTGCTGCCAACTCTTTTTGGGGGCAGGAAAATCTCTTTTACTGAGATTCTGTAAACAAGAATGCAGAGCTTTCAACACACAAATGCATCCCGCCAAGAGCGCAATGGGTGACTGCCACGACGACCACGAAGAATCTCAGTGAGACAGTCCCCACCCCCGCCCGCCTTCCGTGTAGCCTTACGTGATCGACACTGCCTTTGCCAATGAAAAAACAGGTCGGCCCCTTCGGGGCGCGTCTGTGTCAGTAGTCACAAAAAACGCGCTGTTATGAAAATGGGGCACATGCAAATGTTGATGTCGTTCGGAACAAGAACGTTCTCACTGTTCAAAATGCACTCACTTCCACATCTCTTCCCCGAAAAACTTCCAGCGTCTTGATTTGAAGAACTATTTGTTCAAGTGGAACTCTTTGTATTTCTGAAACGAGACAACGAAAATTGTATCTCTTTGAGGATCAATTTCCTGCCCATCAGATGAACAGATGCAAGGTGTAAAACTGCACAAAACAGAAAGTGTGCAGCCTTCAAACCTGGAACTGGTTGTTCCCTGAAGTGATAGTTGAACTGATTGCTCGTGAAGAGGTGAAAACACACGCCCTCAGCCACACGCCCAGCTCGACCTTTTCTTTGCAGAGCGTTCGCTTTCGATACCCACGTCAGGTCCAAGCTCTCCATGCCTTTTGTTGCATCATACCTACAGACCAGACAAGAGTGTTCCCCCCCAGTGGGGGCTACTGGTTCTCCCACCGAGGAGGGAACCGGCCGGTTCCCAGGGAACCAGCTGGTTCCCTACACATTTTTTCTTTTTCTGACTCTGACTAAGTCGGACAATATTATATTTTCTGCTTTTAGTTCCATTGTA
>JAAUXT010006467.1_pt1 | contig 24925 bp, 25 predicted proteins | sample 7278171 | NCBI WGS metagenome assembly JAAUXT01 (sample SAMN14350112, study PRJNA611818) | marine sediment metagenome | isolation source: surface marine sediment (1.8m) | place: French Polynesia: Moorea | collected 2018-08
CATTAGTAAAAGCGCACTCGCACAATCTGATCCGAATTTCTGACAAAAAATGAAAAAGAAACGCCAAGTGTGCACCAAGTAACGGGCCCTAATACTACTTGTGTGCGTGTGCGTGTGTGTTTGCGTGCGTGTATTCATGACAGTTGCTTGGAAGTAAAAAATAAACAAAGAAAAACGGAATACACGTTGTTCCAAGAAAAACTCTGACTCACTTGAATCATCATTGATGCCCAACTCTCCTGCCTGGGACAGTTGATCCAGCTGTTTCTCCAGGATCTGCAGCCTCTCGCCCTGCTCTCTGATGACGTCCTCCTGCCCCCGGTTCAGTTTAGCCTGCTGCTGGATCAGAAGGCCTTGTTGTTGGATGACTGCAACGCTCTCCTCAAACTGCTTGCGAAAACTCTGAAATGTGTGAAAACCAACCATGAACCAAAGGGTCTCTTCAATACACCATTTCCAGAAAAGGCGTTTTCGGCGTTGTCTGTTTGAAGGTGCGGGACTTGAAAACCAACAAAACTGTTCCAGGCCAGCAGTGCGTAGAGTGCAGAAAAACAACCGCTGCGGCAATGGAGACACCAAACAAACTTCATTAAAACATGCCTCTGCACGAACCTTGAAGTCGTCTTTGGTGACGAAATCCTCATCATCCCCAGTCACAGCTCCTGTCAGAACCGCGATCAGAAGCAAAACCCCCATCGGGTCCATCCTGTGGTACAGTTTGGACATACAGGTCACAAGACGCACGCTTTTGTGCTTTAGCTTGATGTGAAAGGTGGGAATTTGACAGGTGTGACCTCAAACAACGATGCGCATGTTTCAATAGTTAGTCATCTCAGTAGCAGGAACTGATCCAGGGGCCGTGAGGGGTTCTGGCGTCATTGACCCTTGAGAAGTGAACCCTGCTGTTTTTGCACCGCACGTGAGTTTGTTGCCAGGGTTCGTCTCTGGTGAACCAAGTATCATCACGCTGTTGAGTGTGACGAGCAAGAGAGATAAAGCAGGGTTGCTCGCGATGATGAACCTACGCCCACACCAGATGTTGATCAGAGTGTATTGGAGACGTTTAGGTGCAACACGTGCGGCGACTGACGTCCGGTCCAACACCCGGTCCCAAATCACTACTTTTTACATGGCAATTCAAGTTGCCATGGAGCAAATTCCATGGCACTCTCACACCCAGAGCAAGGTGAAATTGAACCAAATTTTGACAGCAGTTGGTGGGTACAGTTCTTCCCTAAACCTTTGTAAAAAATAGTGCTGAACCTCTGAGTAGTTGTTACAGAAATGTCAACAAACTGAATGGTGTTCCCACGTAAAATGCCACAGAATTTGCTCTCCATTTGCTTTCTGCCACCGGACATAGGATGGCATGTCAAATGAGAAGCCTCCCACGTGTTGCAGCTAAACCTCTCTAGTGTCTGTCTGCTTCTTCCATTTTCCCTGCCCACGCGCAAGCTTTGAAGGTTTCAAATCATAAAAACACAAGCTCTACTGAGCAGCACTCAAAAAGCGCGCAACGTCCTGCCAACATTCTATTTGTGAAGAAAATTCCGCCTTTGTCACCTGATACGCCTGTGGCGCTGGAGCCCGGCGTCACACTGGATGCGTCTGGTGTTGTGTCTCTGTGCAAGTCAATGGGCGCTGCGTCGCAAGCCAAGAGCCAACATTTGCGCTCGTTGTTTCTGTTTCCACACCGAAAGCGAAGTCCCAGAAGTTTTGCAAACAAAGTTTCTTCCTGCATGAGAGGCGCGTTTCCTTCGTGCGTGTGTTGCAGATGTGCGTTGATTCAGCGAACGATTCACACGAACATTTAAATTTCCCGCAATTTTGCCATTTGACGTGAATTTTTTGTGCACAGTTCACCCTTTCTTTCCGTGTGTTGGAAATGTCATCACACGCTGTGTTCCAGTGCCAGAAACGCCGTGCTTTTCTTGCCTGTTTGAACGTTGCTGCAGTGCAACCCGCATCCAAATCAGACAAACGTGGTCGACTGCCGAATTTAACCGTTCAAAATTCCTCCCGATCTCAAAGATAAATCTTGAATTTTTTTTTGCTTTGACAAAGTCGTGTGCCTGAAAAGCTTAATTTTGTCCTCAGTTGTGGTGCACCATGGTCACGGAGTAACGTCCGTTGCTTGCACAACCTTCGTCGGTCTCCGTCGACGGTTACGTAGCAACCGTACGTTGTCGTGAAGACAACACACGCAGTGCCAACCTTGAAGCTACAACTTTACTCTTTTTTTGCGTTCTCAGATTCCAGAAACGAAGGAATAACACCATCTTGAAGCCTTTACACGATTTATTTTCAAATTTGGCAGACTACAGTGCACCAGTATCTTGTGACATTTTCAAGAATTAGTTGTTGTCTTGCTGGAAACAATACTTAGTTTGTGTTTGTCTCGTGGTCTGCGGAAATTGAAACAATTTGAAAAGTGGTTGGTTGAACGTCAGGACGTCAGATGCGGAACCCTGAGAACGCGTTGTAGAGATCACTTGATCGAGCCACCAACGGCGTGGTATCAGTTCCGCGGTTGTAGACGACGCTCACCGTGTCCCCTGAAAAGAAAAGTGCACAGCCACACTGAGGTGAGGAACAAACACCAATGCGCCTTTGGGTCTGTCCAAAGTCAAAATGTTTTCGGGGGGGGGGGATTTCGCTCGTTTTCTATACAAATTCACCAAATTTGGAGGTGAACTTTTCCAAAGGGGTTCAAAACTCCAAGTGGGGATTTTCCACAAAGTGACAACAAATTTGCAGACCTGATATCTTGAAGAAACAGACAAGCTTCCGATAATCCAGTTTCCTGCGGTTTTACATAGATCTGGATCCCTGTTCCAAACCAACGACGCTGTTGCCAACATGGAGACGTACCCTCGGTCAGACTTGCGACGCCACTGCATGACGCCTCCAAGTACCCGCCTTGAGTGCTCAGTTCCACATCAGCGGTGCACAGGTCCGCGTTGTTCACCCGGATGTCGAAGATAGCAGCTCTCGGCAGATCCACCAGCAGGAACGTGGAGAAGTAGTAGGTCCCATCTCCACCAGGGGGAACAGTGTACGCCCCACTTCCGCTGTCGTACCTTCAGGGGAACGTGAGGACAAAAGTTCTGATTTTATTTTGTCCTGAAATGCAGCCTGAAATCTGCCTCATGAAACACATGTCAGATCTACGTGTGTCACCGCTGTTCTTATTCAGTCAAAAATTAGGTAGAAGGCTGTTCGTTTTGGCCACTCAGAAAATGTCCTGCTTCAACAGATGAAAACAAACGAATATGTTCCAAAAAGTCTGGTTTCGGAAAAGCTGAGCTCAAACAAGGCAAACGCTGAAAGCGCTTCTTCGAAAATGCAAGACAAAGGCACGCACGACTGGTGATGCCGTCAAGCAGGTCTATCTTCTAATAAACTCATGGAAAATATTGTTCAAGTCGCTAAATTCAGCGGTTTGCTGACGCGCGGTCACTTCATTAGGCAGGTTCGGCAAACATGAAATGTAGACGTATGCGTAGACGTAGATGTACAATCTCACCCTGCAGGACACACTACAGACAAAAGTAAACATTGGCTATCTTCTTTAGTGTATAGGGATACAACATACTCTCAAAAATTGTTGTTCTTTTTGCTCACTGACTCTTGAAAGAGGCTGTCTTTCCAGAGATAAATAGTTCTGAGGATAAATAGTGCAGTACTTTGTGGAGTATTTGTTCCCACGGGGTGAAATGCTACGTCTACGTTCACGCGTACATCTACGTTTCATGTTTGCCGAACCTGCCTATTGACGCTGGCATCAAAGTTTGCCTTGAACCCAATTGTGGAATTTTTGACGTCAGCCGAACAGACGACAGCACTTCCTTCAGCAATGGTGGTGTAGGACGTCAGCACAGCGTGGAATGCAACTGTCACGGAAAACAGACAAGGCTCTGCTCTGCAAAAATCTACCAGGAAATAAATGTCAATTGTCTGAGCCACTTCCCAAGTTGTCAAGTGCAAGACATGCACGCTTCACGATGTGTGACTTTTACCCACACGCACGCACCGTAAGACTGCATGTGGAATGTTTCAGAAATGTCCACACGATCCCTGTTCTGGGTTTCCAAACAGTCAAACGATCAAACGATCATGTGGAGAATTGATGTGTTTTGTTATCTGGTGTGAAACAGACCCGATGTGCAGATCAACTCACATGCGTCCGCTTCGAGACCCTGCTGCAGCTCTGAAAGGGGAGAACACACGATGTTAAACAATGAGCAGGACCCAGTGAACGCGGCAGCTGCCACGGAAGAGGTGTTGGGCGTCACCCAGACTGTGCGCGTCAACTTCACGTGTACGCAAGTGGCGACTTTTCAAATCACATGCGCGTGGACAGATTTTGTGGGAAACGGGAAATCAGCTCATAATACGCCATGTGACACGTTCGAGGTCTTGGCGAAAAACAAAGGGTGAGTCGTGCCGACAAGCTCCTCCGCTTCGTGGTTTCGCGCGCGTGCACCTTTTTGGTATTAGAGAGGTTTCGATGCAGTACGCCGGAGCTGCATCCCGCCTGGTCCGAAAATCACCATTTTTACGTGGGAACTCAACTTGCCATGGAGCAATTTCCGTGGCTGTCTCACATGTTTTTGAAGACAGGTTTGAACACAATGTTTTGACACTTGGGTGGGTGGTGTCCTTGTCCATCTTTGTGGCAATTGTGGTGCTGATCAAACATCTTATTCATGTCTAAATTCCAAGAACTATGATGCTGCTCCCACGTAAAATGCCACGTGAAATTTGTGGCAACTTGTGTTGCTAAGAAACTCAGCGTCAGACCGGGCGGAAAACCTGCGACGTCGTGCATCGAAACCTCTCTATTTCCTGCTGCACCTGTCGCCAGCGCGCTATACTCGTACACGGTTGAGTGAGTGCGTACCTTCGATGTTTTGCTCGTTAGTGAGGATGTGCGTCTCCTGCTCATCCGTGACGTCACGCAGCTCCACGAGCGACGCGTTGATGACGTCAACGGAGCCTTCCAGCACGGTGATACCCGCCGCGTTACCTGTGAGATGAACTCAATGTTCAGATTCAGCGCCATGGCAATCCATGCGAACTGCATCGTCGTTTGGTTCTGCGAACGTCGACCACGGCTCTTTAATTCAGAATCTTGCTAGTTTCGACTTCGTTTGTCTGACGAAAAATACAAAACAAATGTTTTTCACCTTGGTCAAATCGTATTTCGTTGGGGGGGATATCTTTAAAATTCGTCAGACTGACGGACTGTCGCTCTCTGAAAGACTCAAAAGATGGCGACTATTTTGAACATGCCTGCGATACTCAGCATGTTGGACTCGATGGCGTCCTCTTGGTCGGCGTTTTCCATCTCCAGGTCTGTGACCCTCGTCTCCAGCTCAGTGACGGAGCTGTTGTCTCCTCCCCCTCCGTTCTCCTCCAGGATCTGGACTCGGTTATCCAGGGACAGGACGCTCAGCTGCAGGCCTGCAACGGGAAAAGAAACACATTGTCAACTCTGAAACGCAGTAGACGCCAGGAGGCACCTGTAAGAGGTTTTCACGTTGATAATGACGTCAGGGTTTTTTTTCGACGTCGACGTCGTCGACGACGTCAAAGAATGGTCCTTGGGCGTCATGTGAACATTTTGACATCAACGTCAAAATTCTGGTGTCTTTGACGTCGACAGCATCAGTGTGAAAACGGCTGCAGATCTGCGCCCTTCCGCGACGTCAGATCCTTACACGTGCACAGCACTGCCTGCGCCATGGTGCACCACAACCGAGCGTGTGAAAGCCTGTGTGATTCACATGTGCACAGCACGAAGTATTGTTCAGAGTCATATGTGCGTTTCTCATGTCAAGATGAAGCGTGTATTCAGGCACCGAGCCTGTCTCGAAGGAGATATTGACTGTGGCATGAAGAATCGCTGTTGGAAAACGCGCGACATGCCCATGGCTGCAGGGGTCAACCCACGACAGAATCCTGGGGCTCTTCTTCTTACGCTCTGCGTCGCGATTCTGCGCTTCTCTGTGTCAAAACTCTGTTCTTTTTACCTGAATGCAGAGAGTTCTGTGCTTTTTTCTGCAATACAGAAATGCAAAGCCCACTTCTGCTCTGCATTCTGCTGTGAATTTTCACAAGCAATACACAGCAACACAGCGCTCAGTGCTGATCTGCGGAAAAAGAACAGGCCCATGTCTGCCCGCACACCTTGAATGTCGCTTCCTATGCCCTCCACGTCCTCCTCGAGCTCGTCCGTGTCCTGTTCCAGAGCGAAGATGCGCTGGTCCTGGATGACCTGCTCCTCGAATAGGAACCCGACCTGCTCATTCAGCTCGCCGACCTCGGACAGGACCCCGGTCATTTCCGCCTCCAGCACCGTCACCCGCTCCTCGATCGTCTGGTTCTGAGCCTCGCGATGGGCACCTGAATGAAGGTGTTGATGATGACGTCCGCTTATAATTCTGACGTCGACGGCAACTTTCTAGATGACGTCAAAGAATGATCTGGACCATTTTTTGATGCCCACCAATTGGGCGTCGTGTTAAATTTTGACGTTGACGTCAAAATTCTGCTGTCTTGGACGTCGACAGTACCAATGTGAAAATGGCTTTAGAGACAATAGCTGTTTCCACATTGGTGCCATCTTTGACGCCAACGTCAAAATTTTACCTGATTCCCAATTGGTGGGTGTCCGAAAACGGTCCAGACCATTCTCTGACGCCGTCAAAGAAAAAGCTGACGCCGTCATCAACGTGAAAACCGCTGACGTCGCGTTTGTAGAAACCTGCTGAATGTCATCCCCGAGTACGAGAAAATGTGGACAAATGAAGAAAATTGCGCACAATCAGAAAGAGAAAGAAGTGTCCGGTCGTAATTGTCTATCTCTACCGGAGGCCGCGGTCCAACTGAAAACTCGCAAATTGTTCAGAGGCAAAACGGGAAAGAGAAGTCCTGGGCCTCGGGAACTCACCGTCTTCTTCCAGCTGCACCAGCTTCTGTCCGCAGATCGTCGTCAGCTCCGCCACGGCTCGTCTCAGCTCCTGCAGTTCCACCTTCTGCCCCTGCAGCTCTGTCTCCTGCTTCTCGTTCAGAGCGACCTGCGTCTGCATGTAGGCACAACGAACCCAGAATGAAGGCCACGCTACATGCAGGGAACATCTCGTTTTCTCAATACATGCGCAAAATGAGACGAATGTGTGAGCTGAGCTCAGAGGAGAACTCAGCCCCTGAGTCGTCCCGCTGGAAATTAACCGTTCATGCAACTTCAGACGAATCAATTGGGCTTTGGCTGGTTTTGTTGCTTTCCTTTCTCTCAACCCAGTTGCAACTTTTGAGGACAGTTTGAGGAGGTTATGAATCTGCACAACAAATTTACCAAACCGTTTGTTCACAAGAGAGTAGTCAGCGAGCATCCCTGACCTGGAACTCCTCCCAACTGACGCATGCGTCATGCGCCGTCACCGTCACCGCCACTACCGCCAGGACCAGCGCCAACAGCCTCGACACGTCACGTGGCATTGTCACTTCCAGTCACGTCCACTCACGCCAGGGATTGTCAAGGTACGTCAAGATACGTCAACGTACGTCAAGGTACGGTGAGGTACAGCAAGGAACCGTATATCTATGTCACTCGCTGTACAGAGCTGAAATGACAGAAGGCAGAAGGAAACCACGGCGAAGGTGGCGCCACCACCACCGCGGGAATCCAACAGCTGGGAAATCGAACTCTGCCTGAGACCCACCTTGCGCAAAGTGCGACACCAAACCTGACGATGCTCCGTATGTGTCCTGAAGACATGTGTCTTTACACCAGATGGAAAATTACCCGAATGTCCATTGTTCTCCAGCCCACTCAACATGTTGCTGATGTGGTACTTCGCATCAAACAAAAATTCCACTTTTGGAAAAATAAGATCTGAATGTTGATTGCAATGTTACCTGCTCATACACTCCTCAAATGTGCAAAAGGGTACCTTGTTCATGTGCTGATCCACGAAAAATAAAATATCAAACAATGTGCCTTTTCTTCAATACAAAATATGTTTCACAATGGTCACAAATTCATGAATCTATCCCCAAAACAAAGAGGCTTCCTGTAAGAGGCATACATGTAGGGTCACCCCACTTTCATCCAGACACCAAGTTAAATCCATTAGTGAGAGAAGACTTTTTCCTCCAGTCCATTTGGGTATTTTGATATGTATTCAATCAACAGAAATAAAATATGGATGCACTGTGCATTTGAAACCACAAAAATAAGGATGAAATAATGTCTTGTTTTACCGTTCTGCAGTTGGTAGTCAGGTGGTAGTGAAATACATCAGTTCAACAACTCTCACAAGTCCACAAAACTGCAAACCTGCACTTTGCATGACAAAGACTTTACAAACTTTGCATCATCATCTCCCGGTATGCTGTGAGGAAAAGTACAGCAGAGCCCAAGCTACAAAGATTGTTTCTGCAGACATCATGGTAGTGGAACTTGGTGTTTGTGCCACCAACCAGTTCACTGGAGTTACACTGCATGCAGTTGAGTTCATTTGAGGAGGAAGCCAGTGAAACCACAGTAGGAGTCCTGGCTGACAAAAACGGGCCTGGCTGCACCAAAAATGGGTGTATTGTCAGTTGTATCACCACCCTCCACAAACACCTGATCTCCTGCAATATACACAATGAGAGGCACATTGAGGTTTTCTGTCTTTCCCAACATTCAAGCTTTCAGCCATCAATGTACTGTGTCCAGCAGACAAACACTTGTTTGTGCCCATGGGGGAACTTTTGAATGTTCTGTGTGTTTTATGTTCTTGTTTCAATGAATTCTCTTACAATTGCACCACAACTGCAAAAAGAAAAATGTGTTCCACATCACAAATAGAAAGTGCTTCACTCACCTTGGTTGAGCTGGACTGTAGCAGCACAGGAGCCTGAGGGCCAATCATTACTTCCACTGTGGAGCTTAATTGCGCACAGCCGTGTGGAGCCTTTTACCAACTTGAAATATGAGTATTCACCTCTATCCCCTGTCAGGTATGTGTAGAAGTAGTAGAGTCCACTCTGACCTGCAGTGAACACACCTGTGCGGTAGTTGTACCTGCCATACATGTGAGAAAAGCAGACAAATTGCTGTGTGATGAGTCTGTGAAACACAAGGAAGAACACACACGTGTGGAGTCATTGTGATACCCTCAGTTGCCAGATTTCATTGACTGTTGTGAATTATGTTGCTTTTCAGCACAACACCCAGTCTGAACTGATTGGGCACAGTTCTGGTATGTTAATGGACAGCATGGCGAAAAACAAGGGGCCCAGTCATTCCAGCCCAAATGAGATTATGAGGGTCTTTCTTGAATGTGTACTTGTTGCCACTGATCTCTCATTTTTCATCTGCTCAATCACTGTAATCAGAATCAAGCACTCATCCATCTGCACAACAAATACATATGCCAAGCAGGAAAGCATGCAGTCAGGCTCAGTTCCCTGACCTGACTCAGCTCCTCACCCCTTTGAAAAACAAACAGATGTTCCCTTGCAATGTTCTTTTGGCAGATATTGTGGGAGTGTGTCCTTCCCATGGATTGTATCAGGCAAACCAAAATGACAGAAAATAAAGGTTGGCACTGCACTCAGATCTTGTCCCACAGACCAGAGGTCATTTTGTGGACCAAAAGGGATCATATCACCCTGGAGGTAGCTGTCCAGAATGTCAGCTGATCAGTGTAGGTCCAGTCACAGTTGAATGCTCTGTGTGAGTGTATGTGAACTAGGATCAGCTCCAGTGCAAACCACTGGTGAGGGTCACTTGCACAGAGGAAAATGTGATGGACCTTGGTACACATGTAGAAAGGTTTCTGTCCAAAGCTGAGTGACCAGTACATTCCAAGAAAAATATGGGGCCTTGCAAGCAGTGTTGTGCATATGAGCCCTTCACCCTGACAGAAATATCTGGATGAACTGAAGCATATCCAAAATCTGGAATGTGCTGTTACAATCAACAAAATTATCCTTGTTGTGGCACCCAAATTTACAGAGTGTTTTCTTCAACAGCCCCTGCACAAAACCTCTCAAGATCATCATGATTGGTAGGGATAGCAAACATACACCAATTCGTTTGTTTTGACATTGTCAAAAACCTCTGCTGGACAACAGAAACACCTGTTTCTTATGCTGAGTGTCACAAGTGAATTTGACAGGAAACAACATTATTGACAGACAGATAAGTTCCTTTGTTTTTGGGGTCACTGTTCTTCTTTGGGCAAGACCTGATAAACATGTAGAATCAAAGGACAGCAAACACCCCTTGCATCCATTTGACTTTGTTTATATCCTCAGCTGAACAATGAAACTTCACCTGTTTCCAATGTTGAGCTGCACTTTGTTGAATTTGACTTTGTCTCCTTTACGAATGGTGGGGGCTCTGGTTCTGGTTGTGGCATGGAAGGCAACTGAGAAGAAACCTGCACAAAAAACAGCAAAAGTAGAATTTTTGAATTTTAAACAAGAAAAAAGTGTTCCTTTTTCATGGGAAGTCTTTCATGTTTTCAAAAAAGGAACTGGTGTTGTGACATTGATGCTACAGCATTGATTGATCTTGAATGATGAGCCTCTTGAAAACTCCATGCCATATTGATTTGTGGAATCAAGTTATATCCTGGATTTGTGGCTGCTCTGCTCTGCTGGTGTGAGCACAATACATTTCTCTGGGTCAAATTTGGCTTCACACAAAAAAATGCCTGCTCAAGATGGAAAGATATAACAGAACAGAGACATTGCATGGTATTTGATATCACATCAAAAACAATATGTCATAAAACAGAGTCTGCTTGTCCACTGACAAACAAGGGTGAAATTTTGGCCAGTGCCAACAGGTCCACAACAGCAGCAGACCAGAACAAGCAGAGCTAGAAGCAAGCCAAAAACCCAGCAGAGTCACAAGAGAAGCAGATACTCAGCATTGTCTGATCAACCATGGAAACCAAGGGCAGAATAATAAAGAGCACAAAAAGTCTTCAAAACTTTGCCTTGTGATGTCTTGTTTTTACTGACCTGATACTCTGTTGTCAAGGTTTCTGATGGTCGTTTGTCGTGAAGTCCGTTCGCTTCTGATGGCACTGCTTCTTGCACTCTGTTCATTCCGAATAGCTCTTTCTCTCACACTCTGTTCATTCCTGATTGCTGCTTGGCGTGCAGCCTGTTCATCTTGTACTCGGCTTTCTAAATTATTTATGTCTTGTGAAAGTTGTCCAATCAACTGCTCCCTTGCATCGTGTTCCTCTCGGAGCTCCACCCTGTACAGAGCCAGAGTTTCCCTGAGCTCTGAGATGGTGCACTCTTCTTGGGTAGAGCCCATAGAAGAAGCCTCCCCACCATGGCACTCCAGCTGTACATCCCAGGTGTGGTTACACACCTGATCACCATCCCACTCAAACTCACAGTAACTAAGGCTGGGCTCAGATCCGCTGCAGTTCACACTGTGCAGCCAGATTTGGCCTGTTCCCTGCAAAAGGTTATATTTGGGGTAACCTGTGAAGAAATGTTTGAACTTGATGGGTGTGCATCGCGTGCACCGCAAGCGGAAGTTAAGACAGAGTGAGAAAACACAAATAGTTTGAAACAGAAATATGAAACATTGACCAACATTTTCCAAGGCAGTCGGGAATTTTTCAGAGGTGTTTTTGTGTTTGATAGTTTTGAAAAACATTGCAAATCGGTGCATCACACATGCAAAGTTGCAACAGCACAAACAACGAATGGTTGCATGGGGATCACAGTGAGCAACGCTCTCCTTCCTTGACGAAGCCAAGAAAAATGTCCAGAGTATGAGAATGCCAAGCAAGTGGTGATTTGATGACGAACCTCTGCAGAGGTGGTGTCAGAACACTTACAGAAGGATGGGGTGTGGCTTTTGTTCACTCGTTTTTGTTTTTCAAAAATGACCCGCGGAATGCCAACGGCATGGTTTGTGAACCATGCCAATGGCTTCAAGCAGTTGGGTGCTTGGCCATACCTTACCCACGTATTCCGCCTGCAAAAAAATCAGCATGCTGTGTATGTTTTCACATTTTCTGCCATTGCTGTTACTTTTACCTGCAGCGTCGGGTCAGGTCGACGGTCCACACTTCCACCAGAGTAACCCATCATTCGACATGCCACAACTGCTTCTTTGTCTGTCCAGGGCCCACACACTGTGCCCCATGCTTCATCATGCCAAACCTTGCAAAAATGACAACACAATATTTTCATGCCTTGGTTCTATTCTTCGTTTTCACTCTTTCTTACTCAACAGCACAAAAGTTTTTTTCAATTCAGGCTTCGGAACAAAAGCCTTTTCTACATTGGTGCTGTCGACGTCAAAAAGTTGACGTTGACGTCAAAATTTTTTGCTGTCGACAACAAATTTAACATGGGACCCAATTGAGGACGTCAAAAAAATGGTTCAGTCCATTTCTCACGTCAACCCTCACAACGTCAAAAACTTTGACGTCGTCACCACCATGAAAACTGCTGAACAATTACCTCGAGCCTGCCAGAGTTGGCTCTGCGAGGACAGAGCGTCTCAGACCCTCCCATCAGTTTTGCGTCGATTCCAGAGTGAAGGATCGGGTCACTGGGCCAAGTGTGTCCGACTCTACAAACGCCCCTCACCATCACCAAGTAAGAGGTGCTGCGCTTTGGAACAGTGATTTGAAATTGTTCAACCTTTGCACCGGTCAAGAAGACATGTTTTACGGGAATTATACCAGTTCCTCGTTCTATCACTTCAACCTTGTACTGTTCAATAAACTCTGCGCCAAATTCAGGCTCATACCACCTGAGTTCCATGTCTGTGCCATTTGTTATGTTTGCAAAAGAAAGACTTCTTGGCTGGTAAGGAGGTGTGAAAATCAGTGATGAAGACCTTCTTCTCTGCCTGGTAAATCCTCTTATTGTGGCAAAAGGCAAATCATATCCTTCAGGCATTAATATTGTAAAGAGAAAGATGATATTATTCTCTGGATTGTCCTCATTTGCTGCTTGGTACTGAAGAAAATCATCAATGCTGAACGTGATGTTGTCAAACACGGCAATCTGATTGACCCAAGAGTTGACATTTGTATTTGCTCTGCTGATAGTTTCATTGCGAAGGTACCTCCGAAGTGTCACCAATCGTGAGTCCTCAACGAATGGAAAATTCAAATAGAGTGCAATGAACTTTTCATGCGGACTTGTTTGACCACGGAAACTGCCATATGGGACAAGAGGTACACGCTCCAATCGATCCATGAAGGACCTCAGGTTGTCAGCTTCGGAAGTTTTCTGATTGATCCAACTGCGAATGCGTTGTCTGCTGAAGGGGGACTGAAAGTGCTGTCTCAGGAGTCCTGCAAGTTCCGACTCTTGTCTTCCTGTACCCCGGATTTCAGGAATAATTGTAGAAAATTGACCTCTAAGGTGTTGCTGATACGCTTCAAGACTGCGAAGAAAGTCTCCCAGGTGATTTGAAAAGAAATCAAAGTGACTGGACACCCGTGATTCCTTCAACGAATTGCCCTCTGTGATTGCATCTTCAATATCTTGCATAATTTCAACCATGTCAGAAATCAACGCATTACTTATTTTCCTCAAAGTGGAAAACTGCCCATTTGGATCAATTCTACTTAAGGGAAGAAGAAAAACTGTTTTGGGCACCATTTGGAAAGTTATACGATTGTTCACAAGATTAGCGATGTTTCTGAAGGTCCGAACTGCATCATCAAAGTTTGTAGGAGAAGTTTGAGGTGGAAAATCACCATAGAAGCTGACCCTCAGGTTGGACACACGCTCTCTCTCGGTGTCATTCATTTCCAAACTGCCATTGCCACTGATATCAACAGTGGGGATCTTTTTTTATCTCTAAGTTCAGAGTGCCTTCAATCTCTTGTTTGTCTGAGTGTTCTGAAATAATTTTCTCAAATCTCCAGAAGGCCTGTGCACCATACTCGATGCCTACAAACAAAAGAAATTCACTGGCAAATCAAATGTGAACATGTGGAATGAATGTAGGGCATTTAAAGAGCTGTAAACAAATCTCAAAACACAAAAACAACAGAATATCACGACATGCATTTCACTCACGAACAACAACGTGGGTTGCTTCAGGGTCTTCAAGAACAGCCGGGTAGTCAATGTTGGACAGGTTTAGGTGATATGTGGTGAGTTCCTCAAAGTAAGCCTTGTGTGACATCTTCATCAAGACATTTGCTGAGTACGAACGTGACCTGGTATCTTCCAGAAAATGGGCACTGCCTCCTATTTGAATCAATCCACTCAAAAAGCTGGCCTTGAGGGAAGCCTTTATTTCCATAAAATCCAATCTCTTTTTCAAAGAGTTGCCCGCCACAAATTCTGTTTTGGTTTCAGTGTAATTTCTCCTGGTTATGTTTCTTGCCAACCTGTAAGGATCCCAAAGGCCTCTGCAAAGAAACATTTGTTTTCACTCTCAAAGAGCAGAAGGCAGCGTTTCTGAGCACACTCAAACATAGAAATGTGGCCATCCAAAAAGAACGCTTCGTTGCTCAAAAAAGAGGAAACTGCTCAAAATCTTGGGGCTATTCTTTTATCCACAGAAAACGCAGAAACGATGCTCTGCATTTCTCTGCATTTCTGCAATGCAGAGAAATGCAGAGCGTGACACGCAGAGGAAGAAAGAACAGCTTTTGGACGTAGAAAAGCGCAGAAATGCGATGCAGAGCGAAAAAAGAACAGGCTCCTGGCCATGCTCCACTTGATCACCTCATTGAGGCACTCTCAGAATCAAGAAGATAATCAGGGGCAGGTCTGGCAATCACCCTTGATGCCTTCCACCCCTCCTCACCAAACATCCTCAAACCCACCCAATCACCCCCGCCCACAAGTTACCAGGACCAGTCCTCCTCCATGCACGCATGAAGCAACAAAATATACAGAGCAAACTCACAAGCCAATAACTGGTCGATCGTTCCTCATGTTATAAAGCATTCCCAAAGTGAAGCCTTGACCGAGAGCCTCTTTCTCCACCGTCTCCTCCACGCGACGCCTCGAGCCCTGCGCTGACACAACCGTCGGCAGCGCCAGCGCAAACACAATGGCAGCCAGATACATTGCAACAATCCACGCTGCCCAAAAAGAACCAACACAGCTTCGCACAGCACAAGACTCGCTGAAACATGTTTAAATGTCTTGAAAAAGGGTTAGCTTTTCATTTCAGTGAAGCGTTGCCCTCGCGTGACAAACCTGACTGTCTATGTTGGAGTTCTACCACTCAGGCTCGCTTGTGCATGCCCCTCGTGTCTCGAAGTTGAATCTGCAATGAAACAAGAATCACCATTGAAGCATTTCACGGATTCTTTGGCAGTACGCAAGAGGTGCGTCTGGATCGATGCTGTCGGGCACGTAGCTCAAATACTGTCAAAATCAAACTTGATTTCATTTTCCATGGGTCAATTTTCGTATTTCTTGACGACTATCAAGATGAAACACTGACACCCGTAAGCGAGTGCTCCTGTTAGTTTTCACCGAGCCACAGGAGACCCACAGTCTGCACCTCTGTGAATCACATCCAACAAACTTTCCATTCAATCTTGTATCACAGGTGCAAAGTGGAAAATACGTGTGTGACATTTTTTCAATGTTGGAGTTTGGGCACCATTGCAAGCTTTGGGTCGCCTGATCAAAGAAGTGCGAACAGTGAATTTCAGTTGTTCCACCTCGATTGATGTGATTCTGAGTTTTGGCATCAGAGGTGTCGAACAGATACTTCTGAGGTTCTCCAGTTTACACCCGGTGTGGCTGTGTCCTGAGAGTTGATACAGTCCCGACTGGACGAACATGGCAACACGAGAAGAGGCTGACCCCAGTCAAAATGGAAGTGGTCTGCAAGCCTTCTGTGGATATAAAACCTTGAAAGAGACAAACTGACACACTCACTTTTGTCCCAAAGTTGTCAATGGATTATTTTCATTAAGCAACATGCACAAAGTGGTCCAGACAAACTTCAAAGGATTGCAGAGACTGCTGCAGATGAATTGTAACAGCCCTGGATGCTGGTTTGACTCACAGCCCAAGCAGCAAAGTGTTCAGATGTTGTGCTGAATGCAAGAAGACCTCAGAAAAGCCTGACATGCTTGAGCATTCTACTGTTTTGTGGGAAGCACACACCTGGAGGATGAAGCCACCAACTGATCCCAGCAGGCACAGAGTTCAGTGAGGAAGACTGACTGCTGCTCATACACCAGTGCAATCTTCCTATTGTATCACCATCTGGAACTTCTCTTTCACCCTGAACTCCACATTTTTTTTCAATATCCAATACAACATTTGGAGAATAATCAAAACAAGATTTTTGAGTTGCCTTTGAATGAAACAAAACCCATGGTAATTTTATTCAGGACACTTGTTCAGGCCACTCTTTTTGTACAAAACTTCAAAATACACCACCAGGAACAAATGACAACTTCCAAAAAACTCACTTGTGCAATCAAACACACCTGTACATTCTTACACTGGGACATGGAAAGTTTTGGTTTTGAAGAATGAGATGGGCCACGGACAATTTTTGTTCTTCTCACCAAACAACAAAAGATTTCAATTGACTTGTGATTGCAATGTTTACTGAAACAATGATCTCCACATTTACCTTGTCACAAGAAACCACACAATGTTTCAAACAAGTTGAAAAGGTCACTTTTCAAACCTGGTAGTGTCTATGCCTCAGTACTGAACAGAACAAGGCACAATTCAGTTAAAGCATGCTGATCAACAATCTCAACTTGCATGCTTCACTCCAGCTGGAACTGGAATTGTCTTCCGCACAGGCATTTCTGGAGCCTGAAAACCCTTTGCAAATGGTAAAAGATGCTCAGTGTTCATTGCAGTCAGATTGCAGTGTTCCAGTGTGAGTAAAATGTGTCAATTGTGATATGGTCCCAATGTTCAGTTCCATGATATCCAAAATCTTTTCTATGAGTGTCAGTGTTTCCATTGCTAAAAAGCAAGTGACAAAAGGCACATTGCATAACTGAGAAAACATCTCCTCAAGCAAAAAGTACAGTTGTGTGGCAATCCTTTGCATCAGCAAATGAAGAAATAAATCAGATGTTTACAAGTCTGAGAAAGTTTTTGTTCAGAAAATATTGTTGGTTTTTGGTCAATGTGTGTGTTCAAAACCACAAAACTCTTGACAACAAAGTTGCTTGTGTGCTACTTCATACAAGCCAAAATCCATTTTTGGCAAATGGAAAATATCTGAATGCTGATTGCAAAGCCACCTATTCATGCATTCCTTAAATGTACACAGGGCATATTGCTTGTGTGCTGATGTACAAGAAAATACAAAATGGAACAATATAGATGATCAAATGATGAATCTGATTCTCCTTGAATACACAACATGTTTCACATTGGTTACAAATTGATGTTTTCTCCTAAAACAACAGAGGCTACTTGAAAGAGTCCTGAGCATCACCCCACTCTCATCCAGACATAGAAGTCAAATCTATGGCATGAGACAAGACTTTCTCCTCCACTCCATTTGGGTACTTTGATATGTTTTCAACAGAAATAAAATATGGATGCACTGTGCATTTGGAACCACAAAAGTAAGGATGAAACCTTGTCTTGTTTTACTGTTGAGCAGTTGGTGGTCAGGTGGCAGTGAAATACATCAATTCTCACAAGTCCACAAAACTACAAACCTGCACTTTGCATGAAAAAGACTCCACAATTTACTGTTAACTTCTCCGAGTATGCTGTGAGGGAAAGTATTGCAGAGCACAAGCTACAACAGCAAAGATTTTTTCTTCAGATACCATGGTGGTGGAACTTGGTATTTGTGTCACCAGACCAGTTCACTGAAGGTGCCTCTATTGTGGTCCAGTTCATTTCAGGAGGAAGCCAGTGAAACCACAGTAGTCCTTAACTCCAATGATGGGTGTATTGACAGTGCCATCATCATTCACCATGTACACCTGATCTCCTGCAATGAATACAATGATTGGTGCAGTGAGTGAGATGTATGACATTCCCAACATTCAAGCTTTCAGCCATCAATGTACTGTGTCCAGCAGACAAACACTTGTTTGTGCCCATGGTGGAAATTCTGGATGTTCTGTGTGTTTCATATTCTTGTTGTCAATGAATTCTCACAAGTTTGCACCACAACTACAAAAATGTGTTCCACATCACAAACAAAGAGTGCTTCACTCACCTCAGTTGAGCTGGACTGTAGCAGCACAGGAGCCTGAGGGATTATTATCACTTCCACTGTGCTTATGATCCAGCTTTATTCTGCACAGCCGTGTGGAGCCTTTCATCAAGTTGAACCAGGAGTATTCACCATCCTCCCCTAACAGGTGTGTGTAGAAGTAGTAGAGTCCACTCTGACCTGCAGTGAATACACCTGTGTGGGAGTTGTACCTGCCATGTGAGAAAAGCAGACAAAATGCTGTGGTGATGAGTCTGTGAAACACAACAAAGAACACACAAGTATGTAGTCATTGTGATATCCTCAGTTGCCAGATTTCATTGACTGTTGTGAATTGTGTTGTTTTTCAGCACAACACCCAGTCTGAACTCTCCAAATTTGGATATGTCAACTGATTGGGCACAGTTCTGGTTTGTTAATGGACAGCATGGAGAAAACAAGGGACCCAGCCATTCTGGTCTGGATAAGATTATGAGGGTCTTCTTTGAATGTGTACTTGTTGCCACTGATCTCTCATTTTTCATGTCCTCAGTCACTGTGGTCAGAAGCAAGCATTAATCAATCTGTGCAATAAAATGCACATGCACAGCAACAAAGTGTACAGTCAGGCTCAGTTCCCTGACCTAACTCAGGCCCTCACCCCTTTGAAAAACAAACAGATGTCCCCTTGCAATGTTCTTTTGGCAGATATTGTGGGAGTGTGTCCTTCACATGGATTGTATCAGGCAAACCAATATGACTGAAAATGAAGGTTGGCACTACACTCAGATCTTGTCCCACAGACCTGAGGTCAGCACCAAATGTGATCATATCACCCCAGCTGTCTAGAATGTCAGCTGATCAGTGTAGGTCCAGTCACAGTTAAATGCTCTGTGTAGGTGAACTGGGATCAGCTCCAGTGCAAACCACTGGTGAGGGTCACTTGCACATGGGCAAATGTGATGGACCTTGGTACACATGTAGAAAGGGTTTTGTCCAAAGCTGAGGGACCAGTACATTCTAAGAAAAATATGGGGCCTTGCAAGCAGTGTTGTGCATATGAGCCCTTTACCTTGACAGAAATATCTGGATGAAGTGAAGCAATCAAAAATCTGGTTTGGAATGTGCTATCATGTACACAATTACATACAAAATTACAAAATTATCCTTGTTATGCAACCCAAATTTGCATAGTGTTTTCTTCAACAACCCCTGCACAAATCCTCTCAAGATCATAAAGATTGGTAGGGACAGCAAACATATACCAATTCTTCTGTTTTGACATTGTCAAAAACCTCTGTTGGACAACAGAAACACCTGTTTCTTATGCTGAGTGTCACAAGTGAATTTGACAGGAAACAACACTTTTGGCAGATAGGTAAGGGCCTTTGTTTTTTGGGTCACTTCTTGTTTGGGCAACACCTGATTAACATGTAGAGTCTAAGGACAGCAAACATGCCTTGAATACATTTGACTTTGTTTTTATCCTCAGCTGAACAATGAAACTTCACCTGTTTCCAATGTTGAGCTCCACATTGTTGAATTTGACTTTGTCTCCTTTACGAATGATGGGATGTGCAGTGGTGGCTGTGGCATGGAAGGCAACAGAGAAAAAACCTGCACAAAACACAGCAAAAGTAGATTTTCTAAACACTGCAAAAATATGAAAAGAGTGTAGTTTTAACAAGGAAAGACAAAGGAACTGATTGATTGACCTCAAACAAGGAGCCTCTTGAAAACTACATGCCCAATTGATTTGTGGAATCAAGTTATATCCTGGATTTGTGGGTGCTCTGCTCTGCTGGTGCGAGCACAATGCATTTCTCTGGGTCAAATTTGGCTTCACACAGAAAAATGCCCACTCAAGATGGAAAGATATAACAGCACAGAGACCTTACATGGTATTTGATATCACTGACAAACAAGGGTGAAATTATGACCAGTGCCAACAGGTCCACAACAACAGCAGACCAGAACAAGCAGAGCTAGAACCAAGCCAAAAATCCTGCACAGTCACAAGAGAAGCAGATACTCAGCATTGTCTGATCAACCATGGAAACCAAGGGCAGAATAATAAAGAGCACAAAAAGTCTTCAAAACTTTGTCTTGTTGAGATGTCTTGTTTTCACTGACCTGACAATCTGTTGTAGAGGTTTCTGATGGCCGTTTGTCATGAAGTCCGTTCGCTTCTGATGGCACTGCTTCTTGCACTCTGTTCATTCTGAACAGCTCTTTCTCTCACACTCTGTTCATTCCGAATAGCTCTTTCTCTCACACTCTGTTCATTCCGAATAGCTCTTTCTCTCACACTCTGTTCATTCCTGATCACTGTTTGGCATGCAGCCTGTTCATTTTGTACTCGGCTGTCTAAATTGTTTATGCCTTGTGAAACTTGTCCCATCAACTGCTCCCTTGCATCATGTTCCTCTTGAAGCTCCACCCTGTACAGAGCAAGAGTCTCCCTGAGCTCTGAGATGGTGCACTCTTCTGGAGTTGACCCATTCTGGGAAGCCTCCCCTCCATAGCAGTCAAGCTGTACATCCTGGGTGTGGTTACACAGCTCATCTCCATCCCATAGGAACTCACAGTGATCAAGGCTGGGCTCAGATCCACTGCAGTTCACACTGTGCAGCCAGATCTGACCAGAGCCCTGAAAGGATAGTGTGTGGTGGTGAAATGCTTTTCATTTTTGTGACAGCCCTCAAATCTATTTTTGTCAGCGGTTGAGGACAGCAGCAAAGCAACAACCAAACCAACACCAAATACCAACTGGACAACACTTTTTGTTTTCTGGTCTGAAGTCCAAAGGAACCAGGATCAGAGTAGGGATCCTCCTTTAGTTTTGAATGGCAGTTTTCACATGGGTGACATGCATTCAATTTTTTTTTTTTGCTTTTTGATGTTAGCATTAGAATTTTATCACATGACCCAATTATGGATTTTTTTATATCAGCCCAGAAAACGACCATGTGTCACCAATGTCGAAAGCCCAAATTTTATGGTGTCTGACTCTGAGAACTTCGAAGGGAAATATATTTTGTGATGAAAACAACCAACTCTTCCATGCAGGAAAAGAAGCAGTCAAATTGGCGAGTGAAACAATAATTTTCGGAGTCACAAGACCTCTGGGTTGACCAGATTGCTTGGTGTGAGGCTCCTGCTATGAGGCTCAAATAGTTCTTGCCAAGTACAATGGTCGTCGATTCCACAATGAAACTGTGCGGTTGCGAGAATTGCGCTGAACACGCTCATGCCAGGAACTTTGTGACACAGCCTCATGTACAGCACTCACAGAACTTTAATTTTGTCTCACTGAGAGGACTTTTACCTGCAAATCTGGGTTCGGCCTGCCGACCAACAGTCCACCAGCATAACCCATCATTCTGCAGGCCACAGCCGCCTCTCGGTTTGTCCAGGGCCCACACACCGTGCCCCATGCATCATTGTGCAAAACCTGAGTGAAAAGGTGACACTGTTGTTGACCCTTCAAAAAATGGAGAAAAATTCTTCAATTGGCTTGTGTTTGTTGGCAAACAAGGAGATTCCAGGGGTTTCTTGCCCCTAATCTGCCAGAATTGGCTCTCCTGGGACAGTGAGTTTCAGCTCCTCCCACCAGTCTGGCTGCAACTCCAGGGTGAAGAGCCGGATCACTGGGCATTGTGTGACTGATCCAACCAACTCCTCTCACAACTATGCTGTATGGGGTGCTTGCATCAGAGGTCGTCACATGAAACTGTTCAACCTTCATTTCAGTATGAAACAGGTGTCTCAAATTTGCCCTTGTCCCAATTTCTGTGACCTCAACTTCATATTGGACTATTCATTCTGTTCCTATTCCTGGTTCATCCCACTCAAATAGACTGCCTGTGACATTCACTTGATCACTGTACCTCAGGCCAACAGGTTGGTGTGGAGGAATAAAGGCCCTGGATGAGGACCTTCTGCCTTGTCTTGTGGATGCTATAGTGTGAGCAAAAGGCTGGTCTTGTCTGCAATAGTTTGTGTGAGATCTTGTGAAAAGAAAAGAAAAGAAAAGTTATGGAAGAGTGCAAAGTCAAGAGGAAAAACATGATAATCATCACATGACTTGATTCTGCAAATAAATTTGGCACGCAGTTTTCAAGAGGCTCCTTGTTTGAGATCAATCAATGCTATAGCACCAGTTCCTTTGTCTTCCCTCCAGAAAAGCACAATTTTGTGGTGCTGAATATAACAGAACATGACAATCTGAAGAGGCCATTGGTCTGACAAACTGTGTGACAAGTTCACAGTGGAAGAAGTTCTGGCATCTGAAAGTTGAACAAGATTTTACAGCACAAAAAGCTGATGATATCAAACACTGCCTGAAATCAGCATGTTGTTCACCTCTTTGCTCACTGCTTCTTGTTGATGGTGTACACTTCAAACATAGTTGGTGAGATGTAGTAATTTTCAATCAGGATTGTTGTGCTAAAGGTGTTGGTCACTCTGTGCAGCCAAAACATTTTGGCTGGAACAATAATTATTTGTGGTAGAATGAAAGCCTTTGAACCCCAGGAAGACAGTATGGGCCTTTCTCAAGGTTTTGGACATGGGGTATCACAAGAGGTACTCACCAGACCCTCTTCCCTCCAGGTTTGAAATCTGATGCTGATCTCTGTCAGCAGGTTGCTGGAGCTCAGCTCAGACATCATTTCTGACATCACAATTTATCTTGTTCATCAGAGTTCTTTCAAGGTCCTTCAGTTGACTCTGATCATTGTCTAAGCTCAATGTTTGAGCTGAGCTCGGAGGAGAACTTAGCTGCTGAGTACTCCCATTGGAAATTATCAGTCCCTGCAACTCTTGATGATTTCAATTGGGCTTTGCTTTTTGTTGCTTTCCTTTCTATCAACCCAGTTGCCATTTTTTGAAGTTGCTTTGAGGATGGTTATGAATCAGCACAACAAATTTACCAAACCTTTTGTTCATGAGACAGTAGTCAGTGAGTATCCCTCACCTGGAACTCCTCCTGACTGATGCCTGTGTCATCTGCTGTCACCATCACTGGCACTACTGCCAGGACCAGCACCAACAGCATTGACATATCATGTGGCATTGTCTAGTCATGTGACTGACATTTAGTGATGTCCACTCAAGCACCAAGGTATGGTAAGGATCATCAAAGGAACCACCAGGTCACACTGGGGATCATTATGGTACAGCAAGGTACATCAAAGTAATCAAAGTAAGGCAGCAATGCAGCACTGAAATGACAGAAGGCAGAGGGAAACCCTAGTGAGGTGGTGCCACCACCACAGGAATCAAACAGCTGGGAAACTTATCAAACTCTGGCTCAGACCCACCTCTCAAGAAGTGCCACACTAAAGCTGACAGTGCTCTGTATGTGTCTTGTAGAAATGTGTCTTTACACCAGGTGGAAAGTTACCCAAATTTTGATTGTTTTACAGGCCCTTCATGCATTCTGCATGTGTGGAGCACGTTGCTTGTGTGCTGCTTTGCATCAAACCAAAATTCCACTTTTGGAAAAATGGGAAAGACCTGAATGTTGATTGTAAAGCTACCCACTCATGTACTCCTCAAATATGCACAGACTATGTTGTTCTTGTGCTGAGGCACAAAAAAGCAAAAGATCCAACAACACAGGTTTTCAAATGACAATTCTGCTTCTTCATGAATACACAATGTGTTTCACATTTTTCACAAATTCATGAATCTGTCCCAAAACGACTGTGGAATTCCTAAAAACAACAGAGGCTACTTGAGAGAGTCCTGAGGATCACCCCATATTCATCCACACATAAAGTCAAATCCATGACATGAGGGAATACTTTCTCCTGAACTCCATCACCTCAGTTTTTAATTCACAGAAATAAAATATGGATACAATATGCTCTTGGAACTATGACAACAAGGATGAAAACTTGTGATTTTCAATCATTCAGGAGTTGATCATCAGGTGGTGGTGACACACATCAGTTCATCAACTGTTACAAGCACTTTGTATGAAAAAGACTCCAAATGACTTTGCCATTCACATCTGTTATTTGCTGTGAGGTAAAGTACAGCAGAGTCCAAGCTACAATAGCAAAGATTGTTTGTGCAGAAGTGATAGTGGTAGAACTTGGTGCTTGTGCCATCAGACCAGTTCACTGGAGTTACACTGCATGCAGTTGAGTTCATTTGAGGAGGAAGCCAGTGAAACCACAGTAGTTGTTTTCTCCCCAAATGGGTGTATTGTCAGTAGAATGATCACACGTCACAAACACCTGATCTCCTGCAATTAACACAATGATTGGCACTGTGAGGTTTTCTGTCTTTCCTAACATTCAAGCTTTCAGCCATCAATGTACTGTCTCCAGCAGAAAAAACTTGTTTATGTGGTGGAACTTATAGTGTTCTGTATATTTCATGTTCTTGTTTTCAATGAGTACTTACAAGGTTGCACCACAACTGCAAAAAGGTGTTCCACATCACAAACACAGAGTGCTTCACTCACCTTGGTTGAGCCGGACTGTAGCAGCACAGGAGCCTGAGGGATAATCATATCTTCCACTGTGATTTTGATCCAACTTTATTCTGCACAGCTCTGTAGAGCCTTTCATCAATTTGTAATGGGAGTATTCACCATAATGTTTAGTTATCTGGATTGAGTGAGTTTCAAATATCTATCAATCCAAATATCCAAGTTCTGTATGCAGGTATTTCTCAGGTTATGTATTTGAACATATGACTGCAAATGAAATCATTTACACCATTTGCAGGGCACAGCCAAATATCATACCA
>JAAUXT010005368.1_pt1 | contig 24919 bp, 28 predicted proteins | sample 7278171 | NCBI WGS metagenome assembly JAAUXT01 (sample SAMN14350112, study PRJNA611818) | marine sediment metagenome | isolation source: surface marine sediment (1.8m) | place: French Polynesia: Moorea | collected 2018-08
CCCCCCCCCCCCCCCCCCCCCCCCCCCCCCCCCCCCCCCCCCCCCCCCCCCCCCCCCCCCCCCCCCCCCCCCCCCCCCCCCCCCCCCCCCCCCGCCCCCCCCCCCCCCCCCGGCGGGGGGGGGCGGCGCAGGTTACATTCTAAAGTGTAGACAGATGGACACATGGATGCTACTGGTTTTTGAGCCACCAGCGGCACCTCGATGGCCGGCTACGCGACCATCAACCAGCCAACTCCATTCTGCTGAAGTCCAATGCAAGGGGAAAAACATGTTGCGCAACACCTGTATCTGGCAGAAGAAACAGTGAATGTCACTCTTCAGAACTGTTGCCAAATGCTGCAACGTGACCCATTACAGTTTGCAGTTTAGCAGCTGTATTTGTCGCCCTCTTGGCTTCTCAATTCTCACAAAAGGTACCTGATTTTTCCAAGAACAACTGAAGAAATTCGTAGCCACTGATTGCAATGATTACAAATGGACTTTGGACAAGTGGCGACTGAGTGGAAACGGTGCCTTGTTGGTTTTGCAGCTTCGCCTCAGCAGCTGTTGACCCCGCATTGGACGGATGAGAGGATTAAGAGCCATCCGCATTTAATTCTCCTCGAACAAACGGAAAGCAGTGCGAAATCCTGTGAACGCAAAGCAGGATTGCAAATGTTTCAATTCAGGCATTTTCTGGTTTTTCGTTCGGTGCGGCCAACAAATTTTGCGAACGGAATCATTTGTTCCTCATGTCAACAGGCAAAGCTTTCATTGTCCAGGTGTCATTCAAACCGTCTGAGTTGAAATCCGTCCGACACCATCACCTGTATCGGAATGCTGTCACCTTGAACGGAAGCAATTCTTTACAGCTGTTGACAGGGTCTGCTTGCACTTGTGTCGATCAAATGTTCGATCTTGATGAGAATTGGGAAACTCCTCCTTTCTCTCTCCCTCTCTACTTGTGCTCCAGACGAGTCAGAACAACTCGCGGTTTCACAGTGTTATGGCCCACTGCAGATTGGCGATGCCTCGCACGGATCACATCCACTCAGCCGCAGCAGCAAAGCCGCCAAATCAGTGTCAGCGCGGCGTGCGCCGCTCCCACGATCCGCATTAGCGCGACTGGGACCGCTGATCACCGCTTTCCGTGCCAGCGCGACCAAGAGCCACGACACACGGCCGGGGACAACCCGGATCTGTGATAAATAAATGTCCACAAGTTTGTCGTGAGATTTGCAAAAATAACAGAGCGGCATGGAGTATTCGTTCGACTTTGGGCGATTTCCACCGACGTCACAATCAAAAGATGGTCTGTGCCAACTCAGTGGCTTCCATGATGGTCTTTCCAAGCCAAATAGGGCGACGAGTTCCACGAATATCTGTACAACATCGTGGTCTCGAGTCTCAGATATTTTCGCCAGTGCCGAACTGTGAGTTTTGCTTTCTTACATCCCACTTTCATCGGTTCAGAAACAGATATTTTTTCCAGAGAAGGTTATCCAGACGGAAGCAAAATCGAGCGAAGCACTGCCACGCACTTTTCACTGCAAAAATCTTCAAGTGGTGTCGTCGGAAAATTCTGTTTGTTTCTGAGCATTGTCTCTTCCACGTTCGCTACTGAATTGGGTCTTTTCCACTTGGGGAGTCAGAAGGTACTTTGAGGAAGCAAAACTTGTGCGAACAAAAAGCAGCGTCACTGCGCAACATTTAAAAATAATAGCTGATGGAATTTTGAACTTCAAAACTTCGGAACTTCAGAAGTTTCCAGAAACACACACAAAAACTTGGAATGATGTTTCCAGGAAAGGTACTAAGTTTCCTACAAAAAAGAGACGTTTTCGAAGGGCGCGCACTGGAGAAAAAGAGGTCGTATAGACTCAAGATGTTTCACAAATGCACTTTGCTGCAAGAAGAAAATAGAGCGTATCCCAAAACGAAAAATTACATGAGAACAAGAAGAAAAATGATGATTTCATGTCGGCAACTTTAAATCCAGTTGCTGGCAGAAATGTTGTAGTCAACGTCAAGAAACAAATCTGAGCGACAAAGATTCGAGGTCTTGTCGAGGTTTGAGGTTGGAGTTTGATTTTGGTTCATGCGCAGAGGACTCGCACTGGTGTGTATGTGTGCGTGTGTGTGTGTTGTGTGTGCGTGTGCGTGTGTCTGTGTGTGTGTGGTGTTCTCTTGTGTCCAATTGAGAAAAAAAGTTTGATAAAACTAGTTGAACAATTGTCAGAAGAACGGCGCGACGCGCAGCACACGAAAAACACCATCCACGAACCAACGCAGCCAACAAAGCACACACGTAGAAGCCTGTCTCGTCCTTCAGAGCCTCGATCTTTGCGTAACAAATTGACACAAAGAAGAAACAAAAGTTCTTTCCCTCTGTGAAGTCTGACAAGATTAACATTCAGTGACATTTTGTTTCTGACACAGAGTCGATTCGTCAATGGAAGAGAAGACCTGGAGTTTTCTCAAGCGACTCTCAATGCATCGGTGCATCTCTGCAGAATAAAACAACCTCGCTGGCAATTGTCTTGAGGCGCGCTGTCAAAAAAGACTGCATACGACTTCAGTTGTTGGCTTGAAACCGAAGACAGTTGAAAAGAAAGGGCTCATTTGATGTCAAGCAAACATGTTTCACAACCTGTCCCTTCAAACCAAGAGCGAACCAAGAGACATTGGTCAAGAGATTGGAAGTCGTGCACCACTTAGTTCCGACGTGCACGAACAAAATGTCACAAAAACAAGGCGTCCAAAGGTCGAGTCGCACCATCATCGAAAGGCGTTTTTTGAGCTTCAAGAATGAGTGCGATCAAAAAATGTATTTCTTCGTGTCGACACGCGAATTCGTTCAATGAGAATTTCTTCTTGCTCCAGATTCAAGGGGACAGAAACACAACAGGAACATGGTCGTCAAAATCTGTTGAAACACAGAGCAAGTTTTCACAGTTCAAGGGCCAACAAAGTGTTGAGAAAATGGAAAGCACTCAAGGTCCTCGGAGAAGAGACAAAGGTGCGCCAATCTGAAAGCGCTCAGGCGAAGTTCTAAAGCTGAGAAGTGTTTTGCGTTCTTCCCTACACGCCTCCCATTTTCAGGAAACTCACGGAACAAAATGTTTCTGGGTGAGATTTCACAACACGATTTCTCTTGCAAACATGCAAATTGTCATTGAGCTGCCTGGGTGACCACAGGATTCGTATGCAACGATCTGGTGTTCATTTTGCCAGTGCATGGCAAGCTCCACACACCACAACTTGTGTTGTTGACTTGTTCTCGAAGTTGAGTGGACTCATCAAGAAACTGCAACAAATTGAAACGTGTGGAAAATGGGCTTCATCTGCAGGACGTGGTCAAAATCAACAGGGCTTGCTGCCGTGCCTTATTTCTCTTCTGCTGTGCTGTATTTTGACCATCTGTTACCTCTGCAGAATCTCCGCCAAGCTTTTACTTGACTATCGAACTTTAAATGGACTTGTGGTCTGCAATGCCAAGACCTACAGCACTCTCAAAACCAACAGCCAATGCAAAGCATCCTTTCCGCGCTGCTTTTGCTTCCACATGGTGCAAGTTGACACACATTGTCACATCTTGGTTTCCAGAGTGGAGGAGGCACTTAAGATAAAAGAAGTTACATTGACAGCCAGAAATCATGTTATGTCCGCACGCCAACAATGATGTGTTGGTTTGTGCGTGGACTCAAAACAGACTCCAGAAGGGCATTCGGAGCACAGAGAAGTTTTTGGAGGGTTGAAGTTGGACAAATTACCTTGAGTACAAAAGCTGGGAGTACAGGACTGTGTTCCCACGCAGCATATTGTTTATCAATGTCACAAACGCCAGCCTGCAACTTTGGCTGAGTTTCCTGCAGATTCTGTTGGCGACTGTGCACAAACAAGGACCTGGCTCCGTACGCAACGAGACAGATTCACCAAGAACACACTTTTTTTTCAAAATTTCAGAAAAATTAATTCACTTTTAACTTGAGTTTCGTGCAGGATGATGCGGTGGTGCCCAATCTGTCGTGACCAATGTGGTGCCTGTCTTGGAGAGTAACCAAACATTTGTCCCCTGGATCCGTCTCAGGGCGTTCGTTCTTTGTTTGAGACCGGGCCAAGATGTCCATTTGGGACATGGATTTTGTGACTGAAGACGAAAACATCTTGGCTCAAGCAAGACATTTTTCTTGTGCATATTTTTCATCGAAGCAAGTGGTTGAAACCTTCTGAGTCTCCGGCCTCAGGCATTGACTCCACAGTGACACGCATTGGTGCTGACATCTCCTGGCCCTTCAGAAAGGCAAGTCAGTTCTTTCTCGACCAAGTGAACTCCAAAGTGGTTGTCTTTTCAGAACCCCAATAGAGTTGTGTGACAAACAAAGATAGCGATCTGGTGTTCTCAAATTTCAGAAACATCCTTCAAGGGCCTTTAGAGCAACCACATGTTCCCAGGATAGGGACATCTCTGACACCGAAAATCGGGATTTGGGTTCGGATCTCCCAAACAGGTCCGACTTCACTTGGGTCAGCTCAATCTGACAGTGGCCTGATGCGAATTTTTTTTTGCGTAGATTCGGATTCTTTTGTTTTCTCCATTTGTTGCTCTGTTGAAATTCAGTGTTCCAGTGGAGCGCAAGCAATTGAGTGAAGCCAAGATTCGATTCTTCCTCTTGAATGCGGAACAGAGTGATTTTTGATCAATTAATTTCCGCAGTCTTTCCGTTGTCTCATCATCCAAAGTGAAATCTTCGTCCACCAAACAAAAAGGAAACATGTCAACCGTGTTCAACAAACAAAAGATGTGGTTGATCAAAGGCAAGAATATTCAGCGCAACAAAAAGGCCCTTCGATTGTTTACCCTTCTGAGTCGTTTGGGATGAATGGCTCTCAACTTGTGCGGTCGTATCAGTCTGACATCCACCGAATTTCGCTTTCTGCCGGTTCAAAACTTTGAAGAAGAAAACGTAATAATCAGCAAAAAGACAAAGGGGGTGATATATCGAAAATTGTTTTTCACTTGTAGCCAAAAATCGGAAGCATTTGTTGATCTGTGGACAACTGCGGGCAACATTCCAAATCTTGCCATTGCTGAAAGAAGAAAGTTTGGAAGCTCTTGTGCTGCTGCGGAAATTCATTGTTTCTCTGCAACGATGCTTTAAATTTGACAAGTGTGATGCATCAAAGTTGTGACACTTCCGCAGCGCGCCTCGCGCTTCACACAGACTCGCCTTCCTCACACTTCAATGCCTTTTCAGTGTCTCTGTCGCTTTGCTTCCTGGCGCTGAATAAGGCCCTTCAGGTGGTTCTTGTGGCTTTTCAATGTGTTTTCTGCTTCTCTTGAAGATTTTAGTTCCCAAACACCACAATAATTGAAAGGCTCGTTGTATCTCAATGACGGCGGCTTGTAAAAGATTCTCTGGGAATCTGTTCAGCATTTGCCAGCAGGGATCCTTTGCTGGCTGCGACCACACAAACACTGCTCAGGAAGGTGAATTGTTAACAAGTTGTCGTCTCCTCAACTTCAAAGCTCGTCTGTCTGTCTGATACACTGTCAGAACAACAGAGGAAGCTCGGAAAGAAACTTGTTTTCTTTTCTTGAGAACTTGCTGAGGCAGCTCTGAGCCACGCCAAACGCAGAAATTTGAGGAAGAAAACAGCAGCATGCAATTGTGTATGAGTTTGAACAAAACGTGCTTGAATTTGCCTATGTATCGTTATTCTTGAGTCGCTTGTTGTCGACAAAAAATGCGCAAAGTCCAAAACTTCAGACCATTGATCATATTTTCCTCAAAAGACGGAACCTAACTGAGCTTTCGATTTCGTGCCACCTTTTCTGGCAGAAAGTGTTTGCTCTCGACGAAGTAGGTATAACACCTGAAGCAATTGCTGTTCAATGTTCCCAACCTGTACACAGGTGCTTTTAAAAATTTCCGCCTCTTGTGTCTGAGTACGCTTTGACAAAGTTTCATGTGTCGGACAATCGTTCTGAAATCGTCTTGGCGCCTGAGACAGACATTCTCTTTTTTTTTGAAACGAAATGATACAGGCACTGGAAGGGTCTTGTCAAACACATCCTCACTTCTGAAGGAAAAAACTTATTTCTGTTTCTGTTTTCAGCTGTGCAACACGAGAGGGGACCACGAAAGCCAAAGAACAAAACCCCCAATTCAGATCATCACCCGCACCATCCTCAACACCCACACCACCCTCACGCCTCACCGATCACTCCGCATCCCCACTCTCACCCTCAGCAAGCCTCCCCTGTGATGCTTCCCCTCGTCCCAACTCCTCTGGGAGAGGGACCGATAGACTTGAGGGTGCAGCAGGTTCCTGTGCCCCCTCCACATATCCAACCCACTTCGACCACTCACAGCAAACGGGAACCAATCAGCGTTGGGAACATGAATCCAGGTCAGTGCTCTGATGATACACAAACAGCAAACCACAGCAAACCCAAAATGACACCTGTCTTGCAAGCTTCAACGATCCCAAACGATCCATTCAGTTCACCGGAAAATGTGTTGCCTTTCATAAAGGTCACCAAGAGACGCCTGCCCCAACTTTTCTGCACTCGCTGCTTGCGGCAGAGCAGTACTACGACCGACAAGCGATGGCGAGGGCTCTGGCCGTATCTGGACTGGAGCAATCTGCTTTCAGGGTGCCGCACCCGAGCGCGTTGCTCGGTGAATCTCTGCAGGTGAGTGCCTGCATGGGCCTGAAAACAGGCAAAAGAGACTCAAAGGCCACAAAGCTATCGCACCTCTCAGCATGATTCTCTCCACCAAGAAAGCATCTGAGAACCGCCCCTTCACTTGTCCACAGGAGATAATGGCTCGACTTCTCTTCTCCATCGTGCATTGGGTGCGACACCTGCCCAGCTTCAGGGGACTGCCTTCGCGCGACCAGGTTAGAAAAACTCCACTCTACTCTCCAATGTAGCAAGGCTGCACGAAAAAACAGACAACAATCGTTTGCCTGAAGATATTTTGCTATCTGATGCAAATAAAATCTGAGAAAGGCAAAGCGAATGCTGGTGCGGTGCCACACTTCACTTTGCCGTGGAGACCACATCGAGAACCCGAGAACCCTGAGTCTACTGCCACCTGGCTCTTTCCCTCGCTCTCAAAGATCAGATAAACACAGTGAAACACAAAAGTCTTGGCAAAATGAAACTCTATGCCTCAATTGTTCAGACACTTGATTCGATGGATTTTGATGTTTTTGCAGATAATTCTTCTGGAGGAGTCGTGGCATGATCTCCTCCTCCTCTCGCTCGCTCAGTGGGACGTACCATTGGAAGTGCACCACGTTCTCGAATGCGCCAACATCGCACAGGTCCAGAACTTGCAGATCGCGATTTAGATTTTCATTTCGAAATTTACGAAGCATTGCAAAAGTGTTTTTTTCTCTGGCAGGATTCGTTGGCGAGTGACAAGATGGCCGCAGTGCTGTCGGACATCCGCTTTATCCGAGACGTCCTGTCCAGGTTCAAACACCTGGCGGTTGACAGAACTGAGTACGCCTGTCTCAAAGCAGTCGTTCTCTTCAGGCCAGGTATGGAGGGTGTGCAAAGCACATGACAAAAACAAGTTTGAACAGAAGAACACAAACAGGGCAAACATGATGCATTAGGAAACCATTCCACAATCCGAAAAACACTTGAAACCCAAGAAATCCACGAGAAGCAAAGGCCCAAACGTGGAATCTGTTGAAAAATGCAATTCATACAGGGACAGGGAGAGGTGCAGACCCAGATACACAGCGCTGTTTGTCTGTACTGCAGAGCTCTTCGGACTGCGCGACAGCGGGACGGTGGAGGTGCTGCAGGACCAGGCGCAGGTGCTGCTAGGGGAGTACGTGCGGCACCAGTACCCGCGCCACGCCGCGCGCTTCGGCCGCCTCCTCCTCATCCTGCCCGCCATGCGCGCCATATCGGGACACTGCCTTGCGCGCCTCTTCTTCAAGCAAACCATCGGGAACATCCCAGTCGAGAGACTCGTGTGTGACATCTATCAAACCGAGAAAGCTCAGTGAAGAGACTGGCGTGTTCTGGACTCTGCATGACGTTGCAGGAAGAAGCGATCCAGTGGTAACCGGCCACGAAGGGTCTGACCCAGGATTGCAAACGTGACTCCCAAAATGTCTGGTCTGACCAATAAAAAAGACCAGGGGTCCGTGTCCGTTATTGCGGTCAAGTCGCAGCTTCCGGCCCAAACCACATGCAATTTGCTGTTTGACAGGCGGAGACTGCCACGTTCAGTGAGGGCTCAGCAAGGCTTTCACGCACAAAGCTGCCAATACAGACACCTCGATGTTTCATCAATACTTCGTCCGAGTTGATTGACAAGTTGATCTGTTTGTGAAGGTCGGCAACAGGCAACAACAGGGTCCTTGTTTCTGCGCCGAATTTGTAACACTGGGATCCATGTGTCAGGGATGCCTGATGCGATTTCATTTTCATTCATTCTATCTAGTCAAGTGTTTTGAAAGAAATCTGTTGCGTATTTGGTGTTTTGATTGTGTTCCGTGTTTCCCAAATAAAAATTTGTCGTCCATCAAATCACGAGCCCGCCATTCCGTAAACAGCCAGTATCCGTAAAAGTCTGGGTGCGCAAAATCCGCGAAGAAAGGAGGCGGGAAGCTGCTCGCAACTTTTGGAAATGCAAATTTTGTCAAGAAACAATTTTCATCAGCACGGGATTTCGCCAATGACGGAGTCAAGAAGAAACGTTTGTCCTGATTCCAGCAACCAGGTTGGTAAAACGGTCATAGGATATTGTCCTTTGGTGAAAGAAATCTTACCTGAAACGCAGGAAAACCACCAAAGTCAGCTGACATCACCCAGGTTGCAGTTTTGTGACTTCGGCGCATGAAGTCACAAACAACAGTCAATTTCCTTGTCCGAAGATGCAAACGATGTTGTCTTTGACGCAGATGGAGTCTCACTACACATACAACGATCAGTCAGACATGATTGTGAGCGGACTCAACAAACTGCGCGCTGAGCGAAAGTTGTGTGACGCAGTGCTCCAAACAGACGACGGAACCAAGTGTGTACATTTTTGTGCTCGCACAAACGTTTACGTTTCGTTGTTGACTTCGTGCAAACTACAAACGGTGCTACGTAAGGCTTGTTGAGTGAGATGGCTTGAGGTGGGAATGTCCGAGATTGCCTGTGTCATGCACCTTCATTTGAAGTGGCTGGCAGAAGCCAGCCAAGCACGGAAAGTCCATTCACATCTGCATGGGTTTGCTCCGCAAAATGCACAAGCGTCCCGCAGAGTTAATGCAATTGAAGGCTCTTTCCCCCATGACTAGTGGTCATTTTTGTGGCTGAATCTGGAGCGTGGCTTGTGGTTGACCACTTGAATTTTTGCATCGATATTCAGAAGGCATTGAAATGGTGAAGTTTGGATCGGTGTGTGAGTGCGGGGATTGCCCAGAAGTTTGCGGGGTTTGGGCCTTTCCGTGAAAGAAGTTTGTATCAGCACCTTCCGTTGCCTCAATGGACCAATAAATTGGCGGATGCCGTGCTGTGTCATGGTGTCCGTGTGTTTCAGGTTTCCAATTCATCGGAACGTGTTGATCGCAGCGAGCGGCTACTTCCACGCGCTCTTCTGCGGCGGCTTCCGAGAGGCGCAGCCGGACGCTTGTCTCAGGAACCCCATCGTGCTGCGGGACGTCAACTCCAGGTGGAGCAAACATACACGCATACACATGCACGCACGCGCACGGACGCAAATTATGAATACTTGAAATACGCGCTATGATTCTGATTTGTGGTTTCTCATTTCCTTTGGGTACTGGCGGTTCAGGGGGTTATCGTTGGTGCTGGAATGTATCTACTCTGGGCAACTGACTCTCAGCGAAGACACCATATACGAAGTAGGTTTTTGCGGGCTTGCGGAGTATTTCATCAACTCTTTCCCACAGGCACTTTTCGAACACTTCTCGGTTCATTGGTGAAATTGAAACAAGTGCGATCACATGCATAAGAACACGTGCGCGTCGTACTGTTTGTGTTCTTGGTGTGAGAGCTGATTTTCTTTCTCTGTCGCTTGTCAGTTTACATGGGTGTTGTCTCTTCCGTTCACTTGGCGGGTGTCTTGGTGCAGGTCATCCCGGTGGCACAGCTGTTCCTGTTGGAGAACGTCATTTCTTCCTGCCGAGAATATCTCACCTCGCACTTGAACACCAAGCACGTGTGGCGCGCGCAGCGCATCGCGGACACGTTCGCTCTCAGCGACGTGAAAGACGCCGTGGACAGTTACATGTTGAAGCACCTCGTCGAACTGGCCGAGACTCCAGAGTTCTTTGACCTGTCAGTTGTCGAATTGTGCAGGTCAGAGGCGTTACTCTTGATGGGTCCAGGTCTGAGGAGTGTCGGCGCTCTCGGACAAACACTTGAACCAAAGCAAAATCGTGTTTCTTCTCAACTTTTGGAGGTGCAACCAGTTTTCAAACAGAAGGTTCTTGCCACAGGTATCTGAAGGACGACGGGTTGCGCGGGTCGGAGCAGGAGATCTTCAGTGTCGCCAGAAAGTGGCTCGATCACAACGACGAGGCCATCAGCCTTTGCGGCAAAGTTATGCAGCACGTGAGGTTCAGGTGGGTCAGTTTCCTTCAGCATCCTCAAGATCGACATCAACTGGTTCAAACTGAATGATACGTCCAGAATCCGAGGACCCCAAACCAAAGATCTGCAGAGGACAGACAGTGTGTTGTTCCGCAGGTGCATCTCAACGGACCGACTCAGGAAGGTGCTGCAGCTGCCGATGGTGAAACTGAACCGAGACGTGTACGACCTGATCACGGACGCGATTCACTTTCGCGACGCCGAGCACGAACAGCCGCTGCGGGGACCGAGCCAGATCCGCGGGGAGGAGATGGTGAGTGTGCGGTTTGCCGCGATACCTTTGGAAAAAAGACTGAACACACACACGTACACACAACACGCACCACCACCACCACCAACAACAACAACAACACCCACCACCACCATGCAACATCACCACACGCGTTTGCAAAGCCCCACGGGAAAAACCTTGAGCGAAACACTGGGGAAAAACTTCAGATATATAACTGCAGATAAACGTTCTTGTTTCGTTGATAGGTTGTCATCATCGAGGAAGCTGACGCATCCGGGAAAAATTTTTCCACGAACAGGGCTTGTCAGATGATGATCTACAAGAAATCTGACATTAGGACGGACCAGATCGGGGATTCGGGGGTGGAAGTGAGAGCCAGTGCGAACAAATCGTCCTCAAGGAGGAAGAATGACGGGCGCAAGAGACCCAGGGGCGACGCAGTTGTGGAGGAAGTGGTATGTGCTCCCATACATTGTTGTTCACCAAACTGAAGTGTTCCAAAACCTGTCTTTTTTTCACATTCTGGCAGTATGAGACGTCTTGCAGCAGGAACAGGTTGAAGCTGCGTCGAAAACAAGTAACACACCAGTATGCTTGTTGGCGAACCAACAACGCTTTTCTTGCTTGACGGTCACAGCAGTCCCAATTCTCTTTTGTTGCGAAGGGCGACGCTGGTGCGAAGGACCCAAATGAGCCCAACACAGTTCTGGTATTTGATTTTTCTGGTTACCTGATCCAGGCTGATGAAGACGAGTCCTGCAAACTGAGTTGCGAGACGCTAAGCACCGAGATGAAGCTGCTCGAGACGTCCATGGGCGTCGTCGTCGTCGGAAACTTTCTCTTCGTGTTCGGCATCGACAGCGACAGCTACGCTGGAGTAAGAGAACAACCAGCAGAACATGTCTCCTGAATGCTCATGTTGAAGGCAGCAGATATTAGCTGTCAATTTTGTTGACTTTCAGACCTGTATTCTTTGAACTTTGTTGAAAAGGTACCGGTAGGTACCCACTCTCAAATTGTTGATGTTCTTTTGGAGGACTACATGGGAGGCCGTCGTGTTTGCAGGTTGCTCGACGCTTCGATGCCTCGGCTGGAACCTGGGTGAACCTGGTGGGTGCCCAGCGACGTCCCGCTGTCGGCATGACAACGGCTCTTGCTGGTGATTGCATCATACAGGTGAGAAGTTGAGCTGGGATTCACGTCTTTTTCAAATGTTATCCAGTTCAATGTGAAAGGGTCACGCAAAAAGAGATTGACAGGTGGGTGGGATGCTGGTGGACGAGAAGTCGAGGCGGGTGCGCGACGCCACCAAGTTCATCTACGCGACGATCGCCTATTCGCTGCGACGTAACGAGTGGACCAAGGCGTCACGCTTTCCGAGGCGTATCGCCTTCGCGTCGTCGTGCACCACTGCCAACGGTGTCTGCTACGTTGTTGGAGGTCAGTACTGTTTCACACTTCGAGGACACATGCAGTATTTTTGGTTTGTGCGCGTGTTAATTTTTTGTTGCTGTGACCAAAGTGTTCGTGTGCCTCGTGGCATTTTGATGAATTTCCGTGAACTGTTGAAAGTGATTTCTTGCTGATGACGCTGGTTCACGGCAGGTAACGAGCCGCGCAACGTTCCAAACGCTGAAGGAGACGCGCGACGCGACATGTTCTTCTCCAGTCCGAAGCTCTATGCGTACGACCACAACACAAACGTAAGTCCACACGTGCGCGCATGCTTGCACATTTGCAAAACGTCCGACTCCACTTTTGTTGCTTGTCCGAACTTTTTCTGAGCTGGGATTTCCAGTGCAGGAAAAGTTGATGGATATTCTGCAGACGTGGGCAAACAAAGCGAGTATGAGAGTTGGGCGGAGCGAGGCGGTCTTCCAGCCAATTCGCGACGAGCTGTTTGTGATCGGAGGCTGCAAGTACGAAGTTGATGAGCCTGTGTCGACCATCGAGGTAAGTGCTTGAAAAACGAAAAAAAGAGCCAACTTTACCTTGCTCCTTGGTCGTGCTTTGACCTGGCCTTGTCGCCACAGGAATGTCCGAGAATGTCACATTTATCTTTCACAGTCGGTTTTTACACAGGATCGGGTTGACGACAGGACGCGACTGTTTGCTTGGTGACCAAACTGACTCTTGTCAACACCAACATTCTTGCAGGTGTTCGACGTTGAGGGAAACCAGTGGAGCATTGTTGAGAAGCACCCGGGCTTCCCTCACGACTCGGCCGGTGCCTACGTCGACGGCGACCACATTGTGTTACTGGGCGGCTACGCCTATCAGGACGATGTGGCGCTCGACTCTGTTTCCGTCTTCTCAAGGGAGGAGAATGAACACGGACACGTGAGGCCGCTCAAGGCCAAGCTCCAGCTGCCAGGTTGCCAGTTGGCATGCGCTGTGCTCAAAATGGGTCTCTCCAGGAACTAACGAGGCTCTTGGTTCAGCAAACTGATCTGACAACTGCTCATGAGAAGCTGTGCCAGAAAATTAAACCTGTGATCAGAGACCCATCATTAACTCATTGTATTCGTGATTTTCACTGCATGCCCAATGCATATGTCTTTCTGTTCGTGCCGCACTGGACCAGCAAAGAAAGGTCATCAGGAAGCACCTGTTGGCCCTGGATGCCGACACCAAGCTCTTCTGGAGCCCGCAAGGCACTCCTCTTGAGGCAACTCTTGTGTCACAGAATGTGTCGTACGATGGTTCTTCGGTGAACCGTGACATTTCTTGGAACGTTACCAATTTTTGCAGGTTTACTTGACGTTGACTGTCGACAGGTCGTTGTTGCATGCAACTTTTGGTGAAGCTTTTTGTATGGCAGCCTGCGATGTTGTGTTGTTCTTTTCAGTGTTTTGACGGAAACTTGATGTCAAACTCGACAACAATTGCTGGAAGTTTGCACGTTTTGTGGTGGTCAGTTGTCGCAAGTCTCTGGGAGTGTGCACTTTTTGTCGCACAATGTATTCATGTAATCCATGTATTCTTTTGTTGGTGCGCGTGTTGATTGTACTCACTGATTTCTCCGTTCCTTCAACTTCATTCAAGATGTCAAGTTTGTTCTGTGAAAAGCACAAACATATTTGTTCAGCTGAAACGGGGAAAACTTAAAAACTTAAACTTAAAACTTAAAACTTGTTGAAAGCAGAAACATTGTTTTGATGGTTTTGAATCTGCGCGCCAAGTCGGATCCAAAGTCCTTTATCCGCGTTTCGCCTTTTGTGCGCAGTGCAACCCGCCGAGAAGTCGGGGGAAGCAGTTTGCAGTTTGTAGAAGCAGACGAAATAGTTCCTGCCGAAACGAAATAATCATTTTGAATTCTGAATTCCACCGTCCGCGGTTTCTTTGTGAGCCAATTGTCTTGCAAAGAGAGAGCAGTTCAGTTGAGTTCAAGTCATGCGGTGCTTTTCAAATCGCTGAGCAGTTTTGATTCGTGCAGATCTTGGTTTAGATCTATCAATTTCGGGAACACAAAATCACAGGTCTGGGTGCAAGAACTTTCAAGCAGATCTGGACAGTTGTTCAAATGGACTTTTATGGCGGGCGATGAGAGGTACAGATGCGACGCTCACTCGGCGGCGCTGCTGGACGCACAGCGCGCTCTGCGGCAGCAGCGGCTGCTCTGCGACGTCACGTTGTTCACCTCGGACGAGAAGGAGCTTCCGGCGCACAGGGCTGTCCTCGCCGCTGCCAGCAACGTGTTCAGAGCCATGTTCACCACAGGTACATAAAGGCGCTTTCGCTTTGGTATAAATCCGGGGGGGGGGGGTATATTAGTTGTCAGGCATCAGCTCCTTTGCCTGGATCAGCCACGGAGACAGCTGAACCTCTGATCCTGGAAGATTCGTACGATTGTGTACGAGCAGTTGGAGCAGGCAGATTGCGTAGCAAACTCCGGCTAAATGTGGCATTTGTTTCTCACGTGTCTGACTTGACCAAACAGGTTTCAAGGAGTCATCAACGGCCTCTCCGGGAGAGCCTGTATTGGTGCCTCTTCCCACCGTCAGCTCGACAGGTTTGGAACCTGTAACCGACTTCATCTACACAGGAGAGATCACTCTGAACGAGGTGAGGGTCGCAACACAGACTGTGTGCTTTCATCACGCCGATTTAACAGTGCGTGGAGTCGTAGAGACAACTGGGTTGGTGATCAACGGAGCCGCTTTGATAAACTCCACAAAGACAAATGGCACTTCTCATCATTTGTGATCCGACAGGGAGGCTTCCCTGGGATTCATCTCCATCTCATTCCCCAGAAAATGATGTTGGTCCGAGATAAATTCACCCAAACATTTCCTTCTGCAGCCTCGCCCCGCACTTAGATCCTCAGAATTTTTCAGACGGGTGTCCACACCGTGAAGTGTTCTTGTCTGTCTCCTGATTGTGTTTGTCAGAAGAACACAAACGAAGTGCAAAGGCATTGTCTCCGCAAACACCTGGTTTGGCTCCGGTTCATTCTCGTCGCTATTGACATGCAAGCTCTCATTGAAGACCCAACTCTTTCAATCTGTCACCCACAAACTCTTGTACAAAAAAAGAATCTGCAACTGTGTGAATTTTCTGTTTTGAGGATGTGGTCCAGGCGGTGTTGCATGTGGCGCACATGTACGAGATCTGCGGGGCCGTGGCTGCGTGCGAGCAGTTCCTGCTTCAGCGGATCGCGAGTGACTCGTGTTTCCCGCTGCGACGCCTCGGCAGCCAGTACCAACTTATGCAACTGTCAGCTGACGCAGGTATTTCCTCCTGATTCACTGGTGGTTCGAAAATCGGACAGAAGCGTCACATGTATGTGCGAAACGTTGTACTCATCAATGAATCGAGTCAGTTCCGTCCGTATTGGTATGGCATGTACCGTTTCATGTTGCTGCACTTTCATGAAACTGCCAACAAGAAAAACAGCTGATCACAAACTCTTATCTTTTTGTGTTTTGTTATTCACAGAGCTGTACATTGTCCAGAACCTGGATTCCTTGCCCTTCACTCAAGCGGACGAGTGGAACTCCCTCACCCTGGAGGAGCTTTGCTCCCTGCTCTCCCACTCAGCCGTGCGCGGTCCAGAGGAAGTAGTCTTCCTGGCTGCGGAAGCCTGGATACAGAACAACTCCGAGGGAGCGAAAGACTTGTTGGATGTGATGCACTGTGTTGATCTGAAGCGCATTCCAGAGTATCGACTGCAGCGGTGAGTTTAGCGGGTGCCCTTCTCTCTCTTGTGCCTCAAAGCCCATTTATAATTGACTCGGACTCAGTTGACACCAGTTGATGTACGATTTTGCTTTCTCTTTCAGTGTGACAAAATTCCAACAACTCATGCAACACGAAGAAGGTGCTCGATTGGTTCAGGAAGCACAAGCCTATCACAAAGATCGGCACTCTCAGTCTTTCCACCCTCACGCCGTCACTCGAGGGATGGAAACCCTCGTCGTTTTCGCTTGTTACTCAGTGGAGGACGCCTCTGAAGGCGTGAACACGGACATTGCCATGGACATGTACTCAATGACTGAGATCAGGGAAGAAGTTAGCAGTCAAAATTTGAACGAGACGGAGAATGTCAAATTGGAGGCAACGAGGGCGCAAAAAATGAGCGAAGTTCAAAAAGTTGGTGGGAAGAAGGGAGTTGACAAAGTGGTTGAAGGAGCCGGACAGAAAGAACTGAAAGTCCAAGAAAGAAGTGTCGGTTGTACCTGTGAGATTGGATCTCTCTGTTTGGTGCAGGCCGGTCACTTTGTTTTTCTTTTCGGGACGCACAGTCCACGTGAACAATCCTCAGAGGACAGGAGTGCCGGTCTGGCTGCAAAGGCATACAAGACATTCAGTCGACGCTTTGACGCCTCCAGTGGAGATTGGCTACAGCTTGCCCCAGTGCCGATGTGTGGCCATGTTGGGAGTGCAGTTTGCCCCAGCGAAGAGGCAATTCTTCTGATCGGAGGAGGACTCATCAAAGACGTAATTACTCTTCACTTCTCAAGTTCAGCTCGGTTGCCTGCTTCACCAAGTGATTCTCTGAACAATGAACACCCCTCTGTGCGAGCTGTCGAGACACATCCTGATGCATCATGTGCTTGTGACGTGGTTGTGTTGCAGTTCTCTTCTTCCTGACGCATTCTCTTCTTCCTGACGCATTGTGTCTCCAAGCCACATCACATCATAATCATGCAGAAGCTAAAGTCTCGTTGTCCATGTCCACAGGACATCAACTGGGTGCCCACCGCCGCAGTGCACGCCTACGACATCCGGACCGATACCTGGTCGCCCAGGGCGAGTCACCCACTTGCTGTGCTGCGCCATGCGGTGTGCGCGCACCGCGGCGACGCGTACGTGGCTGGAGGCTACGTTCCCAGGGACGGGGACGGCCCCGAGCTGCAGGTGTCGGGCGCGTTGCACATGTACAGCTCCGCCACAGACACGTGGGCGCCGAGGGCGCCGATGCTGGAGCCGCGCGCCGAGGCGAGTCTCGTGCTGCAGGGAGACCGTCTCTACCTCGTGGGTGGTGGCGTTCTCTATGGTGAGCGCCTTGCCGTGTCGGGTGTCGAGAGTTACGACACAGGTCAGTTGTTCCTCTTCGAACCTTTCGTTCTTTTGGTTGAAAGAGCACTTGTTGGAAAAGCAGGAGAGTGTGCTTGTTTCAGCCTGTGTCTGAAAGATTGTCTGCAGAAAAGCGGTTCAAGTCTTGTTGCAGGCAGTTGGACTCTGTCATCTGAAAGGCAAATCATCCCCTTGTTTGGCAGACTGAACTGCCATTCCCTGCCTGTGGGCGGGAGAAAGCATGTCGCACGGAGGATTCAGTGCGATCATTTCTGATTTCAGCTGCAGATCAGTGGACATCGATACTTCGCTCAGACCCAGACAAACTCACCTATGGACCAGCTTGTTTTGTAGACGGAGAGACTATTCTTTTGATAGGTGGCTACGATATGACAGCTCTGGGCAATTCGGACAGAGTTGTCGCCATAAATACCAAGACCAAAACAGTTCGCAGCCTGGAGAAGTGCTTGGCGTACGGACCGAGTCGACACGTGTGCGCAGTGTTGCACGTGGACGAGGGTGTTCTGTGCGCCAAGCACAAACACACAACCGATGTGGACAAGTGAATGTTTCTTTTGTTCACTGTTTTGGAACTTGTTGACCGAAAAAAGCAACAAGCAAACAGAACACACAGGCGCATTGCAAACGCACGACCCACCAGTGTAGGTCTCACCCCTTGCAAGTCAACAGAGGTCCTGTCCAGGACATGCCGGCAATGCCACCAGCTGTTGCCATTGTATCACACAGGTTCGCTCCCTCCGAAGGGCCTACCTGTTTGTTGCGCCGAGACAGCAGGCAGTCAAATTCGCAATACCTTGCAGTTCAGAAGTTTGGGCGTAAAACATTTCATTGCAAAGCAGATTCTAGTCGTAGCATTTCTTTTGATGCGAAATTCTTGCTGCATTTGTTGAACTTCCTTTTGTCTTTTCAGAAATAAATAGTTTACGTCACAAAACAAGTGAACAAAATTTTGTTTTTACGCGATTATTTGTTCTTCATTCATTGTAAAAAGTTCAAGTGAAGTGAAAGGCACTGATGATGACCAGAGTGAAACCAGGTTCCAAGATTACAAATGAATTCGGTGTTCATGTCTGCAGATGTAACCGAGGATGATCGCGACAGTCATACGAGTTTGGCCACTTCTTGTCTGTGCCGCACATTACGCAGATGAACCCGCAGCAGCTGTGGATTTTCCACTGTCACCTTGCACAAGCCACACGTGATTTGCTCCGGTTCACTCGACCTACAAAGTGCACAAGACACATCTCATTCCGAGTTCAGCTCTTGTCGCACGTCATCCGCCATTCCAGACTGGTTGGAATTCTTCCCTGCCTCTTACTTCTCCTGCGTTCATTTGCGCCTTGTAAAGCTTGTGAGGAGCACGCAGACACTAGAGCACATGTGCGTTGGTCTGCAGATTGTCCTTGTCCCGCCCAACCGAAAGTTCTGAAGTCTCACAGAAACTTACATTGTCGCCTTGGCCTCCAGCCAGTTAACGTGCGCTCGCTTCCTCTCCCGGTCCTGCTCCGGCGTCAGAGTGAGCCCCAGGTGGAATCCACGGGTGACCGCTTCCAACGGACTGGAAGAGTCCCTCACAAGAGCAACACCTGCGATCACAAGAAGAAAAGAACTGGTCACCCAGCATTCTGGACGATCAGAAGCGACGTCAAAAAGGCAGTTCACAAAGTTCTTGCTTTCATTTGTGTCCCAAATTTGCTGAGCCTTACCCGACAGAAGAGGAAGGAAGATATGACCATCAAACAAGTCACTTTGTTCAACTTCAACGATACGGTTGGGTGGGATCTGAAAACAAGGGTTCAAACTGATGCACAAGCTGGGCCCGTGTCTTCCGACAAAGTGTGGTCTTGCGCGTGCGGAGAAACATGACACAACGGGTTGTGTGGCATTCGCGTAGAAACGTCTTCACCCCACTCCGTTCAATTTCGACGCAGTTCAACCTCCCCAAAACACCCCTGCGACTGAGTCGATCTTGTGTGATTTGCACACTCGTCACGCCATGAGACAGTCCAACAAAGACGTCTGTCAGTTCACACACGTGCACCCGTACACACACACACACACACGACGTGGCCAACATAAAATTTGACCTCACCTGGTTCCACTCGAAGGGTCTGCGGTAGTACTCTTCTTCGACCGAATCCCGTCTTCTCTTGATCAACCTGACGACAACAACACGGTAACGCATGGGCTTTCAGAGTAGAAGGGCAGCCTCAACAAGCCTGACTCCGTGGAGATACTCGTACAGTCATGTCAGCGCACCCCACGTGGACCTCTTTCAGGTTGATAAAGTCTGGCTCTTTGTCAGCCTCTGACAAATTTCATTCCTCGATCTGCCTGGTCAGTTGTCAGGGGGCGGGGGAAGGGCCGGTCCTTGTCCACAGACACACGGACTACACTGCCGACAACACACGCCCAAAAAAGCCAGAACTGTCGACACATTGTTCGATCTGTGCGAAACAAGAACATTTGTCAGTGTGCACACGAACCGTGTTGCCAAGAAATTCTGCAAAATGTTCCCTCGTGGGAGGAGGTTTCACCCGAAATTGTTGGCAAAATATCACTCAACATCAAATTCTGTAAAAATGGGGAGGAAAAAACACCCCTGCAAAAACAAATTTCGACAAAATCTGAAAAAGTGCAAGTTTTCTGGCAGGCAAAATCTCACCCAACATGTTGCCTGACAAGAAACCTGCAGACTTGGCCAAATTTTGTGAAAAAACTTCTTTTCTTTTTTTGGTTTCATTGAAGTGCACCAGGACGAAAATAAGACAACAAACCACTGCTTGAAAATTGTCAAAGTTGGGGGGGGGGTGAGTGATCTTTTTGGTACCGAGAGTGTGTTTTGTGTAAGAGAATGCCTGTAGCTGTTGCCTCAGCCTGTTGTGATTTAATTCCCCTTTGCATCACATTTCTGCTCTGGCTCCGACTGCACAGATGCGTGAACTCACTTCATCAGGCTTGTTCTGGCGTCCGACTGCAGACGGTGCACGGCGTTTGAGGTGAACCACTCGAGCCTCGGCTTCTCTCTGTCCACGTGACCGTGTCGCCTGTTGTTCCGAGATGCGTCCAACGTCATGTTGATCGCAACTCGAACGGCATTCACCTGTCACAGGCACAATGAAATATCAAAAGGGGCACTGCCCCCAAGTTGTTTCAACGTCAGTGTTGTTTTCACATCAAAGAAAGGGTCCGAAGTATTGCTGTCAACTGTGGATCAACTTCGGTGCACTTGAGATCACAGCCATTACCTCGTACAAACTTCATTTCGGACAAGAGTTTGATCGAATCCAAAACTTCTAATTTCCCCTTGCACTGTACTTTCCAAGCTGGGGTAGAGTGAGTCATTTGGGTTTGTCGAACCATCAGGAGGTTCACTGGTCTGAAGCAGCCGCGATTCCCTGGCGAGAAATTGCTGATTTGTGCTTCGTGATGTTTGGCAACGTCAGATCACTCACGCCGTCGAGATCTTCCCCCGTGAAGACGATGTCAAAAGGCACCTCCATGTCGTGATCGGGGAGCGTGGGGCCTTTGTTCGCATGGTCCCACCCAAGTCCACACAAGTAGCCAGTCACACGTCGGCCGGCGCGGTCTGTCCTGTACGAAAAGTCACTGCTCGCTGTGGTGTCCCGAGAAACTCAGAATTGTTGAAGAGTAAAACGAATGTCACGGCCTTCAAGCAAGTATTCTCAGATGTTTTGTTGTCTCTGCTCGGAAAAAGATTTCTGACATAGTTCTATAGTGCTCTGAACGTTCAAGTTTTGCGATGACAAGTTCAAATTAACCAACCTGAGTTCCACACAGGGTGCGAATATCATGGGTACAAGCGTTGCGAGGCCGCGCGTGTTGGGCAGCACCGTCGTGTTTTGCAGGCGCAGCGTCGACTCGTTCAACATGTAGGACGCTGCGCACAGCAACCGCGCATGCGTCGACTCCGGGGAGTCGTCCAATGAGATGCTGTTCACGCTGTCCCGTTCCACCTGCGCGACGCTACACGAGGAAAATGCACTAAGACCTCAGGAGATGCAGACAATCACGACAAATTACAAAATCACAACGTTACTGCAGCTGGTGAACTCACCACAGTTTGGTTTTCTGAGTGATGCCGTGCCACTTGGCTTCAAATGGATGGTGCGGGCCATTGAGCTGCACCTGAAAAAAGACACACAGATCGAAAATGCGCTCCACGCTTTCATCACAATCCAGTGAGACTATTCTGAAATGACAAAACTTGATTACAGCAGAACATCAATGACAGTTCTCGTGTCAACCAACCCTGGACTTGCCGAGCGACAGGGGCACGGAGCGCCGAGTACTGAGCTGCGAAATCAACTCCGCCTGGTCTCCGGTGCGTCCCATCCGCACCGCGTGCTCTCGCTTCTGGTGCTCCAGCTGCAACGCCAAGCAGGTTCAGCCTTCCAACAGGGCAAACTAACTGTAAATATTGACTTGGAAGTGAGCTGTTTGATGTCAGTTTCTTGTCATCAACGAGTCACCCATTTCAAAATTTCACACAAGTTTGACCGAAATGACTTCGTTTGGGTCGCACGGACTGATCTGGGCACCCACGGCACCAATTTCAGTTATCACACTGCACCCACATTCGCACGTGACAAATCAACCCTCACAAACATGAAATCTGCGCTCTCTTTCCTTACGATTTTTGTGAAAACCTCACTTCTTCACACTTTTCACACACCTGGGACACGTGACTTTCCTCGCACTTGTCTGCGAAGCCGGCCTCCACGAGCCGTTGATTGACGTGGACAGACGGCTCCGATGCACACATGTCAACGTACATGTCAGCCCTCACGACACCGTACACAACAGAATACACCTGCAAAAAAGCACAAGCACATCAAAGCAAAGTTCTCGTGTGTTTCCGGATTCCACTAAAGGAACTTGAGCTCACAACCCCACGTCTTTTCACAGATTTATCCCCCTGCTCCATCAGGATTACACGAACCCGAATGTAGACTGGGAGTTGTTGAGTGTTTCGGTCGAACAACATGCAGCCGAAAAAGTCCGCTGCTTCGTCAGTGAAGCGACCGTTCGGACACTTGACCGCCGAGGGTGCGATGCCACACAGCTCCACTTCAAACGCCTGCACAACACATTTGGGAAAGCGCCCGTCACACAAAACCTGACAACAATTTTTTGGTGAGGTATCAGTCTGAAGTCATCCGATTCCGCAAATCACAAAACAATCAGACGACAATCGCAGATTCTTCATGCAGGCTCACCTGAGCTGGTACCGACAGAAAAGCGTGCGGCATCGTCCTGATTTCACTCGCCTCCACTGTCGCTTGGTTTCCATAGTCCACGAAAAACACTGTCACCTGCAACAAAACAATACATTCTTCAAGATCCGACCACAACACCAAGACAGACAGACAGACAGACAGACACACACACGCAATTTCCGACCGACGGGGGAGGGCCCTGCGCGATCGCGAAAAACAATTCTCCACTCACCAGACTGGAGAGAAAATCGTTTCTCTTCTGTGGGTTCCTTTCCACCTTCACAATGCGAGCCCGGTAGTAGAGATCCTTGAATGGCGCCAAACACAGCACGCCTTCCTTCAGTTCACTCCACTGCTGAAACTGGGACAACAGCAAAAATCATCACTGCCTTTGGCTCCAATGGAAGTCCCTGCAGCTTGGTCACCTGAGGTTCGCGCAAAACTCAATGTTTGTTCGTCTTCAAACCAAGTGAATTTACCTGCCGCGTTCTTGTCATGTCCTCGACAAACATGCGGATCTGGAGATCCAAGGCACGCATCAAGTCATTCGACTCGTGCCTGTTGTAGCGACACCAGAACCGTCCGCAATCACTCACCTGCCAAGATGACAGAAAAAGACGACATGAAAGCCTTGGTGGGCTCAACCAAACTGAGGAAAGAACATTGGCCCAAAAATAACAACTCGCAAATGTGAGGGTCCAACTTGTGGTTGGTCGGAGTGGTTCGAAATCAGCGTCAGGATATGTGTGTGTTTGCGTGTGGTGTTAAGTCCACTGTGTGTCTGTGATCACCTTCGGACTCGCGCAGGTGCCATTGGACAAGTGACAGCTCGAAACAAAATGCGTGATGCAAAAAAATGCGGGACAAATCTGCGTTTTTGGTTCTGAGTGACGCTCGTGGAAGAATCTTTCTCGCAAAGGAGTTGAAAACGTTGATGACCCCTCAATCATTTTGGCGACCAACAAAAATCCCACTTTATCAGTGCAGACTTTTGCAAATCTGAGATTGCCCAAACCTTGTGGACAAGATCAGTAACAAACAACAACATTTCAATACCAATGTCGACTCTGCGATGGATCTCCCTTCCGCATGCCGAGCTTTTGGACAATCGGTGCGAGCAAGAAGGCACCGAACTTTCCTCCTAATTTTTCACCTTTGCAACATCACAAAGCAACGGCGGGTTCAACATGGGCAGCAACATCCAAAACATCCAACTCTCTTCCTCAAGTTTCCCAACGCACCTCCTCAATGACAACGCAAGAAGTCTCTTCGTCTGGCGGGGGTAGAGGCACCTGCTTCAGCTCCATACACGCATCATCGGCCGCTCTGATCCTGAAATCGTCAACAAAGCACGTGGCTGGCCTTCGTTCAAGCGAATCGAATCACCTAAATACTCAGCGCAAAACGAAACATCCAGGGTCAAATTCGAAGGCACACAATAAGGATCATCAAAACTACAGCCAAAAGCCTTTGCGAGTGTTCTAGTTTGCCATTGTTTACACTGCCCTTCAGGAGCTAATCTGCCAGATTTGGCAATTGGGGCACCGGACGTCCGAATGTTTTCACCGTGTTAAATCTGCCCAATGTCTATCGGTGGCACAGATCATCAGCCTTTGATAGCCAATGACAAGTGACCAAACTGGCGTCTGTGCCACCGATCTGGCAATTGAGGCAGCACGTCAGAGGATAGAGGGAGGATTTGCGAAGACTCATCAAAGCAACTGCCTGCCAGCTAAAAACTCAGCGCCCCTCCAAAATGCAACGGCTACCTGTTGGACCGCAGTCTGCTCTCCGCGTTCGCGCGCTCGTTTTTCTGCCAATGCAGCTCCGACAGCATCTCCGGGTCTTTCCGCTCGATTGTCAGATTTCGGTTACACTGCCTGCAGCAAGACGGTTCAGTCACGAACGTCATAGTTACTCGTCATCCCCTTTTCAACTCGAGTTGAGCCAGTGAACTTGGGGGCCCCCGGACAGCCTCGACCTTGAACCCGACAAACGATACATTCCGTTGTTGAGCGCTGAAAAAGTGGACAAGAACTAACCTGTGTTTTAGGGCGAGATACACAGACTCGTGATACTCGTTGGTTGGCGCACGCGAGGAACGAGGAAACTCGATGTACGCTCTGAAACGGAGAGGCGAAGGGGATCAAAACGACGCGTTTCCTTCTTGAATTTGCTTGTACGCGGTAAGAGCCACTAACAGAGTTCCCGCTGGTTCCTGCCATTTTTCGTGTCTTACCGATCCATCGCAGTCGGTTGTGAGCTTTCCTTGCATCCGGAAATGAGAAC
>JAAUXT010065210.1_pt1 | contig 24916 bp, 24 predicted proteins | sample 7278171 | NCBI WGS metagenome assembly JAAUXT01 (sample SAMN14350112, study PRJNA611818) | marine sediment metagenome | isolation source: surface marine sediment (1.8m) | place: French Polynesia: Moorea | collected 2018-08
CCCCCCACACCCCCTGCGCTTCCGCGACCATCAGGGTTCCCGCCTCGGAACTTCTTGTTTTGAAACAGCATCGTGGATACATGTGCACGTTCAAAGTCCTCCACATAGAATCTACGCACACAAAGTCCGTGCACACAACTTTGCAGACTGATGACGCGCAAGAAATTCATTTCATGAACAAACGGCATGCAGGTCAAGAAACAAAACAACTCACCCGACCCATCTTCTCCCACATTTTGATCAATTGACCAAAATGTTGATCTATTTGCTCCTCCAGTGCACTGGCCATTTTGGTTCAAACACTTTCGTCAGGTTCAGAACTTTCCTCTTGTTGAGTTGCGCAGGGCACGTGTCGATCCTGTTGACTTCGAGTTACGAGTGTCGCTCTGGGCGCCAGAGGACCGCTAGATGGCGGCTGGGCGGGGCCGAAATTTTACCCGAAACAGATGGCGCCACCGAACGGGATTATTGTACCAAAATGTATTGGCAGGTGATCAGATGATTCAAGGAGGACATTTGCCACAGACCAAGAGTGGGCGTGGTTTGAAGCAGTCAGTGGCTGACGTTGAAATGTCTGACACAAGTCTGGTTGAATGATGTGTTTTCTTTTGGGTTGGTGTTATTTTTTCGGGGCAGCTGAAGCTGCTGCGCGCGTCAGGATGTGCTTGCATTCCGTATGAAAACAACATATGAATCGAAGTTGATATTTTTATAAAGCAAATTCAGTGCAGGCGACAGTTACAGCATAAATACGAGCAAATGTTCTCCAAGGGCTACGCTTCATTACCAGGTTGGTGGAAAATACACAAATTTAGCATGACAAACGGTTCCGACTCGCAAAGAAGAATGGAAAGAATTGAGAACCACCTGGATTGCGTAGCATGCACCACCATTCACTTGCTACAAGTTCGACAATTTTGCATTGACAGAGCAAGATACAAGTCACAAACACACGCACACACAAACACACACACGGGACCTTCAAGTGTGAACTTCCTGAGCGGCAGCATTGACCGCACGGGAGCAAGGCACTGGTCATCACACACACACACACACCACAGAGATCAACAGAGCGCACACCACACGTGCGGACACACGACACCGGAAACTGCAGCGTCACATCACGTGACGATCAAATACAAACAGGTCGTGCTGGATTGTCGCGCCACATAGTTTATTTTGAGCGTGCGATCTATGTACAGTGCACCAACTTTTCCCAATGCACACATTTCACTGCACCAAGAATTTCCCATTGTTCTCAAATTTAGCAGCTTTCCCCAGCACACACACACACACACACACACACACACACACACACACACAAACATAATTTTGCCCAGCACACAGTTTTGGCTGTGAGGAAAATGACTCAAGTGATTGAAGACGTCGCCTGAAACAATGAATATTTATCCATGGGAGAAACGTGATTGTACTGTAAATCACACGTGCATGTGCCTCCACTTGGAACAAACAGCAAGTGAAAAATGATTGAAAATTCTACGCGAAGCAGACGAACATAAAACGCATACAATAACGGACAATACCAGATAAAACAGCACGGCGTCGGAACGACGCAGAACCAGAACGTACCGTATTCACCCATGTACAAGGCACACCCAAGTACAAAACGCACCCCAACTTTTGCCTTGATTTTCTGGTATGAGATCACATGGAACTCATAGTTATCTCAAGATGTACCCCAAGTTTTGGTGCTCAATTTTAGGACAAAAAGGTGTGTCTTACACATGGGTGGATACGGTAACTGTGATCACGTGGTGCTGACTCGATTTCTCAGGTCTCTCTCTACTTGTCCTGGATCCAGGACAAAATTCTACAAAACTGTTTCTCTCCAAAAACCTCTTTGGGAGTGAACGCAAACTGAATTGAACTGTGAAAGTTTGATCCATCCACAAAAGCAACGCCCGAGAACTCTTGTCCTGCTCCGAACAGCTGGTTCGATTCACCGTTTCTCAGGCCGACAATGTCAGTCACGTGTTTAAAAGGGTCCGTCGCGTGTGCAGTCACAACAGAAGTAGCTGGAGCTGCGAGTTTCGGCTTTTCATCCTCCGCAGTACAGACAGCAGTGAACGCTGTCATCACAAGTGATTCTTCATCGAATGCGGTACAAAGTCGTCCATCACCAAGTGGCACTGCGGCGAGCACGTGGAGCAGCAGCGCGTTGACGTGCTGTGTCCTGTGGACAGTCTCGGGACCCTGGAACCACTCAGCAGCAGACCCCCCCCCCCCCAGGGGCGGGTTGGAAGGTGCCCTGCTGAGTTGGAATGTGCAGTCTGGCTGTTCAAACGTCCAGGAGGATTTTTCTTCCACAGACGGGAACTGGGCTGAGTTCGAGTTGAGTCCGCATGGCGACTGCGCGTCAAATAATCCGAGTCAGAAAGGCAATCTGTGATGGAGTTGTGCCATCGCAAGGCAATTCCACTTGGAACGTGTAGCAGTGCGAAGACTCCGCCAGGCGGTGCCCGCGCTGATCACCACGTGACTCGAGCGCCACCCGCGCGGTGGCGCCACTAGTCAGAGTCGGACTGTGACTGGGACGACGCGCTGCTGCTCTGCGGCGACGCGGCGCACTTGTTACGCAGTGCGCTCATCACGCCCGACATCATCTCGCACAGCGCGTCGTGCACGCCCACCAGCTGGTCACTGCGCAGGCGCGCCAGCGTCTCCGGGCGCATGCGCGCGCGCAGCGCCGCCAGGTCCGCGAGCAGCTTCCGGCGCGTCGGGGAGGAGCGCCGCCCGGGCGGGGGCGCCACCGCTACCGCCGCCGGCGCCTCGGTCTCCCGCTGCTGCTGCTGCTGCGTCTCCTCGTCAGCGGGACGCTCCGGGGCTGGCGCCGGCGCGTCCTTCGGGGGCGGATCGTCCTCCATGTCGCTGTGCAGACTCGTGTCGAAGTCGAGCGCTGCGGAGCAGAGCGGGGAACACCGTCAGGGAGAGGAAGTCACGTGACGCTGCTGGATCAACACGGACGCTGCTCCAGGCCCACCTCCCCACCTCAGACCTGCCCCGCCTCACTCGCACCCCACCTCACCCCTGTCCGGCCCCAACTCACCCTGGCCCACCCCACCCCACCTCACCCGTCCCCAACCCCAAACTCACCCCACCTCACCCCTGCCCCACCTCACCCCCCCCCCAGCCCACTTCACCCCTGTCCAGCCAACTGATCTCTGCCCGCCTCACCCCAACTCGCTGCACCCTGTGCCCTGCCCCAAACAACTCTACCTCACCCCTGCCCAGCCTCAGCTCCCCTGTCCTGCCCACAGCTGCTCTGCCTCTCCCTTCCCCCATCCCACCCCACCCCACCTCACCCCTGTCCGCCCCCACCCCAAGCCCGCCGCAACTGAAGAGGCGCCACTCACTTTTCAGGGGCGACGCGTCGATGGCCTCGTCTGCGCTCGGCAGCGCGTCCTTCTCTGGGGACGCGTCGCGCTGTGACGTCACTGAAACCAGCGACAGCAGTCATAAGGACGCGAGCATTCTCGGACACACACGAGTGTGTGTGTGTGTGTGTGTGTGTGTGTGTGTGTGTGTGTGTGTGTGTGTGTGTCAGTGCGCACGTGGATGTGATTGTTTGGTCAAAATACAAGACATGAAGATGCACCCCGCAAACGTGGCAACGTTTGTGATAACTTCCTGTGTGCTTGCCGTGCGTCAGGTGCTTTCGTCAATTTATTTGTAAAGCTTTGAGCACTGTGCGTGTGCGTATGTGTGTCCGCGCATGTACGTGTGTTTGTGTGCATGCGTGTACTCACGGAGCCCCTTGCCGTGTCGCAGCAGCTCGGCGGCGGCGGAGAGCCCCGGCGGCGGCGCCCGGCTCCTCCACTGCTCGGCGAACGCCCGCAGCGCCGCCGTCGCCGTGTCGACCTTGGTCGGCTTCTCGCGGATCGGGAGGCTGCTGATGTCCGCCTCGGTGAGCGCCGCCAGCTGCCCGACCGTGTGGATGTTCCGCGCCCGCACCAGCTTCCCGAGGCCCCGCGTCCTGTGGTAGGAAAGAGGAGGAGCGTCAGCTCACGAGATCCACATAGTTCGCTGCGAAATGCCACATACTATCGCTATGTGCAAGGCTATCCACGAGAAGTGACTAACTCTGAACAGGGCGAACCACCATAAGTGAGACAGGGTTCCCACTGCGGCTGACCAACAAAATTCCATGATTTTTCCAGGTTTTCAAAGTTTTTTCCAGGTATTTTTTTTATCTTTTTTTACAGGCTTTGTGTACCTTTTTTCCAAAATAAATGAAGTAAAATAGAGTAATTTTTGAAAAAACTTTTGGCAAGAATTAAAATTTCTTCAAAGGAATCTATAAATTGATGTTTTTACTTGTGGTGTAAAATTTGGAAAGTGACAATATATTCTTGAATTGTTACTTGTTTTGGGAAGGTTTTGTTTGAAAATTATACAGAATAAAATTTTGATCTCCCCCACTTAAATTGTTGGTTATGAATTGGAAAATGACCAGTTGACCAATTCTGATTAGAATATTTGAGATTTTTTATCCTCAATACTCAGGCTTGAAATAAGTTCTTCATATCAGAACTATATTTTTGAAGTTCTAACAAAAACCAATAATTCCCAAACCTTTGTCCAAATAAACAAAGAAAACTCTGGGACCTCTTGCTTGAGCTTTTTTCCTTTTTTTTTAACATACTTTTTCTGTTGAGTCTTTTGGGCTTTTTCAGGGTAAGGTCAAAATTTTTTTCCAGGTTTTGCAATATTTTTCCAGGTTTTTGCCAGAAAACCCCCTGTTTTTCCAGGTTGGGCTCTGTTTTTCCAGGTTTTCCAGGTGCGGTGGGAACCCTGGTGAGATTGCACACGTATGTCGGTTCGCACTGCGCAGCTTGTACAAATCTCTCAACACGTGGCTGCTGCACGCCACACCCCGATTATCGCTCATCCCTGACCACCTATCACCCACTTTCACACAACCAGTGTGGACAAAACAACTGAAGGTGTGACCCGTTTCACGCACTCCTTGCATTCGGTGTGAACGCGTTAGTTCTGTATCTGTGAAGGAACACCGTGCACAAGATGACAAAGTTGCATGAAGTCGTGGTTCACACGTTTCAAATTGTTCTGTTCACACTGGTTCCTTCAGGGAACAGTCACGGAAGACCTTTCCATCACGCACACCATGTACAGTGTTACCACGCACAGCGAGGACGACGTGAGCTGCGGCAGGATCTCGTCCACGGACGCGTCGCACTCGAGCAGCGCGGGCCACACCGGGTCGCGACAGTTGAGCTGCGACGCGTCCTGCGTGCTCACGCAGCTGTCGTCACCACCAGGGGGCGTGGCGGCGTCCGCGCGCTCCGGCGCTTTCCGCTGTACCTGCGCAACACAGATACGCATGCGCGTGAGTCACGCGGAGTGGAGACGCATGCGTAACAGAGAAACAGCGTGAGGAATACGCATTTGAACTTTCTTTGCTTCCAGAAGAAATTGAGGAACTTTGGACATATTTCTTTTGGAAAGAGAATCGCGTTGGTTCACGCACCGAGACGGCGTTGGGAACGGTGAAGCCGTCGGCGTCCGTCTCCCACTGCGCGTCAGATTTGGACGGCGTCGTCACGAACTGAAAAACGAACAAGCCCAACCTTCAGTGTCATTGAAAATTCAGTGAAAACTAGCCTTTCAAGTAGAGCACGCCACTCGCTCGTGCATTCCAAAGATACAGCCCCATTTAGTTGGCGGGTTTTGTAACTGAACCAGGCTGGAAAATGACCAAAATTTGGTCCTGATAATTTCCGAGCCTGGTTCAGTTGGCCAGTTTAGTCCCCCCCCCCCCGCCCCCAAAGTCAGGATACATGGTCAGACAGCCCGTGTACACACGGGTAAAACATTGTCATCCGTCTTCTGATGGAGAAGCTTGAAGGTGCGCGAGACCCGACGGTTCTGACCTTGGTGGCGCTACCGCTGAGCTGCGCCATGGACGGCGTCCCGGCGCCGCCCCCGCCGAGGACGAGGGGAGACGGCGGGGCGGCGGGCGCCTTCCCCCCGGCGCCGGCTCCGCCCAGCTCGAGGCAGCGGTTGATGGGTTTGCTGGGACTTGACTCCGAGGAGCTCGAGCTTGGCATCTGACACACCTCCAGGGAGTCGTTGAAACACACTCGTCTTTGCTGCAAAGTGGCAAAATCAAAAGGTGAGCATCAAGGTCACAGCCAAGGTCATAGCGCCATCAAGGTCACGGTCCGAAGGTCACAGATTTGTGAAGGTCACTGACTCACCCAGCAGGCGAGTTCGTCTCGTGCCCAGTGAGATCTGAGTTTTACATCCAGCTTTGTTGTGACAAAGTTGTCTTGAAACAGGTAGCTTTGGCAGGATGTGTGTGTGTGTGTGTGTGTGTGTGTGTGTGTGTGTATGTGTGTGTGTATGTGTGTGTGTGTGTGTGTGTGTGAGAGCTGATGTGTCCACATCACAATTGAGGCCATCACCAGTGAGGAGTTGAGCTGGTCCTGTAGCTTGAAAGTGTGTGTGTGTGTTGCTTGTGTGTGTGTGTGTGTGTGTGTGTGTGTGTGTGTGTGTGTGTGGTGTGTGTGTGTGTCCCCGTCACACGGACTCACCTTATTGGGCGGGGAGGGCGACTCGGCGGGCGCGTCTCCGCTCAGACGCCGCCGCTTCAGGATCCCGGCCGACGGCGACGCCGACGGAGAGTACACCTTGGGCACCTGGATCGGGCGGAACGTGGGCGGGCTCTCGCCGTGGCCCGGGCGGGCGCCGGCCCCGCCCACGCCCACCTCCGCCTGCGGGGACCCGTGCACGGCCGCCAGGGGGCCCGACCTGTCCGGAGAGCACGTGCTCGGGGAGTTCTTGAGGATGCCGCGGGTAGGTTTGCGCGGCGTGAGCGGTTTGCGGACGCCACCTAGTGGCGACGGAGACTCGCGGCCGAAGCTGAACCTGCGCGAGCGCTCCAGGATGTACTGAGAGCGCGACGTGTACTTGCTGCCGGAAGTGGGCGTCTCTGGCTGCGTCTCGAACGGCTTGCCCTTCCGGGGCGGGCTCCGGGTCACGCCCTTATTGAGGCTGCGCAGCGTGCCCTGATTCTCGTCGTTCTGCGCACCACCAGGGGGCTCTGTGTCTTGAGACTGACTCATGACCACTACCTCGACTCGATCCTTGCCCTCGGCCGTTTCCGTCGTCCGTTTCCGGTGGGGTACTTCCGGTTCCATCTGCGACAGCTGCTTCTCCACGAGCGCCTTGTTCGCCTTGGACAGCGGCGAGATAGCCACTCGGGGCGACTTGAACTTGCGCCCGCGGAGCACTTTGCTGACGGCGCCACTGCCGCGCCCTCTGGGTGACACGGTGGGCGAGGCCGACTTCTTCCTCTTCCGCCCTTCGAGCGACAGACGTCCCTTCCGCCCGGTGACGCCGGCGCCCGGTCTGACGAGCTTCACGTTCATGTCGATGCTGAGTCTCTTCACCGCCCGCTCCACCTTCTCCTCGGGTGACTTGTTTGATTTCGGCGGCGTCGTCTTGACGCCCGGCGACGTCGTCGTCTTCTTCTTCCCGGGTGATGCGGGGCACTGTGGCCCGGCGTCCTCGCCCTTCCCCGGCGGCGGCGTCCCATCCTTCCCGGCGTCCTCGCTGTGATCTGGCGGCGGCGTCTCCGTGAACAGCTCGGCGCACGACGGCGGCGCCGTCCCCGTGGCCGAGGCGTCGTCCCCATCGGGTCGCTCCGAGCTTGGCGCTGGCGTGGAGCCCGTCGCTGACCGGGACAGGTACAGCGACAGCGGCGTGTCGTCATCGTCACTTCTCGCATCGCGTCCCGTCTCCCCCTCTGACGTCGGTCTCAACTGCGTCAGCGGGACGTCATCGTCCTCTTCATCCGACGCCGCGTCCTGTGACGTCACATCCTGTTTCTGGCTGACGCCAGAAGAGTCGCCCGTGCTCCTCTCGTTCAGCAGTGATTCCACTTCCTCCACAGGAAGTGACCCGGAATCCTGTTTCCTCGCGCGAAGACGCGTTCTCCTGCTCGACTCTTCTCCTCCCTCTTTACTCTCAGCTTTATCATCACAAACGTCCTTCTGTTTCTGCGGCTCCTCCGTGAGCTCGCTGTCCGCCACACACACGACGCTGTCCTCGAGACTCCCTCCCTGGCGCGGCGCCGCTTGCGATGGCAGCACCGACTGCACAGAAAACTCCTGCGATGAACCCTCGTCCTCCATCGTCGCCTGCGCCATCTGCGCCGCGAAGTTGGCGGCGGCGTCCTGCGACGCGACGCCGTCCTGCGTGGTGACGTCATCCTGCGTCCCGGCGTCCCCGCTCTTCAGTGTCTCTCCCTCCTGCAACATGTGGTGAAGGGAATGAGTGGGCAACAGGAATTTCTGCAACGTTCAGTTCATAATTGTGCGATGTCCCTTTAGGGAAGAGCACTTAGCGGTGTGCCGAAATTTTTTTTTGTATATGTCCCATCCCCCCGCCCATTTTTAGAGATCTCAGCAACTGCTGAAGGTACAGACTTGATCTAGGGCTTGTTGGAAAGGTCTTTGAATCCACATTTCAAATTTTGAAAATGGATTCTCCATGGCAACCTCCCTAGCAACCAGATGCAAAACTCCTTAGCAACCAGATGCAAATAGCCAAATCTCAGGTTCTTTTTGTGATAGAGACATAATATATGGCTCATATGAAAGGTATTTGAAAGTAGTTCGCACTCCAGTTTGAAAAGAATGTCCATGGCAACTTCCCTAGCAACCAGATGCAAAACTCCCTAGCAACCAGATGCAAATGGCCAAATCCTGAAGGTCAAAGGGGGACATCGCACCCGCAGTTGCCTTAGCACTGCTTCTCTTGTTGAACTGTTCGCTAGGTCTGCGTTTTAGTCCACGTTGCAATGCCAGTTCCACGGCTGAAGGCTCGAGAGCTGTTCAGCAGGGACGATGGCGCTTCAGCAGCCGAACGTCAGACGCACCGTGCGGTGGAACCACGCACTACGTCTGAGCTGCTGAACCTCCCTACTCCGCAGCTGGAGAACTGTTCGCCAGGTGTGACGCCGCTTTCAGCAGCGGAGCGGCAGACGAACCGCTCGGCGGAAATGATGGATCGCACCCATTAAAGACCTCTCCACCTCCGCCTCCGATAAAGCTCGCGCTGCGTACTACAGCAGTATTGTTGGTTTTCGGAAAGAGACACGTCCACGTGCTCTCTTTCAACCTGAAAGTTGTGTCTCACTGCGCCATGGTTACTCACTGTGCCATGGTTATGAGAAGAGATGGACACAGACACAGACACACGCACGCACACGCCTTTCAACCAGACACAGAAACTACACGTCGACACGCAGACACGCAGACACGTACACACACACACACACACACACACACAATATAATTTTCAGTGGCTGTACCTGAGCCTTGTTCGCCTCTCCCCTGTTGTTGTTCCCTCCATTGTGAGACCTGTGGGCGGGGGCGGACTGGGGCCGCCCGCCCGCCCTCCGCTGCAGCAGCCCCGGGGGTTTGGGCGGGGGCGGCGGGGCGACCCCCCGACCTACCCCTCGTGACATCAGCGCCAGTTTGAGCACGATCACGACATTGATGACGTACCACAGCAGCTCATAGAGGATCTCCAACACCATTTAACTCAAGTCAACGTCTCTTTATGACACTGGGTCCGCCGTGTGTTCAGTCCCGGTGTGCGTCAGTGCATGCTGCATCGCTTTGGCCCGCTGCGCACTGGTTCTGTCACTGTCATACATCTGGACGTCAATGGACGCTTCGTCTCCACGTCTGCGCGTGAAACAGGCCGCCTGACTGGTTTTTGGGGTCCAAATTCGGTGGGGACGTTTGTGATTCAGTCCTGCAAGAGTTTCGTTCCACAGACCCAGCTGAGACACAGCCCCCTCGGTGCCTCAATAGCAGCACTTACTCTCCACTTATCAGCGTAAGTCGAGACAGACGCAGTCTGTTTGTCTGCCCCCTGCTGCCACTGCTGCGTGCAGGAGATGCCTCTGCAGATTCCAATTCCACAACCCTGTTGCAGTTTCCCAGTGTTGACGTCCAGCGTTCAACAGAAAACGAACGCATCCAGTGTGATAACACTTCACTTGCTTGCATGAATGAATCTGAGATTTTGACCACTGTGACAGAGGTGTGAGTGTTCATGTGAGAACCTTTTTGTTTGGGTGTGGGTGCCTGTCTGTCGTGAACGTGGATTGCCACGCGACGCTGGATGTATCCAATGCGGTTCAAAACTCGTTGTACAGTGTGCAACATGCATCCAAGGGACCACTCCAATGCGAACCAGGGTCCAGGCTTCCAGCTCCAAGTCTCCGCGCATCAGTCCTTTCACGGTCACCTGAGCCACGTGCACTTCTGCGACCTTCTCAGACCTTTGACCTGCCCTCAACCAGGTCTCCTCTCTTCCCTTGTGCTGAAGGGATAATCAGACTCCAAAGCCCCTGTCCAGGATTATCCCTTTGCTACTCGCTCAGCGATGCACCTACTCCAGACTCAGTCTGTTCTCCTGTTGCAGTGCGCAGAGCATCCCCGCGATGCCTTTGAGCCCCCGATCCGTCCCGATCCAAGGTTACGAGCAGCCGCCAATCCGCTCGTTAGGAGCGCAGTACTCACGGCCCTGAGTAGTACTCGCGGGAAGGCCAAAGAGTGGAGGAGAGAAGACGGCTCGCTCCCCAAAAATGTTTTGTGAGGCCGCCACCGCGCTGGTTGTGAAGAGCAAAGCAACACTTGGGTGAGTAGCAAGAACCAAAGGGTGAGAAAAGACCGTCCATATTTCCAACCACGCAACGAGCGTCCTTGGTGTGTCCGTGGGTCATTTTGTTTCCACAGCACCAAATGAGCCGGGGTCTGGGAAGCGTGCCCTCTTACCCTGCTGCACGCTCTGTGGTAACGACCACAGACCTCAACAACAGGTAAAACCGCGGCCGCTTCCTGCTCTGTGAGTACTCAATGCGCTGTGTCGTACCGTACGCCACGAATGCGTAAGTGTTTCACGCCACGACTTGCGATCACTGCTCGTCAAGGGTCAGAGCAGTGCATTGCACACCTCGAAACATACTGTACACAACAGAGGACAGAACCACACTGTTCGCCCTGAAAGCGTGAGAATGGCTTGGCCAACTCGAAGTTCTCTGAATCCTTTGAAAAGAGGTAAGCCTTGGTTCAGGGTTGCAGCACCGTACAACTGGAACAAAGTCCACACGCTGCCTCTGCTCACATTGAAGGTGTAATCCCGCCCCACCCTGTACTGCGCCTGTTGTTCGAGGTGTACACCGTCCGTCCCCTGCCCCGTCTTCCAGCTTCCATCTATCACGAGGGAGAGTTCCACCCTCTGGAGCCCAATCTCATTCACTGAAGCCGGGACTCGCGAGGCACATCACAAGAGTAGATGGAAAATCAGACGCACAACACACACCCAGCAACGAACACTTCCTCCCATTCAGGCACGAATCCAGAGCGCGGGAACTGAACCCCATCCCAACCCCGAAAACCTCCAAAAAATAGTTTGCCCAGCTGATGGTGCGCCTGGGCTGAAGTTCGTCCCGCACCACCACCACCAACTAAACCGAACCGCTCAACAGAACCCCCCTCACCCGACCCGCTCCCCGTCGATACAACAGTTCGGATCCCGAAATTGCTGTCAGGGTCGCGACCCCTGCACCGTCCACCCACCCACCCGGATCCGAGTCTGGGCGCAAGTCTGGATCAACAAACACCGGTCCGGAGTCTGATCCACCTTCCATTACACGCCGTGAGCACACGAGAGGTGGCTCCGCCCAACACGACCTCGTCCGTTTTATACAGCTGAAGCCGTCGTGTTCCAACTCACCCTGACTCTCCTCCCTCAGACAAACCTCACCAAATTCGATATCCTGCCCAACTCGAAAAGGTCATTTTGGTCACTGTTCCCGCTAACTCAGCTGAGTTAGCAGGAACACATGTGGAAACCTGAGGACAACCCAGCTGGCCCAACTCAGTGACCGAGAGGGGGGGGGGAACTCAGCTGGTTCCCCCCCCCTCTGGGTCACTCAGCTGGTTCAGCTGAGTAGCAGGAACACCTACAGAAGCTTACGGACAAGCCAGCTGAGTAAAACCCCCAACCCCCGGCAAGTCAGCGAGATTTTGCATGGACGCAACGCATGAGGCACCCAAAAGAGAAAGTTTTGAGCCCTCCGCTCCTGGCCCGAAGTTCGTGACGGAGCAGTGCCTTGGATCGCACAAAGGTCTGTTCCGTCGCACCCAGCTCCAACTCGTCTCAGACTTGCACAAACACGCCACGCATGACGCACGGCGTTCTGTGCGACTCGGACGGGAGCTGCGTGTTAACAGGTGCGTGTTTACACACCACAGTTGGCACAGATCGCTACAAAGCGGTGACGACTGACACGATCCAGATGCCAAACAAAGGACCACGCACGCACGGACTCAGCTGCTCCAAGGGCATGCGCACTCAGGCCCGCTGACGTAGGACACGTCAGGCGTGGCGCTCTTGTACGAGGGCTGCCCACGAATTTTCCGGTGCAGGTCTGCACTCGCTGACAGCCTTTGTAGTGTGGAACGGTGCAGATTTCGTACAAGTCAATGACCTGACGGAATTCAACTGGGAGTTCAGCAGCACAGCGGCGCATAACACAGACGCAAACGAAGGGCAGGTCACGTGGGCGCTGCGCCGGAAACGTCACGTGTTGTTTCCCGTGCGCAAGTCCACGGGCGCTGCGTCGCCACAGCCTGTTTTGGTCGGAGGTCGGGGGCACAATTGTTCGCCACCTTGGTCCGTCCCTGCTGCAGGCCATGTGGCGTTTACTGCGCTACACAGGAGTCGACAACATTTTCGGAAGAACTTGATATCCGAGATCACGAAGTCCAAAGCTTGGCTGCAGCTGTAAACGCACCGGGGGGGGGGAGCTGTTTCAGATTGAATGCGTCAAACGTTGCACGGCTGAGCAAGACAATGAGCGCTGCGAACAACGAAAGCCAGGGACAAGGATAATTCTGGACTCCATGTGCCGACACAGCACATTCTCTGGCAGATACAAGGGGCAGCAATCTGATCCCCCCCCCCAGGAGGGGAGTGCGCAGGCGCAACAGGTTTTCCGTGTTCTTCCACTCAGGTTTGGACCTCCTGACCACAACCCTGAATCCGCCTTAAAACATAATTACCGTCGGGTAACTGACCCAAACAGACCCTGGACCCAGCGGGATCAGCCTGTCCATCTGGATACACTATCCATTCCCGCTGACCGGATCAGATCACCTCGCCCACTCCGCTTGATAGCTCTGCAGTAACTACTGCTGGGGCGGACACAGAGCACGCTGGGGGAGGAGGGCGAGTCACCAAACTTTGAACAATTTACGTGAATTTTCTTGCAAAACCAAATCTTGGTTCCGCCCCTACAAATCAAAAGGCGGCAGCATTTTTTATTTCTTACGCCACAGAAAAGAGACCATTCGTGACATGCAGCTCAAATTCAAGGATTTCCGCGGGTGGATGGACCAAAATACGGGGCCCTGAACCCCCGAAAAAGTTATTTTGCAGCTGCAAACTGTTCTATTTTCACAGCAGTAAAGGGTCGCAAGCCGCTGGTAGACAATCCTGGATCAGCCCCTGATTTCTTCTCGTCTTTTCGGCTTTGCTTTGAGCAGCGCATGTCTACACGGTTTCAGGACAGTTCCACTTTGTTTACCTGCCACCAAGACAAGACAAACAGCACACACAGGTGGCACTGTGGGAGGGACCCGCTCAGAACCCACAACACTGTCAAACCGCAGTGTTTCAAACGTGTGGCTTCACAGAGATCCAGGATTCGCACGCAGTTACGGAACAATTTCTGAGCAAATGACTGATGTGGTCAGATTGCCCTCTGGTGGAACCAGTTGTATCGACCCTGAAACTCAGGAGTGTTTCCTTCTTCCCAATTTTGCAACGAAGCACTTCAGAAGTTTCGTCTGACCCCCTACCCCCACCCCACTTCTCACTTCCCCTTCCTGAAATCGTCAGGACAGAGCAGCGTCACGACAAAAGAGCAAGCCCGCGATTCCAAGACAACGCCTTCTCTGGGGTCGCACAGAGGCGTTTTCACACAGAGTACAGAAACTGTTTTCACAGTGTGGAGATCATGCTGGGCGCACGGGGGAGACAAACGGACAAACAGCGACTCCTGTTCTCATGTTGTTTACCCCCGAGCCACACGAGCAGCCCGCCTGTTTCACACCAGGTCCGTCACGCGTTGTGTCACTGCACACGTCAATGGGCGCAGGGCACCGGCTGGAACATCACGTTCTGTTTGCAGGTCACCGCTCGCCTCGGGCACGTAACGTGGGAGGGCGCCTCGGGCCTGTTTGACGGTGGACGTGTCGTCTCTTATCACGTACGAGTCTACACGTCAAAAGCGCTACGTCGCAATGACGCAGCACTCACACCACCAGGGACGCAAAGCAGAAGCCACCCAGAGTGACACAGGCCATGGTAAAGACGCAGTTCCCGTTGACTTGTGCGCAGAACCCGACGCGTCCAGTGTGAACCCGGCCTGACCCAGATCGTCGTGCTTCTCCGAAGCGACGAGGTCAATGTTCGCTCATTGTCTCCCTGTCCTTTGTTAAAGTTTCACGACACGCACCCGAAACTTTCCGAACATTCCTTTCCTCTCCTCTCGTAAGTCCGATTTCGTGAAAGCATGTCCTTTCTGCTCAGGCGGGGGTCCAGCCCCTGACCACTGAAAATGTGCCCCGCACAACATTATTGCCACCAAATGGACGTCATTTCCATTTTGCGTTGTTCTTTACTTTTGTTGGTCCAATGCAGAGAAGTTTCACATCCAACCTTCACCCAAACGTGAGTCTTCAGTCTGACAAACTGAACACGGTTTGTAGCGCCCCTGTCTCAGCTGCCCCCGGCCCACACCCCCTGGAGAAATGAGCCTCCCAATGTCAGTGGCACACAGAAAGTTTGAGATTCGTGGTTTTCACACTTTCAGAATTGCTCAGGTAGGGGCGTTCCAAACGGGAACCTGGACAGCTTTCTGGAAACTCCCATTTTACTCGAACAGCGGAAGCATGTTTGGGGGGGGGGGGCTCCAAGATTTGGTCAAAGGGCCGACCCTCCGGACAACCGAGAGAAAAATCCTACTCTGAACTTCACAGGACAAAACCTGAATCGATTTGGATCTGGTTTCTCACAACACACGCGACGGCCACACACGGCGACTACACTTGCATGCACTCCGCGCTCAGGCCAATTTCACACTGTTTGCGTGACGCGTTGTGTCCGTGTTCTAGCTTTGCGTTGTTGCTGCCGACGCAGTCCCTAGAGTATCTGACGTTCGCAGAGAAGCAACGCACGACGCGTCAGCTATGAAGCAGACCTGAACACGAAAAGGACCCTTTTCACACGCATGCGTCCATTGCAAACGACGTCGCATCGTCACTTGACTCAAGACTGCGTCGTCACTTACGACGCAGCACCTGCTGACGCCCAACGACGCAACGCACGACGCATCTTGTGTGAAGCAGCCTTGAGCACATGCACAGCGCGCCAGTCAGCATGATTGGACCTTTTCAGCAAACTTGGCATCAACATGTGTGTGCGAAACGTGACTCAATTGCGAGAACTTTCCCATGACAATCACACAGACACTTCAGACAAAGCCTCAAGTTCACCCTGTCAACCGAACGGAAACCCTGAAACAACCTGAAGAACTTCTAAAGTTTTGCAGAAACTTTCACTCACCTCATTTCGATCAAGTTTCACATTGTAGAGACGAGACATCAAAATTTCCGACGTTAAAATCGGTTTCTCCTCTAAAAACCTCTCGAAAGGTCTGGCCTCCATCTTATGTGCACTCCTAAGTCATCGCTTTGAGTCTGTTTTCGGCTAAAACATCCAGAATTTTGAGGTAAAAGTAAGAACCTGTCCTCTCACACGAGCAGACCTGAGTTTGAAAAAGTTGTGACTGGTGTTTCCGGTTTGTGACGAAGCGACATTTGTGGCTTTTGGGGGAAACGCGGGAACTTTGGGTTTCAGCGCATTTCACTTCAGGGGAGACGAATTTTGTGTGTGGGAGCGAAATTGCTCTTGAACCATGAGACTGAGAAAAATCCAACCAAACATAAAACAGAAAAGAGGAGAGAAAATCAATACAAAATCAGAACATAAAGCAAATGTAGTCTTCTTTGAACAGTAGCGGATTCAAGATTTGGCCAGGAGAGGCTGGCTTCAATTGCAATGTTTTTGAGATGAACTGGCAAATAGGTGTCGAAGTATAAAACGTGTGTGTGTGTGTGTGTGTGTGTGTGTGTGTGTGTGTGTGTGTGTGTGTGTGTGTGTGTGTGTATGTGTGTGTGTGTGTGTGTGCGTATGTGTGTCGGGACTCTCACAGGGGCTGGCCCAAAATTGTATTTGCTCGGTTGTGTGTCAAGATTCTCGCAGGGGACCCCAAATACATTTTTTGAGCTTTTTTCGCGTTTTTTGCATGTTCCCAGTTTCCCAGCAGACGCGGACGCGTGAGTTACCCCGGCAGGAGATCAAAGTGACTCAGCGGCCCGCCACCAGGTGAGACACAGGTGAGTCAGGTGAGGGAGAGCTGAGTCAGGTGAGACAGATGGTACTCGGGGAAAACAAAGACCATCAAAAACATGCCACTTCATTCAGGATCTTGGAATTTTGCAGAGAAACATGAGAAGCAGTGGCTTGGTGCCTTCATGATAAACTCTCTGATGAACCCAGAGACAGACAGACAGACAGACAGACAGACAGACAGACAGACAGAGATGAATGAATGAGACAGGCACATGCGCGCACACTTACACACGCACACGCACACGCACGCAACACACAGACACACACACCTGCACACACACACACACACACACACACACACACACACACACACACACACACACGGGAACACTTGTCCGGACCTACTCACCCTTCTGTGCTCCTCGGGATCCCTGTCCTGCGCTAACGTCCCGAAAATCGTCGGCTGCAAAGAGAAGATCTGCACTCAGAAACGAGGACGTACGCGAGGGTGTGGCCCTTGAGTAAATTGAATGAAACTAATTCACGTGTTTTGCCAATGGCGAACACACCCTACAAAAAGCCTGAGTCACACTTGATGCGTCGTGCATGCAGACTCTTGGTCGACCTCTTGCTTGACGCATCCAGCTCAAAGCAGGCCCAAGACAAGTTTAGTTCTTTTGTGTTTTCCTCCCCTGGAGCGAAGTTTTCAATTTGTTTAGGAGACAGAACCTGATCAATAATCAATATTTGCCTCCAGGTTCCAGTATCAATTTCACACAATGGGTGTTTTTGAAAATTCAATGTCGCTGATTTCAAAAACAGATAAAGGGGTCAGGCATGTTTGAGTTGGGAGATTCCAATCTTATCTAAACTGTTTATCTTGCGGTTTCTATTCCTGTCGTGTCATCCTTCATTTTGCTCAAACGATAAAAAGTTTGAGAAAGTTTGAAAACAATTTTTTTTTGTACGCACAAATTTCTGCAGCATGTTTTTTCGGAGGAATCTTTCTTAGGTCGGGGACCAACTCTGTCAGAAAAATGGGCAGATCCCGGGTCGGGGGGGGGGCGACTTGGTTGGGTGGAGGCTTCGCGTCGAGTGGAACTCGGGTCCACACCCCTGTACTCGATCGACAACAGCGACCCCCTCGATCCGCTGGAGGACTTTTTTCCCAAATGGTCCAGGTGTGTCCTCAGAAGACTGGTACACCTGGTGTCTGTATCTCTGCGGTTTATTCCTCCCTCGGGACATGCCTGCTCATTAAGTTCCCTTCAAGATGATTATCTCCAGACTCGGGCAAGGTAAATCACCTTTTCATGCATAGAATTCGTCATGGGTCGAAACAAATTGTCCTTCAAGGCCGCACAGAATTGCTGGTGTTAAAATTCACTTTTGTGCTCGCAGATTGTGGAGGCTGATGGTTTGTGGTCAGTTTATCAACAAAACCCGCATCATCAGGAACAGAAGCGAATCCCCACGATGACCGGTTTGCCGACATTCAAATTTGTCTTGGAATTGTTAAGAAGTTGAAAGAAGCTCACATTTTGACTGCTTTGAGTGGACAACCACCGGACTTGTTCCCACTTTGAAACACAGACCACTGGCAAGTGTGCGTGCGTGACAGCACCCACGCACGCACAAATCAACAAGGCTCCAGGTACTCACCCTCGCTTTGGGTGTCTGCTTCACCCCGAACGCCGGTTGACTCCTCGACGACTGCAAAAGAGAAAGAAAGTCAAGATCAGCTCAAGTGCTGTGAATCCCGTGTTTGTCGCAGGCCTGATTCACACTGAAGAACGACGAGCGACCGCGCGACGCAGTGTTTGAGACCTGGCGTCGCTGCTAGCATCACGAGTACAGACGACGCAACGCAGCACGAACACACGAACGCATGTGGCTTGAACCAGGATTGGTGTTATCTTCGGATTTCATGTCAGAGAACGGGATTTTTGGATCAGCTGAACTTTATCTTTTTGAGGGAAATCCGAGAAAACTTCCCCAAAACGCATCTTCTCGTCCCCGTGGTTTTTACCAACAGTGTGGTGGTTTCTGTTTCACTTTCCTTTCGTTCTTGTGTGCATGAACGTCACCCCCCCCCCCTGTTCAAATCAATGAGAACTGTATGTAACTCGTCCACTGTGAACAAGGCCTGATATCATCGTCGGTACTTGGCGTCGGGCTCTCTGACTTATGCTGAAGTAGATTTGACTGGGAAACCCCAGAGGGAGCAACTTTCCCAAAACGCATTTTCTCTTCCCTGTGGGTTTCACCAAAAGCGGTTTCCATTTCATTTTCAATTTTGTTCCTTTTCGTTCAGTGAGTGGATTTAAAGTTTGGACGCATGGGTCCAGGAGATGCGCCCCTGTGTTGTGTTGCGCTGGAAGTATGGACAACCTGCGGACTCTGAGGCTGCAGTGGTGTGTGTGTGTGTGTGTGTGTGTGTGTGTGTGTGTGCGTGCGTGCGTGTGTGTGCGTGCACGTGTTCCTCTGTGTGTTTTGTGCTCGTGCCACACAGAATCTAATATAAAAAAATTTTCAGAAGTCCGTGACTTCGCCAGACCACGTCGCTTCTTTTGGGTTTCACCATCTCCAGAACCACCTATCTCTGCGCGACGTCCCACCGGCAGAGGAATGTTCCTCCCTCGGAGGACAGAACTCTTTACCAAATTACCAACTGAGAACAATCCTGCGTTTGTGTCTTCACGGCATTCTTTGAAACGTGTTTTTGACCTGCTTCACACTGGACGCGCCACAAGTTTTGTCCCTGTGGAAGTCAAGTCAAGGGTTGCAAGTGCCCACGCAGCAGCGTCCACGCAGCACGCACCCGTGTTGACGTGAAAACGCAGCGCCCGTCCACGTGCACGTGGGCGTGATACGTGACACATCCAGTGTTTGAAGTGACGACAAAGCGTCATTGACGTGAACTGCCACGCAATGCATTCAAACAGGCCTGAGACCTCAAGCACGTTGGCTCTACGCAAAAGAGAGAGAAACACACCTTACCCATTTCAGCATCCCTGCGGTTATGGCGCATTCGGAGCAATAAAGGGAAGTACTAAACCCACTGCCAAGTACACACCTGCATGGTACATGTACTGCCGCGATCAATACCCACGAACAGATCTGCCACTCGAACAGGTATGAATTGCGCTTTTCAAGGCCTGACCTTGTCTCCGCGAACCTGTCGGATGCAGCCAAATGCGCAGAAACCGCGGCAGAGATTTGCGGGTTCTGCACGAATATGGGTGGCGTGATGGGGCAAAAGGAACCGTGGACGCGTCAAGTGTGACACGAGGTGAGCAGCGAGATGGACGCAAAACACGGAATTGGCGTCTCAAGCCAGATTTATACGAGATGTGCCAGGCGACAGGGCACGACACGTGACTGAGCCAGCGTGAACGGGGCCAAGATGCTTTGAGGGCCTGTGAGCTCCACATGTGGCTGAGAAGATTTGAATTGAGTCAAACTCAGAGCCGTATTGTGTGTGTGTGTGTGTGTGTGTGTGTGTGTGTGTACGTTTGTGCGCGTGTGTGAGCGTGTGTGAGCGTGTGTGAGCGTGCGTGTCCCATGGGGTTGCGAGTGTGTGGGTGTGGGTGGGTGGGCGGGTGCGTAAGAATTGGAATAGCCCTCCCCCTTCACACACTCTTTTCCTCGTACGCAAGGTCTCTTTGTGATAGAGACGGATACACTTGGCTCCGCAGCCCGGCACGTCAGACAGAATTAACACAACGACTAATGTGCTCGTTAGAATGCAGAGTCTGACCCGCGCTCAGACCTGATTCACACGGGATGCGCTGTGCGGAACGTTGCTGCAGGAACAAGTCAAAGGATGCGACACTGTCGCCAAGGGAAACCCGCTGGACGTACAAGATGTGTGTGTGTGTGTGTGTGTGTGTGTGTGTGTCTGTCTGTCTGTCTGTCTGTCTGTTCTGTGTGTGTGTATGTGTGTGTGCTTCCGGCCAACGCAACTCAGTTCCACATTGGACGCGCACTTTGTGTTCTCGCTGCGCAAGTCAGTGGTCTCTGTGTCATCGCTTGCTCACGTTGAACGCATCACGCAGTACAAGCCAATCGGGCCGAGTCGTCGCTTACTCACAACGTCGTGCGTTGCATCCCAATGGGGCTCAACGAGACGGGATGGGCTCTGCGTCGAGGAGTTGACCTGGCTCAGTTTGCTTCCCCGCCGCGAGTCTTACGCCATCACTCGACATCATAATTTTCCCATTCCTGCCATAGCCACGCTGGCGTTCCGTGTGTGAAGGGGCGCTTGCTATAAACTTGGTGCTTCGCCCCAAAGGGACTTCGCACAACTATATGTTGATGTACACAGTGGCGTTACAACGTAGGGCACACCAAGAGAAGGATTGCTCTGCTTTTGACCCCAGCCACACAACCGGACGCAGTGCCCGTTCGGCTCTGCAGTGACCGCACATCCAGTCCTTGGCCACAGAGAGACCACGCATCCGATGTGCACCTGGCCTCGTACGGCCCGCAGGTAAACAGTCCTTTGATGTCCACCTGTGTGTACACTGCGGAACTGATATGACAGCGCCGTGTGGGTGACATAACCATAAATATCTGCGTAGCGAGTTCAGTTCTCTCCGCGTGGAACAGGTAGATCCATGATCTGTGGTGGTGGTGATGGGGGTCAGACCCAGGAATCCGGATCCAGATCCAGGGTTCTGACCCGTGAAATAATCTGCTGCACCCGATCACCCTTGGAGGTGGAGAGAAAGAGATTTTGCCCCTGTAATGTATGAAAGCAGGTGGAAATAAAATAAATGTTTGCGTCCCGGGTCCCACACCTTGAGGAGGTAACTTTTTTCCATTGTCCCAGAAAACAACATTTAGAGTTGAGGCTGGGACGTGTGTGAGGTAGGAGTGTGAATCCCTGACCATCCTCCCCTCCCCTCTGAAACAAGCACGCGTCCATTTTCGCGCGCCATCAGCATTTCAACTGGTCACCCCTGTGGATCCACCCCTGAGTCCTATTCTCGAACCTGACTGCATCGATGTGGGTGTTGGTTCGCCTTTTCACTTCGCGTCAACATTGCTTCGGTCTCTGGAGCCCATTCGGATCCGAGGGCCATAAAATCCCACGGCGAGCGGAGTTTCGTTTTCGACTGAGCTGATTTATCACCTCCACATTCCCTGTGGTTCCAGGGTCCAGGACATCGGACAAAGCAGGGTTGATTATTGTTTTGCATTTCCCGCCATCACGCACAGAAACGGACTTGAAGAAAAGCCAGTTCTGAAATGGTGCGAAGCGAGGCTCCAAGGGAGCGGGACGTCTGGGCCCATTTCGCGCAGTCGGTGCTGCGTTTTCAAGCTTTCATACACAAGACTGATAATGCGATCTCCGTGTTGACTTCATTGTCACATTCCTCCCCAAGATGTAGACACAACTTCGCGCCTTTTAACTCATTTCGCACACCACAATAACCGTAAGGCTCGACCGCAACCATCCCAGATATTTCTGCGATTTGTGGCCCAGAAGCTTTTTTGAGATGCATCGTGTTTTTGTCCAATTTGAGGTCAGATGTGGTTCCAGGAGGTGGAACCCTCTTTGTCTCCTCTTTTGTTCTGCAGTGGCAGAACCAGATTATGATCGAAAGGACCGACTTCTCAGGGAGGTGCAACTTCAATTCTTGCAACAAATTTCAACTGTGTGAATCGTGAGGTCAGCGGTTTGTTCCAAGGGGTTGAGACAACTCTCTTTGTTTGAGGCTCTTTGACCTGCCCGCAAAATTCCAGAAAGTGTCTCACGGTCAGTCTGGACCTGGTGCTGGATGAAGTCCTCCTGCTGCAGTGGATCAAAGGTCGGCAGCCCTTTTGGGTCCTGACTGGGGTCCAACTGGGCCGGAGTATTTGGACGTAACTCCCAACTTCAAAAAGAATCCACAAAGGACAATCTTGGAAGTTGGGGTTCGTGGGATGAGCGGTGGACCAGCCTCTGGGACCAGCCCGGAGTCCGCCCCTGACCGCAAGGTGATTTTACCGCTTGCGGCGCATCGTTGTGGTCACGTGCGACTGTCGATGATGTCAAAATCACCACATCACAAAACGGTTCTTCTCGTGTGGGTGACGACTCTGATGTTTCTTTTATGGTTCGCAAAGGTGTTGGGTTTGGGGTGGGTTCGATTCGTGTCGCGTCAGCCCATTGGAGTACTTTTCGTGACACAGATTGTACCTGGTACCAGGCAGCAATGGTTGATGTCCGAAAACAAGAATGCCTCGCGATTGACACCCGCCTTCACGAGAATTGCCTGTCTGCGCAATTGGACGCAAATACACTAGTACACACTCACTCACACGCCACGCACACACAGAAGCACACACGTCGGCCATCGCCTTTTAGACTCTGCAGAATTTCCCACCAAATTTCTCGACTCTCATCATCTTTTATCTTTGAGATGCTCCTCAGTTGAAGTGATAAAATTTATACATCGCGTCAGAGATAAGAACCAGGGACCTGAACTGGAACAGCACATTCACGGAAAAATGGTTGACTCAGCCTTGTAAAAAGTTAATTAAAAGTGGAAATTCTATCGCGACAGAGAGATGCGAGGTCCAGATAACAAGATTTTCCGTCTTATTCATTGTGTTATGCTCAATGTCTCAATGTCGGCACACACCAGAACAAGTACAGCTCGCCGACATCGCACGTACACCAAAAACACTCACGCACAGACGGTCAAAAATAAAATTTGTGGACGCAAATATGAACACTGAGGCTTGTACACCCAAGGTGCCCTGCAACGCACGAACGCGTTGACGCATCTGGTGTGACCTCGTAGATCTATGTGGGGCTGTGGCGCAGGACGCCTTCAGTGTGCTCCCGACGTCACCAAACCTCACCAAAGATTTTCATAGACCGTGAGAACGGGAAATTCAAACACAAGAAAATCATTACGATTAAAATAACATTGGTTTGGCAAAGGCCCCCTCGCTTTCTGCGAGGTCGTGCTGTGCGAACAAACATGGCGGATATTCAACACTCGTTGGTGGATCCAGGATTCCAGGATTCAGGTCAGGGGACTCAAACCTCGCAGGAGGAGGGGGAACTCCAACCTTGCAGGAAAGATGCAACAAAATGAAATTTTGTGCATGTCGCACTTTAGAGCCCAGTTCATATTTCGGGGTGGGGGCCCAGGCTTCATGGTCACCCGTGGGTCAAGCTCCGGACTGTTCCAGCCGAACCAGTCTTCTGCGCTGAGAATCAAGGGTTGGATCCAGTGCAAGCATTTGTTCAACCATTTGCTGCATGGCCTTGAGTCTCACAGGGAACAACGAACTGCAAAAACACCATTCAGGCCATTTCTCGCAAAGGGGTCAAACAATGATCCATCCCTCAGAGGCGGAGCCAGGGGTCACCCCTGATCCCCGTCCAACCCCCAGAAGCAGAGTCGTGGGTTTCCGTTGACCCCAGTCCAAGAAGAGAAGGAAAACAGAACTGGCCAGCACCGCAAGGCACAAATCCTTTCATTATCCTGTCAAATTTTAAATGTTGGGCAAAAATGGGGTGCCAGCGCCCCCAAACGTGTAACCACCTCTGTGCCCCTCCGAAACCTCGCACTGCAAGCATCCACCCACCTGGAAATACTTTATCGCCTCTTTTTGTGCCTTGAGATGACATTATGAAAAGGGAAAAAAAGTTTGCATTGCCCTTTCCAATTTCTCTTTCTGTGGACCGAATGACAATGCAAATACCTCATGAGCGCTGAGTCTATTCAAATAAGGCATTCAGGTTCACCACAGCACCCTGATCTCTCAAGCATTGTGCACGTGGGAAGCGTTTCGCGCCGTCGCTTGCGCTGGAGACGTCAAGCTTTGCGCCCCTGTAGCGTCTCATTCTTTCTTCCATAGGCCAACGGGGATCTAGAATTCAATGGTCACAGCATCCCAACCCAAATCAGTGGGTGCAGGTCCATGTCCAAGTGGTGCGTTCAGTGGGCCTTCTGCATGGGCCCTGTGCAAGTCTGCACAACGATTCAACTCCCATGTCCGACACTGCCACGTGCATTCGCAAAAGTCATTCCAACAAAACTATGGCTCACATTGACTTGCGCAGGGACGCGACGCGTGACGCACCCAGTGTGAAACAGCCCTCTCGGGTTGGCGGAACCACCCGGAGCTCTGTAAGAAGTCGCCTCTCGACGGTCGAGATGCGCCAAATGTCATCTCGAGAGCCGAACAAAACCACAGACATTTCAACTCGTCATGTTCCGTTAAATTAGCCGCGGTATGGCGGTGGAGAATAGAAACATCCAACTGGGGAAAATTTGGCATTGCTGAAAACAGATTTTGTGTGCGTGCGTGTGCGAGAGTAAACGTGTGTGTGTGTGAGAGAGACAGAGAGAAAGAGAAAGAGAGAGAGAGAGAGAGAGAAAGAGAGAGAGAGAGAGAGAGAGAGAGAGAGAGAGAGAGAGAGAGAGAG
>JAAUXT010122185.1_pt1 | contig 24916 bp, 28 predicted proteins | sample 7278171 | NCBI WGS metagenome assembly JAAUXT01 (sample SAMN14350112, study PRJNA611818) | marine sediment metagenome | isolation source: surface marine sediment (1.8m) | place: French Polynesia: Moorea | collected 2018-08
GTCTAGGGTTTTGTGTTTTAATTACGGCTCATGATTTGCCTGACAAAAGAGAAACAAGCAGATTATGGTTGAAGAAAACTCTCTCTCTATTTATTCCCCGAAGTTGAACATGTCTCTCCAGGAATTCAATCGATAACTCTCACGTCTCGGATCATGACGTCACGTAAATCAATATATGTGACGTTTCTTCTCGGTGACAGACATCACAACTCTGTTTGCGGAAAGCATAAAGCAGCAACAGGAACTCGATTAGTCGATGAACCGATGAATAATAAGAGATTCGAACAATGTAAGGCGACTCGGCATAATAAGGAAATCATATCGGACACACCCGTGGGTGTCGTTCGATGATGCGAAAAATTTAGAGCATCACGTCTACATCTCGAGAAATCCACCGTTGAAGATCGCATCACATGAATCTCAAATGTCCCGCACCAAAACTGATTGAGGTTTTGGGAACCTGAACAGCATGAAATTGATTTCTTGATGAGAGGGTATGTGTAACATCAACCAAAAATGTTGCTGGAATTGCTTCACATCAGCACTTGCACCGAGTGTTGAGTGCCAGCTTCTCCACAGCGGAATGTCCAAAACAGCACACGCCAAACACATAAATGCAATTTCTTTTTTCTTTGCAGGTAAGTGTTGGTCTTCAGCCGGGCATACTGCATGCGTGTGCTTCACCAGACACTGTGATTGCGAAGCGCTTGGTAAATGAGAGCCAGAATCGGGTAAGCTTCAGTCATGAATTATTCCACGCCTTCTTGAGACTGATTTGGCAAACAACGCATTTGCACCACATCTGCGGTGGGAGGAAGCGGCGAATGTTGTGTGGCGGAAGGACGGATATGTAGGTCACTCCAGCTGCTTCTTCTCGTCGTCCTCGGTGCAGTCGTCTTGATTCCCATGGCAATAAATCAGAATCAGCGGAAAACGTCTCCTTTCACTAATACAATGTGAAGTGGGCAGGGAGCACTGCATACATTGATTGGATAATGGTGGTCGGTAAAGCAGAACATGTACTGGATCCATTAAGGGTCACCGCCGAAAGTTTTAATCAGATCTCCGAAATGTGTACCAATGCATTTTTAGTCTGCTCAAGTTCAGATTGCTTTTGCTAGAAGAGACGAGATGGGAATCTTGAAAAGCCCACAGTGCGGTCGTGCTTTCCAATTTAGATCCAAAGCAGACTGAGACCCCAAGAAAGGCATCGGCATTGTGTGATAACTTTTGTTTCAAAACCAACACTTTCAAGTGTGGACACGTATACGCACCAAGGAAGTGCAACGACAAAAATCTGATCAAGAGTACAAAGGACACAGCTTTCCACCGACGTGCCCAGTTCAAAACTCAGTCCATCAAATGCTGTTTTGGCTGCCACTGGATTGATTCGTTAAGTGTGCAGATTTTCTGCAACATTTGCCCATTGCCAACAGAAGGAAGTGTCATTGCAATTGAAAGGGCATCATTTTGTGAAACTTGTTGGGAGAAATTTTACTTTCGGGGACAGCATACATGTCCCTAAACTGTCCAGGCAGTTCCTGTTGCACGACAGGACGAACCCCACGTGGATTTTTGTGAGACAACTGACGCAGGACATACAAGCGTACGAACATCAAACTTGGTCGGCATTCGTTTTGATCCTTGTTGTCAAGCATGGCAGGGCAGAAAAGGCGTGTGTGACTTTCTGTCTCCAGTCCTTGTGTGAGTACCGTCAACCAAAAGCTGAAAGGCCTCGTCTCGCATGCACAGCCCGCATGTCAGTCAACTCCCCATAGTTCGTGTGCATTGTACGAGAAAGTGTTACGTGGTTCTTTCTTCACTTGAGAGACAGGCCGGTTACTCCAGAGATTTGTGATCGTATGCCTCACCGCAATTCAACCAAAGTAGATGACCTGATAAATTTACAGCCCGTAAAACTTGCCACCCATTGGCTTTGAAGAGGACAAGAATTTAAGCCGTTCGTGGGTCTCCATTCTTATTGAGGCAATCAATAATGACTGGCGACCAAACATGGTCAGCCGCACTGCAAGGCTGTAGATAAAAATGACCAACCCTCCAACGTAGCTGTGATATGTGGACAAGAAATAATACCTGAAGGGGGCAAGTCAGGTGGAAATCTAATTACAGGGACCGTGTATTGTTTCAGTGCAGAGCGACAGCTCACATCTGTTCAAAGCCACCATTAGAGTCGCAGGGGACCGCGCACCGCGGAGCCGACTGCGGCGGGGTGATAATGGATTCCTGTTAAAAGGAACCCGAATTCCTTTGACAAAACTTACAAGGCTCGCTTCTCTTTCAGCTCTATCCGTGCATAGTGGGTGGAAGCAGCTTAAAGCGCTTTTCAAAACCAACTTTTTGGTAATTTGTCAATTTGAAGTCCCTTGTTTCTCCGATTTTCTCTTTGTTTGGGCTTTTGTTCCCGTTGATTGAAAGAACTGAATGAAACAAAGATGAAAAATCCTGGTCCCTTCAGCTTCACGTGGTGAAGTCAGGAAATGATGCGTGCGGACTGCTTGTGACAAAGGAGGCTGTTCCCACTTTGTCAGTGTGCAGCTGAAGGAGGAAATTTGGTCTGAAGGGAAAAGCAATCAACCGCAAATTTAATTTAAAGAGATTTGATATTGAGAAAATCTCACGCAGAATCGGTGTATTGTTGGAGTTAATTAGGAAAGATGATGTTGGGGGAAACTTCATATATTGCTCAACTACCAGGTGATAATTGTTTTCGCTCCAAATTCCTTCCGCGAGGGATGTTGAAGTTGCCGGCAGACCACGAGAAAATTTCGTTTCTGGTGCTACGTGTGAAAAGAACAACGGAGATTTCCACTGGAACAATTTAGAGCGCGAGCGACTCGAGTCATTGTCATTCTCAGACGTGGGTCGAAAATTGCAAAAAATGATGTTGGCAGAACACACCATGGTAGGCAATTGAAAAATTGAGCACATATCACACGCATATTTTCGAACTGCATTGAACATCAAACAAACAAAGAGTAGATGCTTCCACGCCTGCCACAAATTGTGATGATGTGATGATGTGAGTTTTTGATGCCATCGCCAATCCAGCGGATAGAACCAACGCTTGTGACATTTGTGACATGACCACAAATGAAAGCCAATTTGCCATTTGCAATGAACTGCTCAAAGAGTCTCCCTCCGCTGGTGATTTTCTGGCAACATGATTGGCATTAACCTTGTCGGGTTCCCCAGCCTGTGAACCCGTGGGTCATAAAATCCACGAAAAGAGCAAGATTTAGGAGGAGGAACCAAACCAAAGTGGGTCATTCATATTTTGCCAAGCCAATCATCCCACCGCTGAAGCAAGCATTCGGTTTTCCTCATTCAACCCCCAACCTGTGAGAAAGTCTGAACTGTCAGACGTATGGTGCACGGACACTCCAGCAGGTCAGTAGATGTTGTTCTGGTGTTGCCTTTGAAAACAGAGTGAAAACTTTTGAATTGAAAACCAACATGGCCTCAAAAGGTTCCACAAAATTGAACACCAAGCAGTTCTCAGTTTCAATGCTCTCTGCGACAAACAAATCTCACATGCCAATGCTTGTACTTTGCGTCACAGTATCTTTCTCACTCGGACGTTGGACGTGAGGGAGAAGGTCAAGGGGGAAGCTGCTGTGAGGAGCGGGTTCGCCCAGGTCGCGCCGACCTCATTACGCACAACACGGCGGTGCGCGTGCAGTCGCTTCCGGAGCGCCGGGTCGTGCCGTCCCTCTGTGTCGGACGCGATGACACACACGCAATGCTGCTTTCCTACCCAGTTTGCGCAGTCTTCTTTCCTATAGTTGTTCGCGCCCAGGAGAAAGAACATCATCTTTGCTGAATGCACTCGCCACGGAAGTGCACGTCTTGTGCGTGTCAGCAGCCTGAGCCGACACAATTCTCCTTGGAAGATAACAGAAAAATAAGTGGTGGCGTTTGCCTTGTTCAGTCATTATCGTGTCAACTTCAGAACAAATAAAAGTAATTGTGAGATGCGGTGCCGCTGACAGCCTGTCACTCTGTCTCGGTAGCATCATCAACAGCTTGGCTTGAGGCTTGAAGGGACTTATTTTTGGAACTCATTGGTGTCCTCCTTGAAAAAAACAATGGAACCAATTCGACAGGTTTCTCGGGATCAAAGGGGTGTTTTCGATGGGCTCATTCCTCTCGTAAGTACTGCTGCCAAACCTGAGGCAAACGCAACAGAATCCGGACCGAACACTCCAACGTCATGAACGTCCAGAGTTTCAGAGTTGTTATGAAAACGGGTGTCACGTCAACCGAACGCTCAGCTTGGACAGGAAAGTACTCGTAACTGAGCATGAAAACCAACGCCGCGTAGTGTGTGAAGACCAGGAGGAACAGGACCCAGTTGGTTGACGCAAGCTTCTGATGTGACTTGATATTTGTCTGATTTTTGCAGGCTTCAATATGCCAGTTTCATTGGTGTCACATCCACAACTGGAAATTGACTGGCGACAAACTGCAGCTGTAGTCGTCAGATGTACAACGCAACAGCTTCAATGTCAGCTTATCTTGTATGAAGCTGTTTGAAATAAATGACAAAGTTGGGCAGGAAATTTCTCCATATGGCTATACCTATAAAATGTAGACTTTTTGAGGAAGGGACGACCGGAATGGGAGGCTGTATTTGAGCAGAGCATTGCTGGTGCCTCAGAAAACCTCGAACTTGAACTGGCAAACTTGAATTAACGCCTGCTGTGTTGTCAGAACAAACACGCGTCTGTTTGGAGACAGTGCAAAAATTGGAAAGGAGATTTGTCCTCGAATGAGATTTCTTGCCTTCTTGGAAGGTTCAAGCGATACCAGATCTGACGGCAAAGCGCCTGCAGGCTTCCTGGGCATTGAAGTGCTACAGGTGGTTCACATACTTGATTAGATTTCTCATTTTCTTCGCATTGCATGCTTGGCTTCATTTCCTACGTTCCTCTCTGGATATTAATGACTGGAGCTCAGTTTCTTTCAAGGTAAGTTTTGTTTCTCTCAGAACTTTTCTTTTGTTTGATATTAATTACAACATGAAGAGAAACTCTGTCTCCGGAAGCGCTTTGTTCTGAGACACTTTCATCTTCGTCGTGTCTCGCCCAAAAAGGTTTTTGTTGAAGGAGAGCCTCGTAATGACAAAGAGATTCAGTTTCTAGTGAACACTCCACGATGCAATATGGAGAGAAACAATGTGCGCAACACGATTTGCGCCCTGTGCAGGTCCCAAGTCCGATATCCTTTTGCCATCGATGGTTGTTGATTTTGAGCTGCGCATTCACCTGCGGGCGCAATGCGGCGCGGTTGTGAGCAGCGGTCGTCACCTTATCAACTCAGTGCTCCAGTCCGCAGGCTTATCCGGAATGTCAGGGGTTCTAAATCATTCCACAGGTGTCAATTTTATCGATTGAGCTGCAGGTTAATCTCAAACACCGAGTTTCTTTGGGTCCATTTGATTTCGTTCAGCAATCAGTCATCGTACGAATCTGTTGGCAGGTCCTTCATCTTGAGCAAGTTGCAATCTTTGCAACATGTTGCTTGGTACTGGTGGACAGAACCAGCTCATTAGCGCGCAAGAATGATGCACACTCTAAGCCCCAACATCTCGAAGAATATGCATGCGACCACTTGTCCGGGTTGGTTTGCTTGCAGAGCCATTGACAATCAAGCAGGAAGACATTTTGTGAGATTGCAATGTTTGATGTGCACTTAAGACGCGGCGTTCTCAGAGACTTTCTCCAGCTCCACAGACACGCGAAGGGCGCCGACAAACCGAACCGTTTTGGGTTCGTCACTTTTGGGGAATCCTTTTTTCTTGCAAAAATGATCTGTTCGATTTGATTTCATTTGAACTGTTCTGTCCACACTGGATTATTTTGTGACCATCATTTTTTGTGCAGAAAACAATCAGCTTGCATTGGTACATTTCAACTGTTCTGCACACACCGGATCATTGCAGGACCACCGTTTTCGTGCCAAAACGATTTGGTCTGTCCACGCCTGAAGAGACTCGGAGTGAGAATGGACAACCAGCGAGAACACAGGCCATTCCGTACTGACTTAGCAAATAAGAATCAAAGCGAATTTGCTGACCATGACCCCCCAAACAAGTTTGCCCTGGTGTTTGTCTCGTGTGTTGCACTTTTGGTGCAACTGAGAAGCAGGAATTGTTGCTAAACTGCCCCTCGGCACATGTATTTTGCGTATCAGGATGAAGCATCCCCCCTCGTTGTCTTCTCTTTGTAGGGCGAATGTAAATCGTCTTGGCTGTTTGTACAGCTTTGGCGTTTCCATCGAGGTCTGTTGACGGCACAGAACTGCGCATTTGTGCTGTTTTTGTCTCACCAAGAGCGAAACGTGTCTCCTGTGAATCTGGAGGCTCCGTTCACAACGAAAGACTTCAAACGAACACTTTTTTTCAGATTGCTTACACTGATCACAATCGACATTTTGACGACACATGATACAGCTGGAAAGTTTCACTGCTTTCAGGGATTGGCAGCCGCTGCAACAAATGTTACCACATTTCATTCAAAACCTTGTTTTGAACAACTGCAGTCTGCGATATTCAAAACAGAACTCCGAGCTGCTGGTAGATTTATGTTTCTGTGATCACAAAACAAGACAGAATGCGTCGTCACACAACAGGGAGTTTAAGCCGAGGTGAAATTCACCGTGGCTCAAACTGTCTCCAAAAGAGGACACCCGCTATGGAGGGCTCCAGGTTCCCGTCCGCCGCGTCTGTAGATAATGCGCTTGTGTAGTTCAGGTTCGCAGGAACACCACTGGCCATCGTGCATGCTGCCAACTCTGCAGTTGACGCCGTTATCTTGTCCGTGAGAACAGAAAACAGGTGCGGGTTGTTGCACCTTGGCTGATCTGAGGACACGGACTCACACTCTGTCGCTGAAAGCCTGCACTGGCTGTCTCATTAGTCTTTCTTTGCGTCATTAGCCTGGCGCCCGAGGGAAGGTGCACCGCGCTGGTTACTAATTAGCTCAAATAGAAAACCTCCAAACTGACAGGTAAGGCAAGCAAAGTGACAGGTAGCGAAGAGACACGGATGTGTAGATTTCAAACAGAACGAACGACTCGGAATTGCTTGGCGGCTTGAGGAACGTGAATTTGAGTGAAAGACGGTCACTTGTTGACCATACTCAAGTGCACGCGTGCACTTGTTCCAAACTTGACAGAATTTTAACATTGATTGACCCAACATACTGCGTCTAAACGCACTTTGTTGATGTCAGCATCAAGCCCCAACTCCCAGATGCACGGAACTTGCTCTGTTCCGCATGTGCATGCAGAATGAACGTTCTGATTCCACATCCACGAAAACACGCGACAACCACATGAAGAGTGAACTGAACAAAAGGAACATCATCAAGAAGTGAGAGTGGCACCACCAAAGGCACATTTCGATTTCAGACGTCCTCACTGTCTGTGCACGTGCGTGAGAGCTGTGTCCGTTGTTCTCGTGTTGCACAACATTCCCTTCAAAGTCAATTTGTTACGTGCAACGTATTTCCTGCAGGCGATTCAAAGCTATGCAGTGTATCTAATACTGCTGCAAAAGCGTTTTGAATAGACATGGCTACGAATGAAATTGCTCCCACAACAGGTAGAATACACATATATTCCATTACAAATGGTGAGTGAATATGTCCTGTGGAGGAACAATTCCTGACAGTGAATTGCGTTACCCTAATTGTGGTGTCTAAATAATTGCTTTTGCTTGTGCTTTGCTGTGCTTGTAAAGTCGTTCGTTTTTCCTCTGCCGACGAACTATCATGATGTGGCATTTCTCCGATATCTCCGAAACTGAAGGTTTGCTTTTCTCACAAGGTCAACCTGCGAGCATTCCTCTTCCGATGGACCTCATGCAGGTCCTGACTCAATTCGGTGACTCAGTCTCCCCAGCTTCTTCCTGACAACGCGGCTGAAATATTTTGCTCAATGTTCTGACAGATCTGAGTCCTGATCAATAAGCGGTTAATCCTGACAGTGAAAATGTTTAAGCCTCGCTGTTTCCATCAGCTCAAATTCCGTCTTTTGACTGACAGACTTGTGCGGTTCACTTCAAAAATATCTCCAATTACCAACGGAGAAAGCGCAATTCTGTGATTAGCTGTCACACTTTTCCCGAAATTGTGTGGAACAATTCACTGAACCTGGAAACCAACATTTCGTCCGTCTGAATGCCAATGACGATTGGTGACACGCAATCTTACAGCAGGAATAGCACAGCCCAACGAGAACACCTTTCAATGCGAGTTTTAGCAGAGACGTCCGCTCGTTTACCCTGCTGCCACATCGGGGATACAGATACCATTTTTCACTATGGACATGCACCCCGTGCGCGGCAATGGTGAATCGTTCCCGGGCAGATATTCGGGCCTTTTGGGGGTACGGGGTTCAGGTGAGAGTTTCGCGTTGTGAATCGACTCTCTATTTTCCATCCGAAAATTTTCGTTCTGAGCCTTTGAAAAAATTATTTGCAAACATCAAGGGTGATTGCAATGCAGTCGCCGAGCCTTGTTGTGGTGAGAGCGTGAAAAAAATTGGCGAAACAATTCCACCTCAAGGCCTGTGGTAGCTTGCTTGAGTTCCGAGACAGAAAACTGGGCAGTGTTCATCCTTCATAAGTCAGTTGAAGAGAGGCCAACCGCAACGAGATTGGGTGGCAAGTGACATTTAGTGTTATTAACCATCCAATAAGCTCACTGACAGCTGCGAGTGTGGAACATCTTGAATCAAACAATTGGTCAAGCTTTGCAAAAGGTCACTTTCATTGTCTTTCTCAACTTTTTGTGCTCGCATGTTGTTGCACTGTGGTTTTAGATCCTCAAAAACAAACGTTGTGGCTGCGATAAACAGCAGACGATACGTTTCAAAGCGACTGAAGTAATCTGCGCCCAAGCATTTGGCCCCCCCCCCCCCCAATCAATTTGCCTTCGACGTCGTGGTGAAAAGTTTTGAAGACAATTCCACTTGATCACTTCAAGCCAGAGTACTTCTCAACATGATCAGTCGGAATTTAGACGGACTGTAAATATCTTTCTTGAAGCTCCCGAGAAAGGACAGAAGAAGAAGCATCCAGAGCCGAGAACATACGTTTGAGCAAGCATTAAATAATTCAGGATGAAATGACATGCGGCAAATGGCAGATGGGTGTGTCTTGCATGAGAGAAACAAAGAGATGGTCACAGCTCCCGCAGATCGTTTTCTTGAGCCACGCGCAGGACGAAATAGTGAATCGAGATTGCTTCACACAGAAAATTTTGTTCAAAGCGCTTCAAAAACAAAGGTGACTTTTCTACATCACACTAGCTCCTGAGGTCAGGGCGAACCTTTCACTTCGGAGCAGCCAGATACGAGAAAGCAAACCGCTGCAGACAGCGGGACCTGCTGTGTGAGCTCGCATGTATCCGTGATGTTGGACACAAGTATCGCCAAGACAAAACAGTTTTTGTATCAGAATTATGACAGAAAATGATTACATGCCAACCAAACTAATGGTGGCCTGGGGCGGTTCTTCCTGATGGCATGGATGTTTTACCCAGTGAATATCAGAGATTGCTAGACAAGTCGATTTTATTGTACGTGGAGGAAACATTGCGAAGCAGATGTCATTTGTGTCATATTTGTCTCCGGGCGAACGAGGCACTTTACACGACACAGAAGGGTCCAGGTAGGTAAACCAGATACAGGCTCCACAGCAGGTTGGATTGCAGGATGAAACGGAATACACTGGCTCTATGGAACTACAAGCAAACTGGAACGAAAATCGGTGGGTGTTGGTGTTGTCGTTTGTCGATGTGCCACACATTTACGCAGTGCCTGTGAAGCGTCGGTGGTGACACCCACAGACACGACACTTCGACAGGCAAGTCAAATACTGCAGTACGAGGTGTACTTCCGAGTCAGATGAAGATCCCCCTGACGTTTTCTTCTGAGTTGGTCTATTTTTTTATCAGCTGAAAGTCTGTTGGATCAAAAAATTATTTGTTTGCAAACATATGGAACAAGTCTCGATTTTTACGTGAAAGGTGGAGCCTTCTCCATTACCAGCATTTTCAGCTGAGCGTCAGGTGCCAGTGGTCTTCGAGGCTCCACCAACAACAAGCACAAAGCTGTGCGCAAAGAGGTTGCTCGGTGCTGCCTGGTTCTGGAGTTTCCCCAACACAGATCACACCTGAGCACAACTCTTCACGAAGTTAATGGACTGCTTCTCCGCAATGCCGGAAGGATGCAAAGATAAGCAGGTCCGTTAAATTTCTAAGCAGCGAGACTTTCAAAGGTTCAGCTGTCAATTTCAAGTCCGTTCCCTGTCAGTTCTCAAAAGGACGAACAACTCTAAAGTGCACGCTGCGGTGAAAATTGACACTTGAAAAGGACACAAATGAGCCCCGCACATCTTGTAAACTATCTAAAAATTTCTGATGTATTTGTGACACTGGTTGGTCTCAAAATAGCTTCACAACGGCTGTCAAGATCAAGTCAAATGTCAGACACGAGGCGATCTGAGGTGTTGAAAGAAAAAAGGGGGACTTGTCAGGTTTTTCAAATGAGTTTGTTTGCCGAGAAGGCTAATTTTGATGGTCAAAGTGTTCTGCAGAGCGAATGCTTCTCGAGCAGGGACTGGCCTTGGGCACACAGGAACTTGATCTACGTACCACAATTAGGGGTGCATGTCCAATGTCTTGAAACCAAGACGTTATTCTACAGTGCTGCAGCAGCACTTTGCAGCTTTAACCGCACACGACTCGCAGCGAATACAGAAAAAGTCTCACAAAGCCCAAAGTGCCGTCACACAGTCCTCAAAAGTTTCATGTCCGCAAGAGGATGTTCCTCTCGCTGAGCTTGCAGCCATGAAGACGCATCTTTCAAGAGAATCTCTGAGGATATGTCCAGCAAAAAGCTCTCAAGTAGAATGCAAGACAGATGGTAGGTGATTCGACAAAGTGGATGAGTCCCGCACAGGCGCGTCTACGAGGCATGTTTTTTATCTTCCCGTTGTTTCGCCGTTTCTGGTGGAAATTGTCCGCGGTTTTGGAACAGCCAAAGTATGAATGTTCCCCATCATCTTCTCTTGAGGAACAGCCAGTGTAATGAGCACAATAGTGATTGGATCCTCACTGATCCAGATATGAATGTGGGTCACCTGTTCAGTGATGGCGATTCTGTGTGGCCTGCTTTCTGTTGTGTTCTGGGCCATTTTCTGTGGTGGACACAAGGCTGAGAAGCAGAGGAAAGCTGAGCAGCATGCTGCACTCAAGTTTTTGGTTTGTTCAGGGAAACACCCCTGTGATTGCCTTGGGGCTCTGCATCCAGTGTTCACCATCCATCACTGCACATACATTGTTGCTCCATTTTAGGAGGCATTTTCTGATGTGTTCACAAGTTGTTGGCATGCTATTTTGGCTCCTATTGACATTGTTGGCATGTTGCCTTGTTGCATTGAAAGTTTGGCAAATTTCCTCGGTGAATTCTGTTGTGTATCGGCGAAACAACGGGAAGATAAAAAACATGCCTCGTAGACGTCTCGTTGTACGAAGAGTTGAGGACGAAGATTCCCGCACAAAAGAAGCCAGGCCCCTGAATCCGTCAAGTGAGAGTTTGTATCTGTCGCAACACTGCAACACCGAAGCCCGTGAAGACCACATGCAACTGTGTGGTCTGCACAATGTGCTCTACATGCGTGTCCTCATACATTATGCTGCGAGCAATGTCCACGGAGAGGTGATTGCAATTTGAAAGTGGATAGCTCTGATGGACCCGATGATGATAATGAGCCTCACCAGCGCTGGGATCAAACGTATGTGAGAACATGGCACAGGCAGCTCTGGATGCGCTTATTCTCATCGCCTGTGAGGCCATTATGACGGCAATAACTTACGGGGCTCGCCGGAGAACATCCGTGTGGTGGGTAGGAGTCGAGGTCTCCGTGGCTGTTTTGAACTGGAAAGTTCCACGGCGGTGAAAATGCTGAGGAGACACATCACAAAACACTTACGATCATCATTTTCACGTCTGCCCGGACCCCTTTTGCCTCACCTACATTACGGTGCGAGGCAGAGTCCACAAAATGATAAGTAACGCAGATCCCACATCAGGTGAAATAACCAGAGGGCAAGGGAAATAATAAATATAAATGACTTGTTAGATAGAGCAATGCCTCTTGCAGCTGATTTGAATTTGAAATGAACGAGTCAATGTGTCAGAGGCTCAATAGGAATAACTTGTGAAATCCGAGGCGGCGGCTTCTGCCTTTGACATTCATTTGGCTGGAAACCCACCACTGTGTGGCAAGAGTTGAGATTATTGATTGTCAATATGATTGTTGTTTAGTGAGTGGTAGACAACACACAAGAATACAGCCCCCTGTAATGAATATTGAAGCTGGAAAGCCACACAAATTGTCGGAGCTAAGTGTTGTGGTACCTTCATAGGCCAACCCAAGTACCCTGGATCGCTGATGCTTCGGCCAAAGTGTTGTTTTTACCGCAGCTGCTGGCCATTGGTATGGTGGGAATATATAATTCATTATAATACAATAGTAATGGGCTGTCTACGGCACTGACTCACCATTAGTGGAGGGTAAGTAGAGACGACCATTCCTTTTTGGTTGTTTGAGTATATTCCACGACATTTTCAACCTGTTTGGAATGATAATGTTTGTTGAGTTGGTGGATCACATGATTCTCACAAGGATACCGTGGATAACAGAACAAGCTGGGTTTTTGCTTGGTTGTAGAGTGATTCATGTTCAAAGTTTTGGATAAATTCTCCATGATAGATCGAAGGAGATTCCGCGGTGCTGGATACACATTCTACACGCACAGTTTCATGAGGATAAAGTGGAACCTCGAGGGAGCGATAAGCCAAACCATTTAATACAATTTTGCAAATTGAAAGACAAGGATATCAGATTGCCTATCGTGGGAAATTTTATGTGCTCCTTTCAAACCTTGCCTCTGGCGTTTGATTCATTCCAACGCCAGAAGAAATGTGTTTTGCAGATGTGGTGATGTGCAGGATAATTTCAAAATTCGTAAATCCAGGATACCAGATCAAAAGAAAAGTTGGAAAGTTTGTCTGCGAATCTGCGTGGTCTGTGTCATTTAGTCTGAAACCCAGCTAAGCTGTGTTAACAAGTGTACTGCCCTTTGACACAACACGTGTGCATGCAGTGGGATTCTCTGAAAGATACTGACCCAAACCGTGTTCTGTTGTCTTGAGAGGATCATTTCATTTCTCTTCCAAGCTGATCTATGAAGAGAGAACCAATGGCAGCTTGGTTGGAATGGGAAGTTTGATCTGTGAAGTATGAAACCAATGTTTTTCTCTGTTTAGCAAATCAAAAATGACACAAAATTAAAGCCAAAACAGTCGCAACTTATTTAAAACAGAAACGTTTTACTCACTGATTGTATTACGGCTTTTTCCAACAATAACTGGGGTGGGTGGGCATTTTACTTCACCAAATCATCCACATGCTTCCTCCAAAAACAACATGCAATTTGTGGATAGCGTGTGTGCCCATCGGTGAGAAAGTATTTTGAGTTTCTCACAGACGACCATATGCTCGACACAGATCGTTCAATTCTGCTTTTGTTCTTTTCATGAAGATACAAACGGCCTTTTCCCACATGCCATCGGAAAATCACCAAATCCGACACAATTTGATGTCGGATCAACTGGACTCAGTGGTGTGTGTGAAAAGATCACACATGTAAAAAAGCTGCTTGTTATGTCCATGTTTTATCATCCTTTGTAAAGGAAAATTGCCGGCTGTGCTTTCATATCTACATTTTTTTGTCTCCTGGATGACGCCAGGCACTGATGAGCTCATCCCGAAGCTTACTTTCTGGCGTCATGCTTGTCTCACACCAACGGCACACACTACACATCTTTTCCAGTACTTCCTGCATCGGTTTGTGACTGAATCTTGCACACCGTGTCCGTTTGCAAGCCTTGAGGTGTTCGATCAAACCAGGATTGATACGTCACGAAGGTTCCCAGTTTCAAGGATTTGGATGGAAGGAGATAATGTTGAAAGACAGTTTCTTCGCTTGGCACACCAAGCTGTGGTTGACGCCGCACATGAAACTGCAGCAAACAAACCCACCTCTGCAAAAGTTACCTTTTCACGTTTGTCCGCAACTGAATCAACGAAAGACTACAAGGTACAACTTGACAGTGACATTCGGAGACCCAAACAGGTGAAGCTCATACGACATAAAGGACGCTTGGCTGTCAAAACGTGTCGTTTTAGTGCAGTGTGAACCCTGCAGTCTCGGCTGGTGACGGCCGCCATCAGCGGGACTCGCACCATGGTCGTCTCCATGTCGGTACGAGTGAAGACACCACCATCATCAACGACTTCGGTTTTCCCCTTTGAAACACGCAGTTTCTGTTGAAATTTCATCCACCCAAATGCACAGTGTCAATGAAGAACAAAGAGCTGGTGGACCAAGTGTCCTTCGACAAACGTTCAACTGACTGCCAGTTTGGCACAACCGTATCAAAGGTGCCCGTCGTTGAACAAGACAACTCTTCCCGATTCTCGCATCTGCGTCACTGTTCAGAGCCTGTTACCAAAAACTTTTCCAGATGCTTTGCCGCGCCAGGTTGGGGAAGGTTGTATCTCGGCGAAATGAGCCTTCCGAAGCGACGCGATGTGTGCAGCTCGGTGAATGGAATTGTTTATTCCAGCACGTCATGCGGACACGATTCCTGAGAGACTCGGCTGCAATTTTGAAGCGGATCGCTCTAATGGATCTGGAGCTTGTAATGAAGCTCTTCGGTGCCAGTATGAAATACATTAGCAATATGTAAACTCACGCAGCAGGCACCAGCGTTTGTGATCAAGGCCAGAATGACCAGTGAAGCGTGCGAAATATTCCCAAGCGCTGCCTGTGGCTTATGTGGGAAATTCACAAACTGACTGATGCATCATCCGTCACAAGTGTGACTCAGACAGAAAAGGTCTTTGTGGAGTGTTTGTTGTTCTGTTGACACAAAGAATCGAGGCAAAGTTCTGACCTTGGTCCAGTGAAGACATTCAGTGAAGTTTTGATGGCTGGTTTTCTGAGGGACGACCTGCCAAGCAGGCCGCATGTTCGAGGGAAAGTTCCTCGGGGTGGAACATCAAAGATGGTTCTGTCCATCTGAGGCAAGCTACATGTAGCTTTTCACACAGGCGAGCGGACAGGCAGTCGCTTTTTGTTGGTCGCAGCTGCAATTTCGTGCAATTAGTGTTCTCGGTGGATTGTTCGGAGCTATCACTTGGAAAACAAAACACTCAAGTATCACACTGACGCCTTTGTGCAATTCTTCATGCAACAGCGCAAGACCCAGCGCAAATGAGAATTGCGGCCTCTCGTTTACGAGGATAAGGGCGCTTGTCATCAGGCTCAACGCCAGGTCGGTCTGCAGGAGCAATTAGGGAGGCAAGTGAAAACTGAGCCAAAACAAATCGAGGACAGCAATTGAGAACCTCTTTCTTCTGTGGAGATCAAACTGACCAGGCTTTTCAGCTTGGTGTACAGATAGAGGCCCACGATGCAAGCAAAGCACCATCTCAGGTTGTTTTCGGAAAATGGGCCTTTGGCGGAACAATCCAACACAGCTACCACTTGCATTCATTTGGAAAAGAAGTCTGTTGAAATCTATTGCAACCTGCCAAAATGTTTTTTTTTTTCGGGGAACAAAGGAGGAAAAAGAGTGAAAAAAGACAGGGGAAAGAAAAAGGTGAAAAAAGAGTCGAGGATAAATGGGTGTGGGGAGGGGGGGGAGGCAGTTTTACCCGCCCATGACCCGTTTACCACTCCGCAGAATCCGAACCACAGCTGCACGGCGATTTCAACACACGCCGATGCTTGAGCAGTGGTGGCAACCAACCTTTCGAGGTGCTTGCTGTGTTCAGAGTCTGCAAATCAAGTTCGGTCGTGTTGAAAACCTGCAATCTCGACGAGTTGAGAGAGGGAGTATCTTCAGGCTTTGGTTGACAGGTCAGATGATCTTCCCTTTTCTTGGTTGGGGTCGTGGGTGTCAGCCTTCATCTGACTGAAGGGACCTGCCAGCGCAAAGTTTTCAGGGAAGTTGTATTTTTTAAGACATCACTGTCCTGCCAACAATTGAGCTGGGGCAGGTGCTCCCAGCCCCCTCTGCCACAAGAACACTTGACTCATGTGGGGTGCGGATCTAGGCAATCCAAAGAGTTACATTGGGGACAAGCCCAAGCTCACTTTGGTTCGCCTTTTTTTGGTGCGGGCGTTAATTTGCGTCACTCCACTGTACGAGCGTTCACCCTCGATTCCTGAGATCGAAAAAGAAACTGGAATTCACCACAAGAAAACTCCTTTCTTGTCAGTTTTACTTACAAAGCAAACACAAGCACACTTTCAAGTGTAGAAGCGGTCGGCCCGGCCCCCAGCCGGCATGGTCCTCTTGTTCTCGAAAGAGGTCCAAGCAACAAATAACGGCAAATGTCACTTTGAAGGGGACGTGGTTCCACATCTTTGCGCTCAAGAACCAAACATTTATTTTTCAACAGCACATTTATGTTAGAATTTGTTGTTGGCAAAAAGTGGTGCAAACTCAGAAAAAAAAGAAGAAGAAATTTGTCAGTGTTTGTCCATTTGTTGATCGGAGAATTGGTTCCAAAAAACTTGACAGATTGAGATCTGGTGAAGCATTTTCCCACGCAGGCTTGGGGTGGGGGCTGAAAGAACATTCGAAATGTGATTTTCATCCAAATTCAGAAAATGTCCATGCACCTGGGGTTCGGTTGGGACGTCCTGTGACCAAAGACAGCATTTTTCTGACGGAAACAGCACAATGTAGCCAGAAAAATATTCGTTGCTGGTTGACAGAAATCTGCAAGTCAGTTTCCTCCACCTCAGAAATCAATTTTTCAACGTACAACTCAAAGCTCGATTGACGAAATTACTCGAATTTGAAAAGAATGACATTTTCCGAAATAAATATTTTATGGTTATTAAAAATCTCTGGTGTGTTTACACACAGAATATTGATTTGTTCACTGAGTTGTGTGAGTGAATTCACTCCGAATTATGTCGTTAATGGAGAGCAATTTTTTTTGCGTTCCACATTGATAGAGACATAAAAGAGATGGAAAGTGACTCTGACTGAGGTCGAATAATATATTCCATGAATTATGAATGAGACCGGAAATTCCAATGACTTTTGAGGGTACGTGTACCTTTGTACACAACGTAGCGTACATTTAAAACCAACTGGCTTTTCGAAAGTTGCCAGCACGTCGCACACAGAAAATCAAGAAACTGCACCAGCGCGATGTGCGCGACATTCATCCCGTCTTGCACGAAATTTCTATTTTTTGAAAATGGGTTTCACAATGAAGTCAGACAAACGAACTGTGTGCACAGCTTTGAAGTGAAAAGGACGCGTGACTTCAGTTTTACACATACCGCGCAAACAATCGAGTGTTTTTTTTTGCTATTCTCGTCACACCTTCATAGCATTTGCTCAGTTCATTTCTGCAGAAGAGTTTTTGTGATTGCGACGAATTTGCACGTATTGCTGTGTTCAGCTGGTAACCATTCCTCTCGTTGTCTTTGCAGTGTGTGCGGTGTGAAGGCGTAATCGTCCTGCATGCCGGGCAAGGCTATGGCCGCGGGGATCGTGGCCTCGACGCTGCGGCGTCGGACCTTGCGGCAGAAGATGACGATCGAGGCGAAGTACCAGGCCATCGAGCCTGGACACATCTCGCTGAGCCCGACCGCATCTCACCCGCCGTCACGATCCCCCTCCTTCATGCGCCACTCCATGTCGCGCTCCCCGAGCGGCAGCAGTCAGAAGGGCCCCCGCTTCACCAAGCTCTTCTACCAAGACTTCTGGCCCGCTTGTATCAATCCTGCAGAACAAAACCTCAAGCTTGTAGAGTTTGAGACTTTTGAGTGAGTACATCTTCTTACTTCTTGAAACCAATCATGCTGGATTGTTCAAACTGATAGATCTGCTCGTTGTTCGACCAGTTTGTTTGCTGTTGTGCGTTCTTGTGAAGAACCTTACCAAAACAAAAAATCAAATGTGCGTTCTTGTGAAGAACCTTACCAAAACAAAAAATCAAATGTGCGTTCTTGTGAAGAACCTTACCAAAACAAAAAATCAAAGGAAAGAATCATTGATTCACCTGGACCACCAGCAAATCTGTCAGTGTGAACGATCTCGCCTGTTTTTACACTCACTTAATTTTGCTTTGAATTTCACGTTCGAGAATGTACCCAGTTTTCCGTGGCCAAGAAAACAAGGCAGACAGAAAGCGGAAACGAACACAGGCTCAATCGACAATTGGTCAACATCAGTCAATTTGAATCTCTGCTCAGGAACAAATCCACGAAAAGAAGATGATAATTCTCCAGAAGACAAACAATGAGTTCCTCCTGCTGGAATATTCTTTGCCTGCCTGTTGTTGATAGTGGAGTCCAAATCTGAAAATCTGCATACCAATGGTAAAATCCTCAAGACTGTTCTTCACATTGTATGCTGAGCACGACAAATACACCAACACTTGCTTGAATTGAAATTTACTTCCCAAAATTAAATTACCCCAATGAATTATTCATTTCTGTCATTTTCCTCACCAGACAGAAGCAAATCTATTGCCAAAAATCTGACGCATTCAGCGGCTGGTTGGGAAAAAGCAAAAATTATCACGTTTGCAGCACAATGTACTCATTGTGAGCTGCAAGGAGCTGTGATGGATCGGTGTTTAATCACATGAATGAGAGCGACACGTTCTTTCAGGCGAGTCGTGCGTCAAGTCCAAGGAAAACGGACTTTCTCACGTGTTTTCCTTCACAAGGTCCAGACAGAGTTGAGAAACTTGATCTTCCACAGCAACGATCTTCGCCAGACCGTCTTGTACTGAATCTTCTCGGACAGAATGAGAAGGACAAATGTTCTGGTACCTTCGGATTTGTTTCTGCAAGAAACCCTGCCTCAATTTCACTTGACGTAAAAGCGTACAGCTGCTCTTATTTGTCGTATTCACAATGGCTGGCATGTACGAGTGCACAGAAGGATTAAAGAGCTGCGGAATCCTTTTCTTCGCCGTTTCGCTGGGATTTCCATTCATGAAAGGACTCAGCAAATGAGTTTTGTTCCCGAGGAGTTGCTTTCAACCCTGTGGCGCTCGTCTCGCATTAAGAAGCTCATCTCGTCACTTTACACACAATAGAATTTGACGCGATGTCTTTGTCAAATTGGCAAATTTAATCATTTATTCCTGCAATTTGCACAATGGGCTGCGTCGATCCAGCCAAAAAACTGAGTCTGTATCTGATTCAATTTCTTATGTGGAAGTGTCAGTCAAGCTGTAGGCGACATCATCTGACGGTAACAATCCTTCGCTGTGATGGTCTTCTCCGAGATTTGTAATCCCGACCAAGGACAACCCACTGATGTGTGTTGTGGGCAGATTCTCATGCATTTTCAAGCAGACACAGGAAGCGACTTGGACACAGGTGATTGTTCTTCACCGTTGTCCATCAAACCATTTTCTGCTCAGCTGAACACTACAGCATTGTTCATTAATGTGTTCGGTTCAGCGAAACTTGGAGAAGCCTTGAAGCTACTTCAGCCCTTTACATACCGGACACAGCGGATCAACGATGTGGCTCATTTTCCACGGAGAACTGACGAAGCAGAAGTTGTGTGACACGAAATTTTCTGGTGACACGGCTCAGTGGTGGCCGCGGTGACATGACAATTTGGGTCAATCTTCCACATTTGTCAAGATAAACGCTATCTCTGACGCCGCAGCTTCTTTCAACGGTGTCCTTATCTGTGTCCAGCAGGACAATTGGGCCTCAGTCTCCGATACAAAACAGGCTGTCCACATTTGGGGAAAGCCTTCGCATGCAGGCCCGTTGTCATCCTCCGCAGACTGACTGAAAGCAGCAAGAATTCACCAGCGTGTGATTATTTGCGCATCAAGTAAAACCTTCCCGAGTCACGGAGCCGGAGGCTGACAGCTCGTATCCTTTCATTGTGTTGTCGGTGAAGTAAGTATATGCCACACATTTTCCTTACTTTTCTTGAAACACACAAAAATGCAGTCTGATTGATTTTGAGTGGAGAACATGAACAGTGGACGAGGCCCCAAGGTTCAATCTGCGGATCCCACTGGTGCCTCAGACAGCTGACGGCAGAAACCCCACAAAGGATACCAAAGTTCCTGCGAGTTGAGGAGGCGAGCGGTTGGCCACAAAATACAGCCTTCAACAACGAGCGATCATTCACCATTGATCATCCGCTGTTGAACGAGATATGAAAAAGACGATTCTTCCATCAGATATCCGAAAATGGACTGAGCACAGAACTCGGGAGACCCAGATAAGAACACGTTGTAAATATTTGGATGGAATTGCGTGGTAAAACGATCAAATTTGTCCAAATATGACACCATTAAAGTGATGAAATACCAATACATCGGGTCCGAGGGGGAATAGAACGATTTACTCGGTATATTGATAGAGTCAGCGTTTAATTCAGCCGCAATACTTTGTTTGCCGACACACAACCCATCGTGCGCAGAGAATGCAAGCTGTGCGATCCTACACCTGCCAGTGTTGTGACAAAGGAGGCAGACAACTCATTGTGGGCGCTTTGTCCCGAACAATGGCTTGGTAACCAACACATTTTGCACGGCCACAATCTCAGAATTTGTTTACACTGAGCAGCACACAAAAACAAGAACATAACTGTGAAGACGCGCGATATTCTGAGCGTTGCAATTGGATGAACACTGCACTGGAAGCACAAAGAAAAAAGACATTGCAGGTTGAACCGGCAGATGCCAATGGGGCAGGAGGCAGGCCGCAGACCTTCACTGGAGCAATGTTTCCGTGATGAATGCTCGCCAATTGCCGAACCAAACAGGTTGCACTTTGGAAGCAATGTTCAGTGCACATGGATATCAAACCACGTGTGTTTCTGAGCAGGAGCTGGCAATTGCCGTTCCCCAACACAAACCTCCAGGTCTCTGTCCACACATTGGACGGTATCTTTTCTGAATGTTACGCCACGCGCGACTTTTATAGCCCCCAGTAAGAGCAGCTAATTCTGACGGTGTCCTCAAAAGCGCTTTCAGGGTCTCCTGACTGTTCCTCACAGGCTCAGTGCAAAAACACCTGGACGTACAGGTTGTTCTGCACACACAAAATTGAGTCTGTTCTTCTCAAACATCGACCACAATAAGACAAATGAAAGGAACTTTAGGTCCTGTGTTTCCGCGCAGTGAATGGATAAACTTGAGCACCTGCAGCGAAGGGATACCAGGACCAAGGGATTCGCCTGCAACCTCCAGTATCGGGAAACACGCACACCAAATCACGATCAATCACCATCCTTAATCGGTTTTCATGTCTGACACGGGCCCGTTTCACTCACAGACATCCTATCAATCTCGCTCGATGGTCAATGGCTCATCAAGATGTATGGAAAAAAATTCCACATCAATTTTGCGTTTGGCTGGACTTCAAATTCCTATCTGTTGAGTGGAACATGGGTTTTAAGTTGAATTGATCTTGCTTCACTGCGTAGAAACTGGGCACTCGTGAGCCTTTTGGCAAGCAAGCCCAAAAATTGACGGCCTACGATGGTGGGTCCATTGCGCAGATCTCAAGTTGGAAGCCAACACGATGTTCCCGTGGAAAAAATCAAAATCTCGCGTGGCTCAAAAAGAACAAAGCCCGATTGACACGCTGAGGCGTCCTTGCCACTTCCCACCAAGGCAGTTGAAGGACACCGCCGAAGCTTCGTCAGCTCCGAGTGAGAAACCAATGAGAATCGGGTGCAAATCAGTTTTCGTGTTGAGACTTCTTCTCGCAGCAATTATGGTTCATTCTCATAAACGAAAGCGATTGATGTTTCATTACAAAGCATCGCAGGAGGAGAGCCCAACATAATTGCGTCTGGTCACAAAACAACCATATCGATGTTTCTGTGATCATCATGTGTTGTTCCCGTGCTGTCCGCTGAGCGGGGCTTGGGTATTTTTTGTGAAAAGGCTTTAAAAACACGAAATCCATTGACACGGCAAGTTCCTCTCTCTCTTTGATGGTGAGCTACCAAGGTAAAAAGCGGAGCCGCGTTGCACCTGATTTGTCACAACCAATATCTGAGGCAATCTGTCAGTGAGACAGCGAGCGACTCCAGTGCAGAAAGAGGCTCCGAGGAGAAGTCTGTCGGTGTCGCTGCATTCTCCACCGGGAGGTTTTGAAAAGTCGCAACCTGAGGCAGAGACACGTTTGACACAGTTTGGAGGGTGGTTCAAACAACCCGTCTTCCAGTGAACCAGTCACAGCTGAATGTCTCAAGCCGTTCCTCTTTTAGCTGGTTCAAACAAATGCAAACAATTGACCCGTTGTCTTTGAAACAGCTGGGTGAGAAGAACTCGAATTCTGATAGTATGGAACCTTCACGGAGCTGCTGCAAACACGTCCACCACTGTGTCTTGAACAATTCTCGAGCAGGTCAACACGCAAAGTGAAGGAACCCACCAACACAGGGACGTATCGAACTTTGGGGAACAGTTCTGAGCTTGTTTCACAAGAGGACGAAAGCAAAAACTAATCTCAGCTCGAGCTGGCAGCCACTCCCTGTGCTTCTCGTTCTCCTTTCTGTGCACTTCCTCAATCCCGGTTTTATGGGTATTGGACATCAAAGGGTCGGCGTCGCAAAGAAGATTGCCCCAAATAATATTGACATTCTGGGTTTGGTGTCAGCCGCCGTATCACTTCCTTCCTGCTCTTTTGAAAGGACAGAAAGCCACACTCGACGAGCTGTCGCGGCTCATTATCGCGCCGGTGCGATACCTGTTGCTGTGACAAACAAACCTCCAGTTCTTCACAAATGGTGCTGCCAAAACTCGAGTTTGCATCGTGCAGTCTGGTTCGCAGACGGCTTGAAAGCCGATGCTCTGGACAATTTCAGTCATGGAAATGATTTTTTTTTCGGTTCCTTTCCCTCTGGACTGGACCTGGAAAGTTGAAACAGCAACTGCTGGTAGATTTCTAAGTTTTCATGACGAATTCTTGCAGCACACAACCCTGAACAGGGCAGCTTCACGAAATCCACCAGATTCTGCGAAAACCCAATTGGAGATTCTGCACTTCCATTTCAAGCAAACTGATAAACCCCAGGTTTACCGATCACTGCATGTGGCTTTTGCGGGGCAATTTTTTCTCGGAGGTCCTGCTGTGAGTCACACCAAATTGACGGCCATTAGCCCCCAGTCGTAGAATCGATACGAGAGGCCTTCACAACAACATCGCGCAGGGCAGAAAATGGCCCCGGCCAGCGAGTAGGGATACACAATTCATATGTCACAAAATTGCACATTGATCAGAATCAATAAATTGGTAGAGCATTGCCTTCCCCTCCAGGAGAAAAGACATTTGCAATTTATCAAGCTGATGTCCAAATATTTATGCAAGATCGGATCAATTATTCCCCCATTATTATGTGAATCTAAAAGGTCTTTACCCGATGGGAACCAGTCGTGGAATTGAAACGAATTAATATGTTTCATGCTTTGTGTCAATCATTGATGCGTTTTCAAAGGGGATTGATATTTTAATGCATGTTTTCTATTTTTACGAGTGTATCAATCACTAACTCAATTGCAGTGTCATTCTCAGAGACAAATGCTATCGAAGACGCATCGTAATATCCATCAATATTTCGAGCGAATTTCACCCTTTGATGCACACAAATCACATCGTGTGTCAATGAAGTGATTGAAATGGCCAGTCCCTCATCTTGCTCACAAATTTTCTGCCACCGTTTATCAGTGGCATTTGAACAACTGTTCCCAGCTGCCGGTTGTCCACGAACGGATCTATGTGCATTCATGACACACATTCACTTTCGGACACAACTGAACTGTTGTTTCCTTGCTGGCAAAACAAATGTACGTAAAGACACTTCTTTTGCTGCTGCCCAAAAAAGGCGGCCTGCCGAACATTTCTGAGTGCAACCGAACATCTGCATCGAGTTCCATTTGGGCAACATGCGAAATAGCAATACACGTCACATGAAATTAGTGTTGCAGTGGGACTGGAACAAAAAATGTTTCTGACAACAGAGCACAGTTTCTGAATGTTTGAAGAACACATTTAATCACAAAAGTCAACAGAGATCAGAGCAAAAGTGACACCAGAGTTGTTTTCTGCCATTAGTTAAAGTAAACAGCGCAACACCACGGCGTTTAATGCAGTTTGATAAATTAAAAGAGCTGCCAGACTGAAAGCAATTCATTTTGGGCCATTTTTTCACAATGTGGTTCTTTTACACTTGGGAAATAAGGTTGTTCCCTCATTATGTACGAGAAAACTCTAATTGGTTGAGCCTGCTCATTCACGCCCCTCGTGTCTCTCGATAGATCAACATGCAGGGCAAAGGAAAGGAAAGCAATGCACGGCTCATCGTTGTGAGTCACCTTCTGATTCAGAATTTTCCAAGTGCCTTCTCAATCCCTTTCAGCAAAAGCAGCAAATATCACAAACGAGTATGCTTCACAGCATTGTGTCACGGATGCCTTGGAGATACAAGTGAGATATTGCCTCCTCGGATACCAAATGCAAAATGGGGGGTGGGGGTGGTCACATGAGCTGAAATGTCCTAAGTCCCTCCCAGTGCTGCAGAGCCCAAGTCCCAACTGGTGCTTCAGAGCCCAAGTCCCTGAGTTGTCTCCTCCTCAGCTGCCAAACTCCAACTGAGCCCAGAGCCAAAGTCCTAAGTTTGCAAATGGGGGGGGGGGGGGGGGAAAAAGGGGAATTAACAAATCCCAAAATGTTGAAAATTTTAAAAAAAAATATTGTTTTAAACAGTGGTGGTTTTTTTTGTTTTTGCAACA
>JAAUXT010012498.1_pt1 | contig 24914 bp, 30 predicted proteins | sample 7278171 | NCBI WGS metagenome assembly JAAUXT01 (sample SAMN14350112, study PRJNA611818) | marine sediment metagenome | isolation source: surface marine sediment (1.8m) | place: French Polynesia: Moorea | collected 2018-08
CCCCCCCCCCCCCCCCCCCCCCCCCCCCCCCCCCATCTCCAGCCTGACGGATTCATGTGACAAACAAAGACACGCCAATGCTATGCACTGAGCAAGTGTTCACACGAAAACAAATACTCCGACCACGGTTTGACAAATCACTGACAGCTCCAAGAGTTCGATGTGAACGTGCAAGGGCAGGGAGGGAACTTAAAATCTAAAGATTGTGCACTCACGAGAAGGAAAGTGCTGAAACATGTGCACAAGAAACGAGCAAATGTACTGCAAGGATTCTGACGGAATCACCTGGTGCTGCATTTGTCCTATTCAAATGGATGAACCTTTTATCGATTGGAGGTATACCGGCAGGTTGGTTCCACTTGCTGATCTCCACCTCAAACTGTTCATGAAATCCAAATGCAAGAATGATGAGAAACCATTGAAATTCACCCGCAAAATGAAACTTAGTTTTGCAAAAACAAAAGGTTGTTAAAACATAGTGTGTAGTCTGCATGTGCAACGTGTCCGCGCACCCAGATCCCGCCCACCCAGAACATACACAATGCACATGCTCGAAAACACATTTGAGACGAGCCTCTTCCAATCCCTGTTCGTTGTCTGAAGCATGAGAAACGACAAGTTCCGATGTTAAAAACTGCGTCTTCCCACCAAATACAACATGTTTACGATGATCTCACGCAACACAAGGAAAGGCCGCGCATACCGCAATTTGGTATCGAAACAAGGAAGCAAATCTATTCTTTGGAGAAAAAAAATTCATGGTGCCAAGTAAACACATGAATCCTGGTTCCGCTCCAGCGGCATTTCCTTGCAAATCACACACGTGTCACAATGACATGTGTCACAAAAAATTGTTTTTGTTATCAAAGCCCTGTTCAACGAATCCTGGACAAGGTCAGGCGTAAACAAACCACACACATCTCCGTTTGAACAATTGAACGACAAGGAATGTCTTCAAAATTTCAGTGCCACGCTGACAAAATACGTATTATTTGGCTGCCCGTTACGCTTGAAAATGTCTTGCTGTTGTTGGACGGAAAAGTTTATTGAAAGACAGAAACAGTGTGGAAGCTTTGCGCCCTGTCGTCCAGGACTCGTGACGTTGGAACACTGTTACAACATCGCGGCCCGAACCCTGCCAAACATGAACATCAGTACTATTCGGCGCACCGTCACGACATCATTGCATTCGTTTCCCACAAATCTACCTGACACTCGAATGATTTTCTCTATTGTGGGAGATGAATCCATGTTGTGGATGTGATACTTTATAACCAGCTGAAAGTAGCAAAGGCAGACCGAACCGTGGAAACAAACACTGCAACCAAACATTTTTGATCTTTCCAATGACCCAATCGCGCAGGCACCATCCCATTAAAATTATCTGCTGCCGTGTTCACAAAGTCCAATCTCCCTGGCAGCAAACGCAACACCAGATCAAAAATCTGCCCAGCGCACCGAGGTGGGGAGTCAACGATGACTGTAAAAAACGCGCCGTCATCTTACATCCGCGCGCGCGTCTGAAGGAAGCAAGGCAACTCACCAGGAGTTTGTAGAAGCCGGGCGTTACGTTCTGGAACTGCACAGTTGTTTCAGTCAACTGCAAGAATTTTGTTTCATTACAATCAGGTTTGAAAGAATTTCAGCGCGTTTTGTAAACATTAGGGAGTTTTCGCAAATTGAAAACGTAGACGTGAGCGTGAACGTAGACGTAGAATCTCACCCAGTAGGACCCACTACACCACAAATTCAGAAGTTTATATCAGGAAATCAATTGTATTATTGACCAGATGTATTTACTTTCATTTTATCTTGAAAATTTCTTCACATTTTTTGGTAAAGTAGTGCTGAATAATTTGTTTAGAATCAGATAAAATGTTGATCCAAGGAGTACTTGGTCCCACAGGGTGAGATTCTACATCCACGTTCATGCCTACGTCTACGTTTCCAATTTGCGAAAACTCCCTAATCTTGTACGCGTTGAATTTTGATCAAACTGCAAGGGGCATCATGTTGACTTCGCCTGCCATGACACTCACACCGAGCACAAATTCAATACAACCCCCAACTCCACTCCAAGGGCTTGCAACATAAATCCTGGCACACAGTCAGGACATGAAGTCAAACTAAGACTGAGCACAACATCAAGAAAATGGACAGCCAACCTTCAACACAGGAAAGATCATCTTGACGCATTGTTTTCACGGTGAGTTTTAATGCAAGGTCCTGATATCAAGCGATGACAGAACAGAACAAAGTCCTGGCGCAAAGAAAGCGGTGCAAGACCCACCTCCTTGTCCCCGTCAAAGGTCACCCGTTTGTAGTCCTCATCGTAACAGTTGGTGTCATTGCTGTTTTTGCACCCGTACAGCGCGAAGTTGTAGCTCTTGATGTTGTACTCGCACGGGCCTTGCTCAAATGTGACGGCAAGGTTTGTAGAACCCTGAAAGTGAACGCGTGTTTTTGTCTGTCGTTGCTACAGTGAAGAGGTTCGAAAATGAGTTGTTTCTCTCAGGTGAGAATTTCGTTGCTTCCCGCAAGAGCCAGTCGGGTGAACGCAACGCGATTGATGTCATCGTGAACACATCTGATGATCCTGATTCGAGACGCTGGTGCTGCAGTGTTGAGAGTAGCCGACATGAACAGAGGCTCACCTCAGGACTGGGTTCATTTTCCAGTTTTGCGCGGTCCAGGAACCCTTTAATCCAGTTGTCGATTCGGTTCGCCACATTCAACGACTTATCATCGATCTGGTCGCCTTCCGGGTTGCCTACGTCAAGACTGGTCGAGTCTAAACCAAACAAAAAGCAGTTTGCAGACACACCAAGGCACAAGCACAGGAAGAGAAGATCGCTCCCAGTTTCTCACCAACTCTCACAAATCAGAACTGGATTTTCCAGCAGAGCATCAGCCGCGCGCCACTCGAACGTGCGTTCCAAAGATACAGCCCATTTAGTTGGCAGGTCTAGTGACGAAACCAGGCCAGAAAATGATCATAATTTGGTCTTGAACATTTTCCAGCCTTGTTTAGTAACCCCCCGCCCTCCCCCCAAGTTAGATATGTGGTCAGATTGCCCGTGGATACACGGGCAAACCATTATCGTCCATCTTCGCGGCTGATAATCAACTGACGTTTGTTCTTCCCCAATTCACCCCTCCCACTCGACTCCCAGAGTAAATTCGCGTTTCAATCATGTGCAGCCGCTGTCTGATACACCCAGAGCTTATGTGGCCGAGTGACAATTTGTGAAAGGTGAAACGTCACTCACTCCCTTCCGTTGCTCTTTTTGTTCTGGTTTGTGTCATGACAGTTTTTCTTACCGTATCCACCCATGTATAAGACGCACCTTTTTGTCATAACATTGAGAACTGAAACTTGGGGTGCGTTTTTTTTCTTGGGTGTGAGATTTTTGATAGGACTTGAGACCAGAAAATCAAGGTGAAAGTTGGGGTGCATCTTACCAGGTATACTTGGGTGCGACTTGTGCACGGGTGAATACGGTGCTCGTGCGCAACAGAACACTCACTGGTGAAGATTTTGATGTTGGAAAGCGAGTTGACCGCGACGGCACTCAGTCTGGATTTGGGTTTCTCCGGGATGGACTCCACTTGGAGACTGTATTTCGTGTTGTTCATGATCGTCGGTCCTTTGAAGCGATGCCGGACCACAAGCTGACAAACGAGAAAGCGGAGTTCGAAACACAGGCGCGTCGCCAAAGGGGCAACCCTGACCCCCCCCCCCCAACCCCCACCCCGATAAGGGTCGTCACCACTGCTCCGACCTTTCGCCGACTGCAAAACACATGTCAACTCCAACGGACGCACATATGCAAAGACCACACAAAATGTTGAGGCAGCATGGCACAAAGCTATCAGGTGTCACAACAAATAAAACACCAACGGGCACAAGGACGAACAATTCACACGGATTTTGCTCCACTTTTTCCCCACAAATATTTGATTCACCGTGTCAAAGGCGCGGAAGTTGTCTCCGGACAGCACACTCATATCCAGAACATCCTGATCGATGCTCGAGAAAATGAGGCGAGTGGCCGGTGAACGTTGGCCCACATTGTCCAGGTTCACGAGTCGCAATCCAAATCCAAGGATATGTTCAGCTGAAAAGAGAACGCAAGGAAAGCTCACTGTGACACACCCTGAATAGATCTACCTGTGTCGAAAGCATGTCGTGCGTGTCCATTTTTCTCACAACTGACGGAAGACAACTTTCAAAGCCACAGACACGGCTGACATGTGTTTTCATTCAGCCATGTCAGCAGAAATTGTCTCTGTTTCCAAAGAGGGAAGTACGATTGGGCTGTTTGACAAAATACAAGAAATCTCCAGCGGAGGGTCCCCGACCTCCACAAAACTGTTTTGCCTCCATTCCACCAATTATTTGCGCTGCGAGCGCAAAAGTTGCACTTTTAATGTCAAACTCAAGATTTCAGTGACCTCAATCGTGGATCCACCAGAAAGAAATAAAGTGCAGACCTACCAGAAAGTCCGCCATCCTTGCGGCACAGTGGGTACCTGATGGTGACCACAACGACAGGGGCTCGGTTTTCGAACTGCACGGCGACGCTGACATCCGTCCTTCGAACCGCAGGTGGGTACGCACCCGTGATGTTGTGATCCCGAGAATACAAATCGTCTGCAACCACAAGACATGCTCAGCCAACAAGGGAAGAAGACACACCCAATTTGATCACAAAGCTCCGGGTGATAATACTCGTAAACAGGTTTCTGAGGAAGGACACATGACAAACTAGACTTTCAAGTTGAATATCAGCCGCTCGCTGCATCCGGACAATCCGAACATTGTCCGAGGTGGGGGTGGGGTGTGGGGGAGGGGAGATAACATGGACCATGTCTGAGTTCAGGCAATCTGTCCGAGTTGGGGCGGGGGAGGGGAGGGGGAGAGAAGTAAGTTGGCATCCAGACACACGGACCCAGATACACGGACGATCATCATCCGACAAGCGGCTGATAATCACACCCTCAGTCAGGACACAAGACGGCATGCTTTTGTTTGGAACATTGTTGAAAGATCCCCAGAGGAAAATGGCCCTCAATTCAGCGAGGCCCTGCCCTTTTAGATAATTTTTGCCCCTCAGGATCTGGTACTTCGCACTCAGCACTGACTCTCCTTGACTCCGCTTGACGTCCCTTGGCCGCAGATCAACCAACCAGAGGGTGGTTTCCATGTGAGCAAGGGTTGTGGAAGCAGATTGCCAGAAAGAGCACCGGCGATGTCAAGCGAATGAAAAGGCCAAACAACACATTTGCTGGATTCCCCGCACAAACACATAAATCGGCAACAGTTCTTATCAAAGATTCATGCGGGCCGCCGTGACCAAGCTGCACAGAGCGTGTTTTGCTTCCACGTCAACCGACCGCCAGGCAGTCACTCACAATGAAACTGGCATCGCACAATCTCCAGCAAATTGCACAAATCTACTGGAAATTGAACGTTTTGTTCTGTTGCTCAGTTTGACTGCAAGGTGCTCCTGGCAAAATGGCCTCAAAGGCAAAATTACAGACAGGCCTCCACCCACATAGAAGTCATCACAACGATTGCAAAATGGACGGACGATGCCGAACCGTGTGACATCGGACGCCTCAAAAGCACGATTTACAACTGAAGGCTCTAAAACACCTGTCCAGTGGTGTGATCAGACGACTTACCAGACACTTTTTCCACACAGCAGTTTGCTGTTCGTTCAAATTCCTGCAAGAGAATCAAAAGACAGATCTATTTCTGACAACTGAAAAACTACTAGTACCGGCACACCGCTCTCGCCATTCCCATCAAAGATGACAACCAAAGACTTGTCCCCAGACTCAATCCTGGATCCATTCGAGTATTCATTCGGGTGGGAAGGGAGGAAACTTCTTTTGAAGCACAACCAGGAAAACGCTCCTGCCAAACATTTTCTTGCTTGCAGCACAACAACTGGTGCTCCCAGAGGCGACTGAGAGACACCATAAATAGGCATACGTGCAGTCGACACAGCAGGGCTGTAGTGGGCCTCTGACGGACCAACCACACGACTCAGACTCAATTTTTCCCAAGGGAAACGGAGTCAAGCTCCGACTCCAATCACGAAACCCGTTGAAAACGCGAAATGATTGTCTGAACGGATTTTAGTGATCCCAGTGCCCTCATCCAGACAAAAAATACCCGTAACTGACCAAGACGCTGGGCTCTGACATGCAAAACTTCGACAAGACTTCTGGCAGAAAGTTGTACAAACAACGGTCACACCCCCACCCTTGCGAGATCTAGATTTGGACCTTTATCTGTTGACGAGGGTCAGGAAATGGGTTTCGTTCAAAACCTGCACATGGAATTCACGATTGCGTTCAAACTCACCGTTCTTCTTTCGGTGCTGAGGCTTGCCAGTTTGACCGTGCAGGTTTCGTTTGAGGCACAACCTGACTGTCCAACGCTCAAAGTTCGTGCATTCACAAGGCAGACAAAACACAGTAAAACTGCTGTCTTCTGCATGATGAAGGGACATTTCCGATTATCCGGCTCAAACAAATCCTCACATCTTCAGCTCAAAATGACACGATCCGTCACTGTTCGTCTCATCCCAGAAACTGGAAACATTCAGTGCTGAAGAGCTTTCCAAACAGCAACTTTTCCCCCACGTTTTTGTTCCGGGTTGCCACTAAAACAGACAACAAACAGGCAGAACGGAACGAGAAGTTTCTTCAATGCGCTTCAGTCCGCAAGGGGAATCCTGCAAGGGTCTTCCCCAAACTTGTGCTGAGAAAGTCGTGGAAAATTTTGCTTTGGTCTGTTCTTGCAAAATTCGATCGAAATGCCGCAGCATCCAACTCCGTACCAGTTCGAGTGGCCCTTTAACCAATGGGATGACCCTGTGTGGATGAGAACTTCGCCCTACACGTTCCACAACTCGTACTACGTACGATACCGCTTGAGCTCGCTGGCTGTCACGCTTGGAGTTGGAGTGACCAGCAAGATCGTGGGAGGTGAGCAGAGACCATCCGCGGGCAGTGAAGTTCAAATCTACTGGTCAGCAAGCTGAATGTGTCAGGCAGACACGTTTCTTTGTGACTTCCGACACTGAACGATTCAAGCTCGTCGAAGCTCGGCAAATGCGTGTGCCTCCACTCGTACGCACACTGCACAGGCGCGCGTGCTAACTTGCGAAGCCTGTGTTGTGTGTTGGCACGGTGTGCAGACATTGACAAGCCATGGGGGACTTGGGGCCGGGTGGGGGTGATCGCACTCCTGATGACATTTTTCCGATTCGTCAAGGTCAAGGTCGCACAAACGTGTGTGTGTGTGTGTGTGTGTGTGTGTGTGTGTGTGTGTGTGTGTGAAATCATCATCTTTGGAACTGAAAGTCATTTGGAGCCATTGTCAATGCAAATTAGATCTACAGTCAGTCGAAATGGTCAAAACATGGGTTTTCAGAATTCTCAGTCTGACCTTTCTCGTACCCCAGGATACCTCAACAGAGTGAAGGTCCACAACAAGAAGCAACTGGTGGATTTGGTGACGAAGCGACCTGCGGGTCAGTCGCTCATCACAGTCTCCAACCACTACTCGTGCATGGACGACCCTCTCATGTGGGGTGAGCATCACCTGAGGAAGAAGAAACACAACTTCCAACAATTGAGCGGTACCGTTTTTCAAGTTTTCTTTGCATTTCAGGTTCTTCCATGTCTCTGTGGACGCTGGTGACGAAGCCGCATCTGACGCGCTTCATACCGTCGGCACGGGACATCTGCTTCACCAAGAGATTCCATACGTGGTTCTTTCGCCGCGGACGCTGCGTCCCCGTCACCCGCGGTGACGGCGTGTACCAGAAGGGCATGGATTTTTGTATTCACAGGCTCAACAACGGCGACTGGGTCCACATGTTCTCTGAAGGTGCGGTGCAACAACCTTGTTGATCGTTGGTTGACAGCTTTTTTCGCGTTCCATTGAATCGTGTTTCAATTGCAGTGCTCAGAACTTCCCTCACTGATGATCGTTACAAATCTTTTGCAGGTGGAATCAATCTCACGAAAGAATACAAGAGGTTGAAGTGGGGTAAGTTTGATTTTTGTGGTGGTTTTATTGTGGATAAATTGACCCTGTTCTTCAGTCTTGTCGCGACAGAAAAGTTGGGCGCATTTCGAAAGCTTGACCTCGTCTGTCCCCAGGTATTGGAAGACTGATTATGGATACGGAGAAGGTTCCGATTGTGCTGCCCATGTTCCATATCGGTGAGTACGTGTGTTCGTGAGTGGGTTGTTTCGTGGTCTGTCAGTTTAGGGATGAATTAGACTGAGTTGGCGTGTGCACCAGAGAACTGAGTGCGTGCCACTTCGCCGTCAGTTATGTGTTCAGAAAGCAGTTGCGTGTGCTTCCACTTGCAACACTCGAATCAAGCAACTGGTGTTCTTTTTTGTTCGAACAGGTTATGACGACATTTTACCGAACAACCCACCCTACATTCCCAGGATTGGGAAGGTGTGTGTCGTTCGATTTTTAGCGTTTCTTCAACTGTACGTACAGTGAATTGTCTGCGCGCATCGCTTACCCCACGTTGGCTGTTTGCAGAGAGCTACAATCTTGGTTGGAGAACCCATGGATTTCACTCAGCAACTGCAAGAGATGCGAGACTCCAAAATGTCCCCGGTGAGTCACGAAAGCAAGTGCCGAGCGAGATTTCATGGAGATTCCGTCAAAAAGTCGGGTGGTCAATACGATGCATCTCCGTGCACAACGTTGGGAGTTGGTCCCTTGCGTACGTGTCTGATGTCACTGGAGACACCATGCAAACCGACGTTTCGTGTGTGTTGTTCGTTTCCGACTCTGGAGTCACATTTATTTGCAGCGCGAGATGCGGAAGGCGCTGACGGACGCGATCCAGGAGCAACTGTGGGCGATGAAGGCGACAACCGAGAAGCTGCACTCGGGCGAGGACAGCGAGGCGCCCCCCACCGCGAAGAAAGTCACTGGACCCGACAACACGAACGCAACGGACAAATGCTGACCAATCAGCGGGCGGTGTTCAGCCGTTTGCGTGTGAACCGATTCGGCGCCAGTCGTGTTCACAGGTGCACAGAGCAGTGTGATGTGACTGGGAAATGTTTGGAGGAGGAAGATACCTGCGCTGGATGGCCCTGGCGGTGTCGTGCTCTGGCATGTGCCAGTGTGATATGATGGATATTGTGCGAAGAGACGCTCACCAAGTTGGAGCACGCTTGTTCCGAACATAAGCAGATTCGTTGAGTGGCAAATAAACTCCTGCGCAACATTGTGCATTTGTACAAACGTTTATTCAGTTCTGTTCAGTTGCCAGCTGACGATCAGTGGCACACATGAGAAAGCTATACAGCAGACTTCCAAAAAGCACAGGAACAACGAAATTACGGTGTTCAAGCCGTTGCTTTGCTGCTTCAGCAGGGCTCAGCGACGGGCAACTTCTGTTCGTAGCGACAACTTCAGGACGAAGATCAGAATGATCGCCTTTTAATCTTGTTTGTAAACTTCGCTTGGACGGGTTCGATTTGAGGTGCGCTGTGCACCCGTGTTCGGGCACCAGTGCACCCGCACCGTTTGGCATTGGTGCGTGACATCAACAGACAAGCTTCGTGAAAACAACGATTTTACGTCAAAAATACGCTTGCAATCAGGTCGCGTTGTTTGAACGTGAACGTCCCTGCCAGGTGGACCCAAGGAACCCACCTGGGGCACTAATTGTGGGAATTTCTGAAACTCAACAAACCCAGAGTCAACCCAGACGTGTCACAAAAGTTTAGGCGTCAAATCACAGGTGTTTGCGGTTTCCACCGTCCGCAGAAACAGGTGCACAAAAACCAACAAAAGGGTGACTCGTCTGCAACGTTACCAAAAAACTTCTGCACGCAGAATCTGCACCGCAAGCAAGCGTCAACTGGTGAACTCCGAAGTGACGTTCAAAATGTGGAGTTGACTTCAAAGCTCGTGAAACCAGGGCAATTCAACTCTCAATCAAACAAGAACTCTTGCGTTGCGTCCCTTGACAAGTGACCGGCCTTGGGAGGGGGGGGGGGGACCAAGGCCCGGTCTCCGGAACCGACCAGTCAGGAAAAATTCAACTTTACAAAATTGTGAAAGGAAACTTTGTTTGCAGCACAACGTTTTTGGGGGAGGGAAAACGCAATGGGCCGAGGGGGGCACGTCCCCTGAATTAGCCCCCTGAATCCTCTGCTTGCGGACATGCAGTGCGTCCGCGCCTGAGGATACAGGGTCCTCAATTGTGGCGGCAGGGGTGGGATAAGGCGAGGTGGTGGCCTTGTGGTGAATGAACAACCCAAGGGCATCCCACCTGACGGGACGGAGGACGGGTGGTGGGAGAAATCCCAACTTGAGGGTTGTGCCCACACACAGGACCCACATCCGGACACACGCAAATCCCATGTGAATTTGTCTGTCAATACGTTTGTTTGACCCCGTGTGTAGGCCAGTTGAAAATTTTTGTTTGGTTTTGCTTTATGTTTCCGGTTCGTGACACACAGCTTCACCAACAACGGAAAATAATGTGTGCACTTTGCTGCGTTTGGGAAGACCCTTCCATTCAATCACAGCAAATATTGGCGACGCGGCTGGTTAAACCTGCCCAGGTACTGCACAAACACACTGAAGGCGAAGCAGACAGCTACACTGTAGAATACAAACTGATGTACATCAACACACAGCCTGCGTCGGTGGGATCAAAGCGATTGTTCATATCACAATGTTATTCCTCAGCAGCAGGCGTGGCGGCGGCGGCGGCGGCGGCGGCGGCGGCGGCGGCGGCGGCGCGCTCATCTAAACGGCGGCCGCTCCGACCCCGTGGACAGCTGCGAAGCGGACGAGCGGGCGGAGCGCACGGACGACATGGCCTGACGTGACCGCGCTGTGCTGGCCTGGCTCAGCCGACCTGGAACACGCAGCGTGGATTATCTGTCCGTGACGATGTGAACATGAAAGGTGTCTGTGACACAGGCGCGCGATGCAAAAGGAATCAAGATGTAAACTTTGCGGAACAATTCAAGTTTTGGATTCAAGATTGTAATGAAACACCCACAACAGAGGACGAAGATTTGAAAATGCAACACCTCAATGTGACTGCAAAGTGACACAGGAACTGCCCAGTGCTCGTGGGATTCAGTTGTGAGTCTGCGTGACGAGAAACGACTTGTCCTCTTGACAACAATAATGAACCCAGCACCAAGCAACTTCACCACCACTAGATCTAAGCGTTGACAACACACACACACACTCCTTGTGATTTTCCAAAAGGCCTGTCATCAGAATGCACAAATTTTCATCCAAGCAAAGTGCAGATTTGAAACCATCATGGGTTGTTCGCGTGTCAACAAACGCAATCGATTGGGACTTCACCAAGTCAAGCAATGTTAGTGGATTTTGCAACACCAAAGGAAACTGCGGTTAAGTGACCAGAATGGGAAAAATCGTCACCAGAAATGGCTGCTGACCATCACCATCAATGACAAGCAACCCAACAACACACAGATTGGTAAATGCTGTGAAACCTGTGAAGCGAAGTCACTTACTAGATGCTGAAAGACAACATCAAAACATTATTCAACACACTGAGAATGTCACATTTCTTTTGACTCGCACTTGTTTGAATCTTTTCACAGAAACGGAAAAGAAACCTACTTCCTATGCTCTTGTCCTGCAGGGCGTTGTCGAGATAGATTTCAATCTTGTCAATGTCTGAGGTGGTGAAGTTGTTCTGCATGGCAGGAAACGGGTTCTTGCACTTTGTTCCAGTCACGTTCTGCGGAGGCGAACCCGTCAGCAAACCTTCTGGTATCAGTTTGTACGCCAACTTCATACCTGCAAAATTACCATCAAACACGAAGGGGTTTCTTTCTCGTACAATGTCACTGAGATCACCGAGCAAAATTGACTGAAATTCATTAATCTGAGGGGAAAAAGATTGTTGTCACTTGGAAACCCTACATTATGATGGTTTGAAAACACACCCACAGCCTTTCAGACACATGCAGCAAACTGAATCCGGTGAAAAATTATTCATCTTTCGGAGGATTTTATGTTGTTGCGTCACAACGCAGACGTGCAAGTAGAAGTTGGCGCGCACCTCCGGACAGCAGGAACAGGTTGTCGTAGCCGCGCTGCACGAGCGTCGTAGCGACGACGGGCGCGATCCGCTCGTCCTCGTCGTACAGAATCACGATCTTTCCCGGCCGGTTGCGCTTCGTCCGAGTCGAGGCTCAAACATCGGACACCAGGCAAAAAGTCATGTCCACCGGACGACATGTCACCACAACCTTTTCTTCACACGTGCACCCACCCTCAAGCGTGACCACAGACACACACACACACTTACCGTATACACACACACACACACACACACACACATTCAACAAAACCAATGCTCTTCAGCATCCAGGATTGACACAGGCCAATCGACAACTTTAAACCGGTCCACAAGGCAACACGTAAAAGGATACAAAAATCATCATTTCTTTGGTTTCGAAGTGGTTTGCCCTGGACAAGTTCGATTTGGGGAAGTTGCGCGCTGAAAAGGAAAACACGTGCACACATACAAGTTCTGTAGTCTTCTGAACAATTTACTGCAACAAACTATTTGCATCTCAAATCGGAATGTCGGAATTTTCCACACATACACACACACACGCACACACACCCACACCCACCCACCCCCACACACACACCTGTGACGATGCGGCACTGATCGAACTCGTCTCGGTCCCTGACGTCCAGCAGCAGATAGGGACACGACTCGTCCGTCGGCTCGCTTAGGTTCAGCGGCGGCAGCGGCGTGTTTATGTCCATCTCCCCAATGCCTTGAGACACACTGCAAAGGAGACACACAGTCCAGATACAGTCTTTCGAAAGTGATGTGCATGAGTCGCTTCACTTTCCTCCTCAGAGCGACAAGACACCAGAAGCACAGCAAACAGCCGAAGAAATCCTTGGGAAAGGGCGAGTCATTTGCCATAAGAGTTTGATCCAGTTGATCGTTTTCAGAGTTCAGTGAACATTTTTCAATGTCATTGCATTTTTACACTCACTGTTGAAATTCCTTTGGTGGTGACAAAATTCAAATTCACCCCTCCCAGCAAGAATTGTGACAGGAGGTCTTGTTTCGTTTCTGCTCGCACCATCAATTTATTGTGGAATTGCATTTGGGGAACCCATTTCTGCAGGTGCGCTTTCGGACCAATACAAAGCACAAATCGAGGACACGTACTTGAATGCGCATGGCCACGAACAACGTCAATCCAAAGCCCCAGGGAAAATGACTTGGCAACAGTGCAAGTCACACGTGATGCACACAACAAAATGTCAGTGGTGACTCACAACACGCAGGCAACGCAAAATTCGAAAGGACTCGGAGCTTCTTTTTTCTCTATTCCGAGGGGGGAGAGGCAAATTGAGTCTCCCTTTGAGAAGAACTCTGCGCTTTTTTTTTTCGGAGGGGGGTAATCACCCTTTTCTCCCTGATTCCCGTGGCCAACCCGAAACAAGATGGCCTCACAGCACTAAAAACACCGGTCTCACGGCAACAAATGGAAAGCGAGAAAATGCCCACGTAGCAGCGGTTCGGATTGTCATTTTAACTGCAACGTCGTGTGAATTTTGACAATGAAGTTCAGAAGTGGTGTGGGCGACCCGGAAGGATGCAGGCCGGAGCGCCAGGTTCCATTCGATTGAGACGTTTTCATGATGGGTCCTCAGAATCACATTTTCATCGCGCGATCACGACATGTGTGCACGTGCGCCAAACATTGAAACACGTGCAAGCCTTGTATGTTTTGAAAAGACTCAGTTGAGATCAATCTCGCAGTAAATACGAGTATCACACAAATCACAAATATCCATTTGATTATCACTGAGCCGTCGAACATGCGTCAAGAAGCTGTGATCACACAAGCCCACGCACAGAGAGAAATGGCGTGAAACATTTCAATCAACTCCAGCGGCGTGACAATTGACCATTGAGCAAATACAACACAGCAAATCTGGATATATATCGCAAGCACACGAAGTTCAGCGTTGTTTTGTTTACCTGTCCACAGCATAGGGCGTTCTCAGAGGTCGTCCGCTACACAAAGTGAATCAAGAAAGTTTAAGCACAAAGAACCCCTCTGGTGCTCCTTTCCTTGTTGTCAAAGTTCCGTGATTCAACCACAACCAACGTCTGTGTACCCTTGCTTTTGTTCACCCGTCTCCCCTACTCTCTTCCCTTCCACACATTCCATCATCGCCTGTCACGCGCATCACTGAAGGTTCTTCTGTCCATTTTGACATCCTGTCAAGCGGGGGCCACTGCAGAGCAAAGCGTTACCTGAGGAGTGTGGACCGGGCTGAGTCGAGGTCGCTGCGGCCCAAGTCGCCCGATTCACCGGAAGCGAGCGACAGCGTCGGCAGCGGACTTCCGTTCAGATCCTGGACACTTGCGTCGTCGCCTGGTAAGTCTGTCAGAACAAACGCAAAAGTTGTGGTGGCTGTGAGAACGAGTATCGACACGTCAAAGGCGTGCTCAGAGGCAGTTGTGTGTGACTGTCCCTATTTTGAGAGATGTTGGGTGGAGAGGTGGAGTGAAAAAATTGGTCAATTGTGGTTTGAATGGAAAGATTCCTGCAATGTGACCTTTACCTTGGGGCAAAACCTGATCGAAGCCTTCTTCTGTGTTGATTCGATACACCTGTACAGCCTGCAAGAGAGCCACAAGTCCTCGACGTGAAGTATTCAACACGCCGTTTTTGCGATCCGGTCTTGTTCGTTCTGTCATTCACGTTGTTGGACAGAGACAGTGACAATACGTTCCCTGGACAGTTGTCAATTTCAATGAGAAAGAGCTTGACTACACCAATTTTGCTTCTAAAGGAATGCACTGGTGCTTCCTGGACGGATAGAATAGTTCTTCCTGGGCGAGGACCAACAATTGATGTGAAGCCGGCAAACAACTCACCAGTTGAGCAAATGTGGTAATTTTCATTCGCTTGAAGATTTCATCTTTCCGAAATTTGTAATCTGCAACACAAAGACATCAACATTTCTTTCTGGAAACAACAACATTTGAGGCCTGGGGAGGTCGCCTCGACATGAAAAGACCGGAAGAGAACAATTAATTTGCGTTGGTGGAATCTACTCTGTTGATTATTGGACAAACGTATACTATAGTGCCAGTGGAAAAGGAAGACATCAAACTTTCATACAAGACAGTGAGAATGAACTCAGCGAACAATTTTTTTCAGAGGCGAACAAGCTGTGTGCTGCTCCTTGGGGACTGCAACGATCAGGGACGTTCAAATTTGTAAGCCTCTCCGCGATGGACTGAGTGCAGCCAGGATCGATCACGCAGTGGCATGAAAAGATTCACCCGGACAAGGTGAAATCAATGTCTGCACACTGATACATCAGAATGTGTACACGCAATAACAAGCCCTTGTGGTACTTGTGTTGGCAAAAGCCGACGTGGAGAGTCAGGACGTCCCACAGAACCGTGCACAGAAGCGTCCAATTTCCCTCAGCTTTCTCTCAATTCAGCTTCTCTGACCGTATTGGCACGAGCATCTCGGTCAGAGGAAAACACCCGATGGTTCAGATCCTATTGATCTGATAGTCGCGACGGGAACCCTCCTTCTGACGTTGGGCTCCTAACGTGGCTCACCCCATCGACTCATCCCCTGTTTACACTGCCACACCTCCTCTGCGTGCGCATGAAATATGTATTGATACGTTCAGCGCGATGGCAACGCTGGGAAAACAAAGCAGATATTGTTTCCTCGAAGCATTGATCCAAAATCCCACAACAACGCAGCGGAAGCCTCTCCCAGCCACGTGCGATACAAACTTCGTTCGCACATCGACAGAATTCGTGGCTTCAGCACGTTTCAGGGCAGAAGCCGCAAATGTTCAACTGCCAACTGACCTTCAAATTTCTTTTTCGAAATGACCTCACTGAAATTCAGTGCAACAAGAAACCTGCTTGTCTGTACTGTGGGCCAACGCAACAAGAGGAGTTCCTTCCACATCCACTGACCCTCACACAAAAAGTTTCACGTTGGCACATCGTGAACGTTCTCTGAGTGAGTCTGGTCTGCAAAGGTGAATTCCGAAGGAAGCACTTTGCAGCATCTCTACGAAAGAGGATCTGCCACACAACCAACAAATGAATGATGCGTGTAAGTGGATTTGATCAATCTCCAATAAACCCATCCAGCCAATCAATTTGAGTGGAAACATGGCATCACGCAGTTTCTTTCAGCAGACAGCCGAATTTATGGGTCTTCAACGATCCAAAAAAGTTTGTTTGAGAAGAAGTTCAAAACTCGAGTGTGTACGGGGCAGTGTTTCTGAAATTCCTCTCAAAAGTTTCTAACCAAAGGATTGGGTGTCACAGGTACGAAACGTCAGGCTCCAGTCACAACCGGTGTGTACCCACCAAGGGTACAGCTGTACAGCTGACGGCCCTAAATTCTCCACCTGCTCTTCTGAAACCTCTCCACGGGGGCAGGGCTCCCTGACAAATTTACTCAAGCTTGTCGCACTTTCTGACAGAAAGGAATGCCAGGCGGACTTCAACAAGAAAACATCATCTCATTCTCAAATGGTGCTCGTAACACGAGGAGAGATACGCTTCACAGGTACTCAAAATCATACGCTGCCTCACGTGCACAAATCAATCCACACAGGAGCCAATGAAGAATCCTTGAAGGGATCCGTTCAGGATGACAAGGTGTCTATTCTGAAATTTGACACAAACGAGAACACGGAAATCGATGGATTGTTCGACAACAGTCGTTCTCGTTTTCAATCACGGTAATCTCTCCTCTCCTGCCAAGCCGACAAAGTCAACATTTCAGCGTTCACTGCAGTTCGATGGAAAAGTCAACAGAAGCGTGTTTATTTTCACATCAACCTGCCGAGGTTGACATGAACAGTGCAGAACTGCAGTGCAACCATCTAAACACGTCATGACAATTCACCCAGGCACACAATGAATTGAGACAATACTGTTCCCACGTTGGACAAAAAAAACCTGACAGCAATGCTGTCTTCAGCTGGAAGCAGCTCCATTCCCAGCTTCCCCACCGAAAAATTGAGAATACACGCGAGCTAGATCCACTTACTTTTCCGAATTTCTTCGATTTTGTTCATGTATTTTGACATGCTGGCACCTGAAAGAGCAAAATTGACAGTTAGAATCTGGATCAAGATGACAGCTCCCTCCTGGTCCAAATCTGGACCCGCCCCAGAGGTTTGACTTGGCCAGTGGAAAATGGCCAAGAATTACAATTGAAACAGCAGCCTTCAGACTCTGGTCGACTGACCCGTGAAAAACAGAAGTCTTTGTTGCAAGTTTGAACAGCAGTTTGAATTCGTTGACTCACCTGTGTCTGTTTTGCTCTGCACATGCTCATACTTTGGGTTGGTAGGTATCCGTTTGTCCAGGTACTGCAATCGAAGTATCCCCTCGTTAGTCTCGGCAAACTCAAGAACTTATACAACGTACAACCATGACCATTGGAAACACTGGACCCCTCGAAAACTTACATCTTTTGGTCGCATTCTTCCTGTGCTGACCGACGACGACATTTTGGTTGTCAACGACGCGGGCAGGTGCGCGCGTTTTCTATTTTCAGAAACCCTCTTGCATTTCAGTTTTCAAATGCATAATTCTCCTTTAAGACAGCAAAAAGACCCAAAAGTTATCAAAATTTAATAAATCTCCTTCAGAATACGTGCAGGTTGCAGACACTTCTCACAGATTCTTGGTCATAATCCATCGAAAACAGACAAATAGGAAACCAGACGATGACGAAGTAAATGCTACGGGTCCATCAAGTACTCCTTTGTGTTTTTGGAGCCAAGTTGTGTTTCTTCCAAGACGAAAATTGCGATACAAGTGAGATCTGTTGCTGGTGTTGCCAAATATTTGGTATGTTTTGTGTTTAGATGTGGTTCAGTATCGTTTTGCCTGGGACCGGTTGACTGACACGGAGAAAATTGGGAAGAAAACACTGGGATCTTTCTCGGGTATTGAATTATCGCCCATGGTGATCAACCTTTGTCCAAGATCGAAATGTAGAACAGCTGGTGAAAAGGGTTTTCGTTTTTTGTTCGGCTTTCCGTTTTGACCACGTTGTGGGCTTTGCCGTATCTTGAACTGACGTGTTCGAACAGTGGCTGACTAGGTTTGTCCAAGTGGGACTGGACAACTCGAAACAACGCGGTCGTGTTGATGAGGTATTTCTCTTTTCTGATTGAAGAGACGCTGTTGACGGATTCCTGTCCAACACAAGAAATGTTCAGACGACACTTCGAGTTGTACTTGACAGTTGTGGTGGCCACTGCGCTGGCTATTTTCCTGAAGTACCCCGCACCTCCGATGTCTTCGCAGGTGTTGATGTGGAACTCAACTGGGCACCACATGGATTTCAATGGCCACAAGATCTTCTACAAAGGTGGGTTGTTCCTCACATCTCGTGTAAATTCACTGCAGACCTTTGCCGCTTTATGTTCTTGTCGTTATCTGACACGAATGTGACGTGGGCAGTTCTGGCAGTGGACAATATTTATGCACCGCACTGGTGTTTCAGATGTGGAAGGAAAGGGGATTTCTACGCTTCTCTGCGTCCATGGCTTTCCAACCTCTGGATATGACTGGGTCAAGGTAAGTTCAGTGTGTGTCACATGTCGTAATTATCATAAAGAGACTCCGATTCCCCTGCAGTAACAGCACCGTTTCACATTTCAGATGCTTCCTTCCCTGAAGAACAAATTTGAGAGAATCATTATTCCGGACATGATCGGCTTCGGATTCAGTGACAAACCTGTGGGTGCTTGCCATTATATTTTTTCTTCGTCCGTGAGACGGGCTGGTGTTGAGTTCAGTGGTGCTTGTAATGGTCCACCATATTTGGACGTGTTCTCGTTTGAACATGTTTTGAACAAAGAAAGAATTTTGCCTTCCAGGTATCTCATAACTACAGCATCTTCGAGCAAGCAGACATTCTGGAGTCATTGCTTCACAAATTAAACGTCAAATCCTTGCACATTTTGGCTCACGACTATGGAGATACTGTGGCCCAAGAACTCATTGCGAGGTTCGAAGATCGCATGTCAAAACCATTGACAGAAGCATTTCTTCAAATCGAAACAGTTTGCTTGTTGAATGGTGGTGAGTACATCTTGTGAGACAACGAACACGAATGCGGTGATGTGAAAATTGCAGCTTGTGTTCACTTGTTTTCTTTCCCTGTTCTCTGACTGAGAACTAATTTTTCATGTCGGACTAAGTGAGCCAGTTGCTTGTTCGGTTGCTTCTGCAGGAATTTTCCCAGAGACGCACAAGCCAAGACTATTGCAAAAGGTTTGTGACCAAGTTTGTCTCGTTTCAGGGATGTTTCCTGAGACTAACTTTCCAAAAATGGTTCAAAAGGTAGAAAATTATCATTTTCAAACGAAACATACACAGCTTCAATTTCGAAAGTTGTTGAGCAAAACCCGCTTCACTTGGTTTTACTTCTGTGTTCAAATTTCAGCTCGGCGCGATGCCTGTTATCGGACCTATCATCTCGCACATGATGTTTTACAGAGCATTCAAAAGAGGGTGAGACCCCAACTCTTCCCTTCTTTCCACAAATAGTCTCTGTCTCGCAGGCATGTCCAGAGGCACAACGAATTTTTTGAGACATTGCATGAAATTTGTTTTTCAAAGCTTTGGAGAGGTGTTTGGCCCCGACACGCAGCCAACTGAAGAGGAATTTCAGGATTTTTATGCGCAACTTCTCTTCAACCAAGGAAACAGAGCAAGTCACGGGCAAGTACTTTTGATGAGCACAGTTACAGTTGTCAGATTCTGGTGTAGAATTTTAAATGCAAATCAAACAAACCACCAAATTCCTTCCGGCAACATCGGCATCACAAACGAACAGGGTCCAAACCGCCTTTCATTTCTGACGATGGTTTTGTTTGACGATTTGTCCGTCTTTTGTCTTCAGGTTGCTTGGTTACATGGACGAAAGACGCAAAAATCGTGAGCGTTGGGTGGGAAGCATGCAGCTCACAACCATCCCAGGTGCTGTAGTAGAACAAACTTTTGCTCACCACAGACCATTGCTGGTGCCATTTTTGGTCACCAAACACTTGCATGAATGTCAAATCTGTTGGTCTTTTTCGGTGCAGTTCACACGATCTACGGTCCGGCAGATCCTGTCAACCCGCCTCCGTTTGATCAACATTACAGGTGATCACGCTCACTCAAGTCTTGCTTTTGTTTTGAACTGACCGAACTGAATCTCAAGCATACCGGTAAAAGTTTCGACTTTTGATGTGCTTTTGTTCTTTTGCAGAAAAATTATCCCCAACCCCAGCATCACGGTGTTGGAGGACAACATCGGTCACTACCCGCAGTGGGAGGCGCCCAAAGAAGTCACCAAAGATTACAACCGGTTTGTCGCCAAACACGGAGTCAAATGAAACTCATCATTCGGTGCTGCTATATTCACTGACGAACAAGTGTCTGGTTGTGTGCGCAGTGCGGTGTGTCTGTGTTTTGTCTGTGCTGCATGACCAGAGTTGCAGCAATGGTGCGGTTTAGTCTGTGAGTTTTGTCAGTGAAATCAGGATGCAAGATTGTACGAGTGTGTGCGTGTTTGTTTCGCAAGGCTGTGATCTCTTGTTTGCAAAGATTGTTTCTGCAACATTCCAGTCGCTTCCAAAAGCTCCCTTGTACGTTGTGTTGCGGGATTCAATGCGGACACAAAATTTCCCTTCTCCCCTCATTCCACCAGCCGTTCTTGGCGGGTCAGAAGTACCCGGTGTCAAAAAGGCACATTGCATTTTCCACTCGACGATCATCTGAGTGGAAAGGCCCCATGGGTACTGAAACCTACTGACGGGGTATATGTGACACTGGTCAGAAGTACCCATGGCTGGGCATTTTCCACTCGACGATTGTCCAAGTCAAAATGCCCCATGGGTAAAACCGGGGCATTCTGACACTCCAACACCGCCGCCGCCCCCCTTTCATTCATTCGAAAACACAATAAAGATGTACACATCTTGAACATACTCGAGTTTATTCTTTCACGTTTTTACCGTTGTATATTTCTTGGGAAAACATGAACAGGACAATTGTTCCCACGATTCATCAGCACGAGAAAAACAAGCATTAGTTCAAAATGTTAACGATTCCACACAGAACAAGACGAATTCTCAAGAAATTCACACATCTCGCCTTCTCAACAGTAATCTTTTTTTTGCAGTGAAACCGTCATTCGCCACCCCTCAACGCCACAAGGCGTTTCCAACAAAGTGTTCTCCAGCAAAGTGTTCAGCACAGTATTTAAGGCGAATCTCTGCCGCCTCAGTTGACGGAACCATTCCGTGGTGACCGCAAACTAGAGTTTCACTGCATGATCCGATTCTCGATCTTCAGTCACATTAAATTGATCAATGGGTCAATGTCTCAACGCCATCATAACTTGAGCAAACAGAAGCCATCCTTTCCGTGTGCGAAAACCACGCAACCAGTGCAAGCAGAACAGACTTTCGCGAATGTTGCACGTCAGGGACCCGCCACGAGAGCACAAATAAATACAGCAACAAAACAAAAAATATTCACGTTGCAGAACCGTGTTTATGGCAAAACAGCAATGACTAGTGAGTGCATAAAAAAGAAACAAATGCATTACTCAGATTCGAATTGATTGCATCGTTACAGATGGCTTTGTGCAGAATTTGGGCCTGATCCACCACCTTCTTTTTCCACGTAGACCAACAAATCATTCGAATCAGTGATAGGAGCACAGAAATTTTCTTTGATTCCTTGCAAAAAATAATTTCCGAACGTTTCTCTGTGATTTCAACGCAAAATCAAACTCAGCGAATCCAAACAAATTGATATCCAAGCTTCTTCCAAATCGGCACTGGGAAGAACGATTCGCGTGTTAAAAAGGCAAAAATACCATGAAGTTTGGCGCCTGAGCGCAACCTTTTGCTAGACCTACTTTTCACTGCGAACCGAATTACTACAGTTGGAGATGCAAGTGGATCTACGTACATTCTATACAAACTACAGCGTGCGTTTATCACTGTAAACATCCAAAATCACATTTTGATCCACCGCGTCAGCAACGCGTCGGTAAGTCTATCGTGTCTTCAAGCTGCAAACGTTAGCTTAGGTCTCCTTTGGCTGCTCGCTACAAAAGAAAAGAGAATCAAATTTCAATTTGAAAGAAACCATCACCACGAAATGTGTCATTTCACGTGCACCGTCTGAATTGCTGATTTGTACATTTTAGTTTTCAGAATTCTTTGTTCACTTGTTTCCTCGTAAATGTGAAAACACAACGAAGATTTCAAAACAAAGTCAGGAAAAGTGAAACAGGAAAAGAGGCGTTAGAATCAAGAGCCATCGCCAACAAGAACACTTGTGAGTGTACACAGACACGTCGAGTGGGTTGCGTTTACCTCCGTCAGTTGAGTGCCATCATCAACCACCAGAAGACAAAATAAAGATGAGACTTGTTTTGTCCACCTGTTCTTTTCTCAGCCGTCTGGCTGCAGCAGTCATCGCAAGCAAAACCGAAGTGCCACAAACTTGCACAAACACAGTGCACCCAAACGCGACCAAGACTGTCCACAAAAGAGTCTGCGTCGTGTGAGTGTTTTGGAGAGAAAAGTCCAGGCAAATTGTGCCAAACGTTGTTGAGGCAAACGATCACGATGATCCCTTCCGAGACACTTTGACCCGGACAAAATTTGTAATTTTCCAGAAAGTTGACCTCAGGCAAAAGTATTTTTTCACACGGAACGAGTTGACCGCGCTTGTCTTCAAGGTTCTCCGAGGCTCCGTCCTTTTCTCATTCTGTCTGCTGGCGAATCTTGGTGGCCGCTCCCACCACACCTCACCTCACCCTGACTGCGCGTAAAATTCTCAAAAGATGTCCAAAGTTGGAAGTGAGTGCACACCGACTGGCCAGAACTGGACTGTCCCAATCTCAATGCTGGAACCATTTGTGCATCGAATAGGCACGAGAAACAGAAGACAGAATCTTCACACTGAACAGCAACAGTTCAACCTCCAGAAGAAAGACTTCAGGTGGCGTAAGAAAACCACAACATCTCATCAGGCTTCCGATTCACAGTCCTCTGCGGTCGCCTCGTCCGGAGCCACCGTCGCGAGGCTTTGTTCCGGAGGGAGAATGACAAACCTTCCGTCCTCGCTCAGCTGCGGTTCCGTCGGCGGCGGCTCGTCCTCCAACTCGCCAATGTTATCCATCAAAATTTGCTGCAAGACAAGAGCGTTCACCGGTCTAACGTGCCACACATGCACTGTTGTTAGCGATGCAAGTCATTTCTGTGCGCAGAACGCACAGAAAATCTCCACAGAAGCGTCAAAATAGTGAGCCAAGTCTTACTGCTAACTTGTCTACTGCTACGTATGTCGGACAGGAAAAAGGAAGTTGCTTTTAGTGAGCACGAGCAGGCTTCCGGTGTGAGTGATTGTTGAAAAGGATGTTGTTCGAGTTCAGAGCGACGATGTGGTTAGTTCCTAATTCAAACAAGTCACTTCCAAGAGATCATTTGAAAGCTTCAAGACAAAGGAAGAAAAGGCCTCTTTTTGAACTCACTTGCTCGCTGCTCTTTTGCCTTTCACCGGCCTTCTTTTCCTGCAAAAGTTTGTTGTTGCATTTTGTACGCCAGAAACATCCGATTTTATCCTTTTTGGTCTCCCGAAGCCCAAAAGTCCACACGAGAACATTGAGTCTTTGTGCTCAATTCCGGGGTTTGCAGAATACGCCAGCAAACACAGCTTCACGTGAGGCACATCAAACTTTTCTGATTCAAAAAGGAGTTCCTCTTTCGGGAAAATTGGGTTTCATTTGAAACAAATAACAAATGTCAAACACTGACCATCAACGCCTGAAATCCCAGTTTCGTTGCAGTGGACATGGCGTGGCAGATCTGAAGGAAAGATTCAACAATTGTTCAAGGTGAAACAAGAACCGGCCTTTGTTGTCTGAATTCACCATTTACATTGCTGTTTTGCGCGCATTACCTCGTCTGCTGAAGTGTTGCACTCGAAGACGTGGCAGGTGAAGGTCGCTTTGTCCCCTGCGTTGTTGCCCTTCGTCCGAGTTATGAACCCGAAAAGCCTGAAACGAATAGACAAACATGTTTCAGCGTTTGGGGGATAGTTTGGTGACAAGTGCCACATTTTGAACAAAGTTACAGCCGTGACAACAACTTCCAGTTTGTGCTTTGTTCACCACAGACGAGTCGTGATCCACCTTTTGGCAGGACAACTTGAAGTAAAGAGAAATGAGGGAGTCTACCTTTTGTTTTCTGAGTGCGCTGCCCAGAAGGACACGTCCTGCAGACTGAACTCGGTTCGCACCACGTGGTTCGACGGGTCGATCACCCTGCAAAACGCGAACATTGATCCGTCTGTGCAGCGAGCGCAAACACGCGCCAAAGGACATCTGCACCCCTCACTTCAACGCAGACTCCTGTCAGACAGTTTCAGCAAGTCGCCGCACTCCACGACACTGCATTACTTTCAAGCACGCCTTCAGCTCAGCAACTGATGCATCGTGCTTCTTCACTTCTCATCCTCACCTGAGCCCGTCACTGGAGACGAGGAGATGCGACTCGGTCATCTTGAAGATGTTGTGCAGCGCTCGCGCCGCCATGATCTGGCGAATCGTCTCCAGCACCAGCTGCTCACCTGGTTCGTAAAGCAATTAAAAATATTTCCAGGTTGTTATTTGGGGGGGGGGGGTTTTTAAAAAAACCAATTTTTTTATTACCAAAATTAAAACACCCAAAATTGGGTTTTGCATTTACAAAAAAACAGACCACCAAAAACCCCGTGAGTTTTTACACC
>JAAUXT010018865.1_pt1 | contig 24913 bp, 27 predicted proteins | sample 7278171 | NCBI WGS metagenome assembly JAAUXT01 (sample SAMN14350112, study PRJNA611818) | marine sediment metagenome | isolation source: surface marine sediment (1.8m) | place: French Polynesia: Moorea | collected 2018-08
TAGAATTTATTCTTTTTTGAAAAAATTACTTTTAACTTCCCAACATTTCTTCCTATATTTAATGGCAAATCTAATAAAAATTTATTGTAGATTATTTGAGGAGTTTGAGTTAGTTTTATTTTTGCAAACATAGTAATTGACAGATAATTTGTCCTTTCTTCAAAATTATTCCATCCTAATTCATTTAATAATTTTGTTTCTGAAATAAATCTTGAGACACCATAGAGGAAGGTAGCCTAAACCACTGAGCTCCAACTCATACTCTACAATAAACTATACTACAACATCACTACTGGGGCTTCACTCAAATATACAACATATCGCTCAGGCGTTCGATTTGACAAATCACTGAGAGATCTTCGATCTATTTTTGCTTTCAGTGAAGAGCAAGGCGCTTCGAGGGAAGACCCCGGCGCCGGCTCTGGTCGGGTGGACTGTCCCACGCGGTGCCCCCGCGAACAATCCAGTTCCACAGCGACCGACGGCGAAACCCGCTGAAGGTGAGATTTGCTGCTTTTCGCATGCGAGGTCGGGCGTTTTCACACAGAGGCCACGTCAACTGCAAAATTGACGCACTAGGCTTCAAAACATCAGTCGTGACCGTTCTTTGACGAGTGCGTCAAATCCTGTGTGAAAACTCTCATTGAATTTCGTACAGTGTTCAAAAGGAGGCTGCGTCAAAAGTTTCGACACAGGGGCATCAAAACCTTGACACCCTGATGTCAAACCAGTCTGTGCGTATAAATTGTCGCTATGTCATGACGCGGCGTCAAAAAGTTTACGCGTCGTCGTCTGTGTGCAAAAGCCCTGTTCACACAGGCACGTGTACGCTGCCGGATACGCTCTGCGAACAGCTCTCAGACTTCCCCAGCCCAAACCAGAATGCTGTGAATATTTTTACGGGCAGAACCACCCGCAAGTGGTTCGGGCGTCCATGTGAAAATCGCTTAGTTGTACCCGTTTTTCAGAAGGTGCACGTGGGGCCTACCCCACAATCCCCAACCCGACCAAAAGGGATTTTGAACAAAAAATTGCACTCTGACAAGTTTGCACAGTGTGTGTGTGTGTGTGTGTGTGTGTGTGTGTGTGTGTGTCAGTTGTCAATATCTCAGTGTTCTACTCCACAGGTTTTCTCACCTGCTACACGTGTCATCACTGCAAGCCTGCTCAGCAGGGCAAACCGATGAAGTACTGCAACAAGTGTGCCACCACCTTCGAGAACGGTAATCCAGCTTGACCCTTACTTCATAACAAATGTGTGGACACTTGTCTTCGCGCGTGAATCTCAGGCATGCACGAAGCAACACCACCGGTCGAGGTCAAGGGGAAAGGTTGAATGCGCAACGCTTCCAGTGTGACACGGGGCTCTCGGTGAAGACTGAGGCAACAGGCGCCTGCTGACGCGTCTTGTGCAATCACTTAATTTCAGTTCATGTCGGTGCAGGTGCAGACAGAACTCCCTGCCCTCGCCTCGCTGCCATTTCGGAAAATGTTCATTATCCAATGAAATCTGACTTTTCACGTCCAAAATTTCAAGATGACCACCCACTCAGACAAGCCGCGTGTCAACGCTGATTCGTGTTCTTGTTTTGCAGGTGCGGCGCCGGTCTTGAAGGAGCGCGTGTGCGTTCGCCCAAAGCACCGGCACAGCGACCCGGCGCTGCTGGCGCTGGGGCCGGGCTGCCACACCCAGGTCACGGGTCACAGAACCGTCGTGCACTGCGTCTGCACCACCAACCTGTGCAACACGCAGAACTCTCCCAGCAACATCCCGGGTCGTCCCGAGTCAGCCGAGGCCATGCTGAGGATCCTGAGCGCCATTAACCGGATACGACCCGTCAACACCAAGGCGCCTCCAGCCTCTGCCGTCGTGAACCCCAAGTCCATGTTCTATGCCCTTGATAGGAGAGTCCGCGACGGTGATGCTCAGATGCAGGCGTCGGCTGTGGCTGCGAAGCCTGCGGGGGCCGGGGTTGGGGCCGGGGCGGGCGCTGCGGCCGGGGCCGGGGCCGGGGTCAAGGCCGAAACGAGGGCTGAAGCCGAGAAGACCGACAAGGCGAAGGAAGGCGCAAAGAGCGGCGGCGCCCTCGCCCTGAGGCTGTATCCACCAGGGGGCCTTGTTATCGCGCTTCTCTCCGTCGCCCTCTTGAGATAGAACCAATTCGGACAGAGATCACGTGTTTTAGGGGATAAGAGTCGTGTTTTGTGACATTCTCCTCTGTTGTGCAGTGGGTCTGAGTGAAGACCATTGGATATGAAAACAGACCGAGAACCCACATCTGATGATTTCTTCGTTATTTTGCGGAGTCTGTTGTCAAGCTGAGAAGCTTCAGCCACTTGTCGGGGCACAAATGTAACGCAAGCCTCACTTCGAGTAACACGTGTTTTCTTTATCGCTTTTTTTTATAATCTGTTCGCTGCCACCTTTTCAAGGTGCGAAGTTGATTCTTTGCAAGAAATAGTGAAAATATTTTTTTATGAAAGAAAAAACAGAAACAAACGAGAACACAGCCACTCAAAGACGCGCAGTCTGTCTGACTTCACAAGTGGCGGAAATGTCCAACCTCCGTCCACTTTATTGATTAGGACAGACGCACGTCGGCAGTTTGATCCTGCAGTTGCTCAAATCTTTGGCAGAATTCTGTGGACAATGTGGAAATGCGGGACCTGCAGGCAAAATCACGCACAACAAACCGAAACCCTCGCGGGGAGAGTGTTTCTTTGAACGAAGAACACCACGCAAAGGGATTTAATAAATCTCGTGACAGGAACGGTTCCAGGACCAGACCCCTGGGATCCTGTAAGTAGTTGTGCACTCATAGTATTTAAATGCACTTGTACAGTTACTGCAGGTTTTCTTTTCAAATACAGTTTTGTAAATGCAGTCAGCGCTGTGGCCAGGCGGGTACGGGGCTCCTGTCCCTCCCGGGCCGACTGCTTCTCCGTGAAGCGAGTGAAGTCCTGGAGGCCGAGGGCTGCTGCTGCTGCTGTTGCTGCTGCTGCTGCTGTTGCCGCCGGGAGGAACGCAGTTTGATCTCCTGCGCCTGCTGCGCGAAGTGGACGAAGCTGGAGTCTCTCCGACCGGTTTCGCTCGGCTCTGTGCGGGGAGGGAGAAAAGCGCAGACGTGAGCGAAACACTTGTTTCCTCTCGGTGTTGGGCACAAAGCCCCTTGAATCCACGGTCTAGACACCATCACTGGGTCAACGCAGCTCACGTTCGCAGACGTGTGTGCAAAGGACCCGACGCGAGGCGCACCCAGTGTGAAATGCACTTTGATTTCCACTTCAACGAGCTTTTGCTCGCGAAATGTTTGTGACCTTTGTGTCAGAACACAAGACAACCAGGAAAGACACAAAACTTTTCAGATCACGCGTCTGGATTCGTCAGGCGGTGTGGTTGTTGAGGGTGACTTCAATGACGAGTGTATTTACAAGTTCTAATCTTGGTGAGGCGTGGCTGTGCATCTGTTGGGTTGTTTTACGTGCCTGGATCAGTTTTTGCTTGCATGCAAAATCGAGAGAAGTTCTTTGGCTTCAAATACCGGGCTGCAATCTAACTCCTGGGACAGGAAAACACGAACAAGATGTTGGTGCAAAGTTTGGATATGAATCTGAGGTTTGTGCGTCGGTTCATGATTGGTTTTGCTGATCTACCACTGGCTCTGCTGTGTCTGTGCTTCTTTTCCTCTTCTGCATTGTCTCATGCACAGTTCGCTGATCTACTCAGGCAAGCAAGGGCATCTACATGTATGCGTCCTCATGTCTGTGCCACACTGGATGCATCGTACATTGCCCCACCCCCACTGTACCAGTCCATAAACGCTACATCACTTGGATAAAGTTGAAAATGGACGTAACACATTCACGATGCACCCAATGCTCTCCTGAAAGGCTAATCTGGAGGGTTTTCTTATCTATGAGAGGCTGTGAGAACTAGTCTGCACTGTTCTATCTACACATCTCATCATCCCTGTTTTACCCCAGTCCTGGCGTGTTTCACCACCAGCGGTGCTCAATGAGGGGCAGGATCTCTGGGTTCAGGGGCACGAAGTCTGAGCGGCCCCGGCCGCGACCCCCGGCCCCGCCGCCGCGACCCTGGGTGAGCCGCACCTTGTTGTTCCAGCTGATGGTCCCTTTGATCCTCACTGCGCACGCGAGTCAATGGGTTTGAAACACAGTGGTGTCAGAAACACAGGCTGGGGTACATTGCAGTCACAATGTTAAGTTTGTTTTCGTGTCATTTTAGCACTGCGGGATGTGTTGGGAATAGACGTCTCAAAAATTGTTCAGTTGAGACTTGAGTGAGGTTCTCAATGATTCGCAGGCATTTCGTCGTTTCCTGTCTGCAGCTCCCAACAAGTAAATTACGTCAGGGTTCACCCACGCTGCAAAAATAGTTCCTGTGAAATCATATGACTTTTCGAGACCTTTGATAGAGAAAAGAGTTGTCTGATTGAACAGGAACCTTTTTTGCAGTGGGTGAACTCACTTCAACCGCAATGAGGTAATATACGAGGGGCTCTGTGACGGCAGCGTGGTAGAATGACAGGGCCCGAACGCGCGTCTTGCGTTCTGGCGTCATCGCACGCTCCCACACGCAGGAGCGCAACGTATGACGCGCGCGGTGTGGTACGATCCTCACCTGAGCTGGAGCCTAGGGTCGTTTTGGACCGCTGCGTCAGAGGGCGCGACGGCGCCGCGCTGCGTCTCGACGTCGCCGCAGAGTAGGACCGAGGCAGCTCGCTCGTCGTGCCTCCTGTAACCATGGCAACATCAAACATGAGGTCGGGTCCACACAGGTATGTCACATGGTGTGGGTGATGTGTTGTCGCCAAACAAAAACGCGTGACACGTCCGTTTGTGAACAAACAGCGACGCAGCATGCTGACTTGCACACGCACACAGGGTCATAAATTTCTTGGTGGACCGCTCTGGGCCAAAACCCACTGAAGAGAACAATGTCACCAGAAAGAACCAGTGTTTGTGATGCGAGGTCGTTCCTAAAACAAACAGGGACCAACCAGGTCCGAGTTCATGGGAATGACTTCAGATTTGAAAGAAACAAACGCCAATAAATATTCCTGATGGTCTACAACGGAACTTGTCGAGAATCTTGGGTTTAAATGCCAGTGGCTCCCTCACTGCCCATGTCCGCACGTGCAGAAACACGTCAAATCAGGTGGTGCAACTTTACCGTGCGATATTTTTGGCAGCGTGGAATGGCCCTTGGAGCCTGAGCTTCTCGATCTGCTACGAGCGCGTCGCCCTGGAAACAGAACCGGAAGTTCGAAAAGCGCCAGGAAACAGGTCTGACCAATGCTGTGTTCCTCAACACAAGTCGGCGTCACGAGTCTCGCTACGACCATTCGGCTACAACGCACGAATAATCCATCCCCGCTCTTTTTTGCAAATCCCAGTCTTTTAAAAATGAAGTGTCCAAAATATATTGAACATCACGACGAGTTTGAAACAAATTCCTGGTAATGCTTGAATGCACCAGAAAGTGACGCAGCGTTCAGATGCAGACAGTTTCATGCACGCGTGCCTGGGAGCGACGCGTGACCCAGGCAGTGCGAGCCAGGGTCAAAGCTGTGATTCTGCCTTGAGAACATGGTGCAGAAAGGTGAAGCTCAAAGGTGTTGGGCGATGCAGGTTTCAGGCAGGCGCAAACGCACACACACGCACGCACACACACACACACACACACACACACACACACACACACACACACACAGAGCAACAGCAGCTACCTGTCCTGGGGGAGGGTTCAGTATCGGGAGGGGGTCCACCATACGCTGACGTCAGCAGATTTTCCTGGTGCACCTCCCACGCTGTCCTCCTCGTCTTATCCCACACGTGGCTCCCTTGCTCCTCCAGCGCACGCGCGCGCATGCTCCGTCCAACCGGACACGAGCAGTTATACGACACACATGGTCCTTCGTGCTTGTACCCGGCCCCCGCCCACGAGTCCGTGCCGGAGTCCCTGCGTCGTCCTGGGCTGGTGTCCAGGGACTCTGCGGTGCTGTTGGGACTCTTGTCCCTGAAGCGGGAGGAGGAGGTGGTGGAGAGGGAGTCTAGCCTGGTACTACGGCGGCGCAGGGAGGTGCGGGAGCCGGGGCGGGGGAGCGAGGGGCGGCGGTCAGTGGCGCGCGGCGGGGAGCGGGATGTCTCCCGCGGAGGGGACGTCTGCAGGCTGGGTCGGCGGCTCCTCTTACCTTCGTCCTCCTCCATCTGTGGGGGAAAAGCACAGAAAATTAGAATTGCATGTGACACACAATTGAAAGTCTGGGTTGTTCAACCACGCATCAATCAAAGGTATCATTCGATTTTCAGGTGATTTGAGGAGGGTTGCGCGATTTAGGGCGCTCTGATGTCTGTTCATATGTTGCATGGTGTTTTCAGGAGTGTGAGGAATGGGCTTCCTGCAAGGTTTGCGTCTTTGAACACATTTACGATGATGTATCACAAAGTTCTTGCCAATAGCATGTTCAATGGTCGTTGATTCCACAGTGTACGGTCGCGAAAATCGCGCTGAACATGCCCGTTGCAATAACTTTGTGATACGAGCATCCTCGTATGGGTTCTGCAAGCTGACAAAAGAGTGCAACTGGGCCACACTGCAACCATGAAAAAACCTATTTCCTGTTTCATACAGGAAGACCCCAAGGGATTCAAATGTAGCTATAACAACAGGTTTCCATGTGGCATTTTTTGCAAAGACTCTCATGATGTGCAGCAACAAGTGTCATCATGGACCCATTGTGAGTGTATTTCAGGAAATTCTACCAGTCTTCAAAATCCTTTGTTTGAAAATATTGCAATTTTTACGCAATCTGCTGAAACAACAGCACCAAGAACATCAGAATCAGCTGTGGGTGTGTATTGCTGTCAGTGCATGAATGCAGAAACTTTTGAGGTCACTGTCTATCAGGGGTTGAACCCATACCATGAATCTGGTCACGATTTCCTTCAGGTGAAGTGGCCACCTCAACACCTTCAACTGAAACATCTGCTGACACAACAACATCAGGTATATCCTTTCTTGGTGAAACAAAAGAACTTTACTTGATGTTTACTTGTGAGATATTTAAATTTAGAAACACAGTGATAACACCGAGGCAGGTTCAGACAATTGTGACAAAGATCCGGTACAGAATTTTAAAATGGTGTTCTTTCACAATGCTGATTGAATTGCTACAGAAGCATCCAGGATCCATCTCTATTATCAACTGCAGTTGATTCTGATGGTGAAAACTGTGTGAAAATGTCACAGCAAATGAGCTATTTTGGAGGGTTTGTTTTTGTGGAATATCTCTACACCCACTGCTGTGATCTGCACCAGCTGGATACCTGTGGAAAGCTGAGATTTGTAACTGTCCGTAGACACCAAGATCATACAGATCAGAGCAACAGTTCCAGAGATACAACTCATTTCATACCATAATCTCTGAAAAAGGCCTTTCAGTCAAAAGAAGCAAAAACATTGAACCAATAACAAACCCTCCAAATTTGTAATTTTCACAGCAGATTTGCATGTATATCTAGTCCTTTCAGCATGCTGCAAGTATCCACACAGAAGGAGGGGACACTGAAAATGAGACACCCCAAACGATATGGCTGACATGTACATCATGCCTGAGTAATCGAGCTTTTGTCACAATTGTCTGAACCTGCCTCGTACCTCTGTGTTTTTCATTTGACTTTGCCAATCAAGGCAAAAAGTCCACACATGTTGACAAATGTTGAGACAATGGAACATCTGACAGAACGTCCAAAAGAAAATCCTCTAGGTAACATTTGTTCGGCTTCCCACAGGCTGCTGAATGGAACAGAAGATTGCGTACGGATGAATTGGTTTGTCTTTGCTGTTTCTGACAAGATGAAATCAATGACTACCCACAAAAGTGGTGAAACAACTGCGTTTTCCTTCAACTCAAGCACAACAAAGTATTTGTTTGATATGTATGCCTCTATTTTATAAATCTTATATTTATCTGTTTCAGCTCCTGCACACAGGATGGTGTACTTGTATCCCTTAGGACCCACCTGTCTCCTCGCTATGTTCATTTGTGGACTATGTGGAAGCATGGCAGGTGGGGCTGATGAACACAAAATACATACTTTGTCTGCTTGGGAAAGCAAACAGGAACCACAACTGACAAATATTTTTATTTTGGCAGGAAGTGACCAGCCTTTACACATAATCAACACACAAACTGCAGCTGGATGGTACAACACAAGGCAGTTGGATTGTGTGAAAGATGTCTGAGTCTACAATGGCATTATTGATTGTTGATTGTTGTATTTGTGTGTGGATGCATTCTTATCTTTCATCACAAATTGACATTTTCTATGTGCTGATTGGACTCAATACAAAATTTGTCAGACCAGGTGGACTCAACTCAAGTGAAGAGCTGAAAAGCAACCATGAAAACAGACATACCAAGAAGGGGTTCCCTTGGACCAAATCTACTTAGTCTCCAGACTTCTTTCCAGACAGGGGACACTGGCACAAATTACCATGTGGACCGTTTGATAAACAAAGCATGAAAAACAATACCCAAAAACAATGCCTCTGGAAGGGATTTCACAGCTGTCAAATCTCTCTTCTTTTTATCTTCAGAAACCAAATGTCCTCATCACTCACTGTCTCAGTCAAGTCTGGGTGCCAATTTTGAAGTTTAGTTTTGACACAAGCTCAACTCATAGACACTTGTTCAGTTTCATGTCCACATGACTTTGCACTCTACAAACTGCAAAGAGTGAACATTTTCCCAATTGTTTTCGGGCAATTTAAACACAAAGCAAAGCTAATTAATTAGCAAATTTGTCACATGAACCAGAAGGGCTGATGAAGGCAACAAAAACCTGCCCAGGTGAAAACAGCTTGGAAATGAAACCCACCAGAATGATCAGGTGGAACTGGAGGCAATTAGACATGGGTAAAGGGATGTACTTGAAACAGAGACAGGTGATGGCATCAACATTTGAATATATGAGAACAACACAAGAATAATGAGCGCTGGTCTGTCTGACCTGATCTGCAGATAGACACAGAAATGTTGTCAAACAGACTTTTCAGCTGAGTTGTTTCTAAAACGCAAATGATTTTTGTGACTTTTGAACATTCAATGTTGAGTTGACTTTGATGATGGTGATCACACAAAAAGTGTTTCTTGACAATGTCAGTAAAAATTGCAACATGGTCCCTCTTTGATATGAAACAAAAACTTATTTTTACTTTGTGTTTCTTATGTTCTGACCTTTGGTTGGGAAATTCACAGATGTTGCTGCAAAACACTGACATTTTGGCAAAATACCATGTGAATGATTCCTTCAAGGTTTGGCACTCATATTTGAAATTGGCAATATGCCTCTGGCACAGAATTCATCCAAAACATCTGATTCCATGGTTTTACACTTTGAAAAATGCGAACAGAGCATTCTGGGACAAATCAAACCAGAGTGTCAGAATGATGTTGATACACCACAAGTCAAATCGCATTGACCCTCAAAAGGATGAGCTCAGTTTTGAGTCTGTGGTTCGAGAGCCCCTTGGGAGAATGGAGTACAGGAACATCACCAACAGGCAGTACAAATTTTCCCTTTCTCCAATACAGACAATATTCAGACCCATTTACTCTTGCTATTTCAATGTGAACCCTTTGTTGAAATTAAATATGACTTTTCATCACATATATTTTTCAACTCAGGCCAGGGAATTGTGTCAGTTCAACAGGGAAACTATTAGTTCTTGTAAATTATCAGCAAACACAACACAAATTTTGTCCTATTGTGGAATCAATCCAAGTTCCCAATTTTTCTCCTTTTGCTCTGACATCACAATTGAGATTTATCTTGATGCTTTTGTTATGCACAGCACCTCAATGATGTTCAGTGTTTTTGACACTGATATCATTGCCAGCAGTTTGATTCATCATGGGCAAAATGAATTACTGAAACCAAGCCCTTTATTGGTCCAATCATTTCACTATATTCCCCATTTGGCTGTGATACAAGTTTTCTCAGTTACAACTGCAAAAGTATGCCAACTACACATTACAATTTTGTATGACAAATACACTGACCCTGCAATAATTTATGATGGCCCAGGCCCATTGACAAGAAGCCTGTCACCAAACACCAGAGGAGAGGGTGATCATGTGGAAAGCCATTTTCTGTCTTCCACTTTTCTGTGTACTATCTATGTTTTAGAAGCATATCAATCAGCCAAATTTCACTCAAAGCAACACCATTTGGCTCAAAAGATTGCAACAAACATCACTCCATCAGGTGAGATGCTGTTTGATGCTGTTACAACTGATTCATGTGTTTCAACTAAATTTTGCCTTGTTGTTGTAACCACACAAAAGGGATATTCTATGAAGGTTTCAACAACAAACGTAACCTACCAGAGCCAAGGCAACACTGGTGACTGTGCTTTTTCTGGCTTTTCTGTTTACCAGGAAGATGAGAAATTGTATCACAATTGTCCAAAACTGTACCCAATAGTAGCCAAAACCAAAACAGAAATGCTGTACTTTTACTCATTCAGGGATGTTTATTCTCACAAAAACACTGTAACATTAATTTTGTATTCATTCATGCAATACAGTAACTTCTCATTAAAATCGATTGTTAGAACAACTCAATGCAAGGTTATTCTTCACAATTTATGCACTGATTCTATCTCTTTCTTGAGCTTGATAAACATGCAACAACATACTGATGGAGGGGCCTTCGAAGTCAAATATTTTCCATATTTGCTAAGTAATTTGGAGTCAACTGCATTCACCACAAAAACATTTGCACTGAACAGCTCTAGCACCTGCTGGGTGCTACAGCTTGTCAAGGATTTATCAGGCATAAACCGACTTGTTCGTGGGTTGCTGCTTAGTTCCGAAATTCGATATGAATGCATGTCCAAGGTCGTGTTGGAAAGTACACATATTCTTGAACATGAACCAAGCATTTCACTGAATGGATTCTTCAGAGGTATGTATGATGTGGTCAGTGTCAAACTAGGTTTCTGCTTGCTCATTTGGTTTCCTGTGGCAAGTTGCTTTGCATCAGGACAAAAAGTATCAAGTGAATACAGCATGAATCAGAGTAACAAGGAACACTCAAAGTTCAAGGTCACCCTCCCAAAAAAGAGCCTTCATGCATATGAAGCATACATACGGGTTTTTTTAATAATGAGCATGAAACCCAGCTCAGTTATTTTCTTCTTCTGAATTTTCAGGTTCACAAGACAACATCTACATCAAGGAAACAAAGGATGTTGTTTGTGAGGACAAATTACACAGGTTAAAATTCAGATTGGAGAGGAAGAACTTCTGCCATAATCAATGGTGCAAGCAAAAGATTTTGAATGTTACTGTCTCTTTGCCTGTGTTATGCATTCAACACAACAAGACCTTGTGGGACCCAGATGCAAACAAATATCCTCTGTTGAACAAAGTGGCAACATATTCCTTGGTTGTCAAGTCACTCAGCCCAAGACATGTGCTCTATGTTGCATTGTCTGAACATAATCCAGGTAGTTGGATTGACATTCTGGTGAAGACAAAAAGAAACATGAGTTTTGGTTTTTGGAATAATGTTTCTGAACCAACACACATCTTGCAAATAGGTTCTGACATTTCTTTTCAAAACAACATCAACATGGAATTTAAACTTATTTCTGAAAACTCAAGTGAAAAATATGATTTAAATATTGAGGCAAACACCAAATTTTATATGTTTCTTACATCTGGTACAATACACAACTTATCATGGTTCGGTCAAACTTGGCTTGGGCCTGAAAGAAGAGAATTTTCTTTTTTTCTCTTTGGTGAAGTGATGAAAGTAAAACTTTCAACTTCAACAGGTATGTTTCCTTCATTACCAGGGCAGACACAAGAATGTCTGCAGAGATTCAGAAGTTTATTTGGTACAAGTTCCTTGTTCATTTGGTGCAAGTTCCTTGTCACAAATTAGATCTACCAATGAATATGAACTTGTGAACATTGTAGAGAATGTGGGCCAGACAGTTGCACTGGAACACATCAAACAAACATCAAAGGAATTATACTCCTCCTGTCTCTCTCTGGAGAATCATGAAACATGCCGCAACACCAACACCTTTGAATGTCTCGAATTTTATAAGGGTGCGTGTCCGAGTATGGTTCAAAGGTGTTTCAACTACAGTTACTTGGAATTTCCCAACCATGATACAGGGGTGATAGTTTACTACATAGCTTTGCTTGTAAAGGTGCCTTACTGCAAAGAAGATGGAAAAGACAATGTCACATGGCAGCAAGCATTGCAAATGTGTCAACACTCAGGTGGATACTTACCAATCCTGAGAGATGCCAGAGAAATGTGGCAGTTCGTAGCATGCTGATGTTTGAACCTTATGCACCCCAATCTGGATACAAGGAAGTGAACAAAACATGGAGAGGTTTTTACCAATCAAACACTCCATCTCCAGAAGAGAAAGAAATTTTGTATATTGGGGCAACTAAACACAGAAACAATTCAGTACATTATGCTTTCCTCCCATTTCAAAATACATTTTTATATCATTTTTGTCATTGACAATCATGGACATATGGTCCAACTATGCAACATTTTTCATCCACTCTTTTTCAGGAAATATTTCACTGGAAGAAGTCAGACCCAGTCGCCTACCAGAAATGGTATGTAAGAAACAAATCACTCATAACAGTCTGCTACACTATGAAGGCAGAAGAGAATGCGGTGCACGGCATCAGTTCCTTTCAGTGCAGAGGTTCAACAAAGAAATACTTTGCAATAATTCAATCCACCAGTCCTTATGAAATGTCATCAAACGCACATCCAACATCAGGGGTCCAGGACAATTGCACTGCCTTGTTGCTGTTCAATCCAAGTGACCCTCAATGGCTCTCAGTAAATTGCAAGGACAGTCTGGCCAAATCTGTGTACTGTGCTGTGGAGAAGAAGGGCAACACCATTTCTCCTCAAATCAACATCAGTGCTGGTCAGATGTTTTGCCCCCAGAACACAGCAGTGAGGGTTGATGGAGGCTGTCTAAATTTCGAATGGGGTTCAGTTAGAAAACTCTCAAAGAGAAAGGATTCCTGTCTTGAAGTTGAATCAGTGCTCAAAATGGTAAACCAGCCATTGCCTGCTCTCTTCAGTTGTGATTTTAAACAGGTGGTCACTTCAAGGACAAACAAATATGAAGTGCAATATTATGCAACAGATTTTCGACATTGTGACATTGAGGCATATGCAGTGGAAAGAACAAATATGAAACCAGTCAAGGAGATGGACCATTTGTTTGACTGTGGCTCTGGACACTTTGTATCTGTGCTTGTTTTGTGTGATGGCTTTCATGATTGTACTGTCTCAAAAGCAGATGAGGAGCAATGTCACTGTTCTGGCACTTTGTTGCAAAGCTCAAGGAAATGCAAATTCAACAGACTGAATGGTGCTATAAAATGTTCAGAATTTTACTGGATGAAAGGTGGAAAGTGTCAGAAATACATGGAAATTGTAAAGAATACCAAAGAAAACATAATTGATGTACACATGCCTGGCAGGGCAGTCCCAACCTTGGCAAGTCACTCAAGTGATATCCTTTCACGTGACAAGTGTGCAGAACTTGGCAAAATACAATGCCAAGATGAGTCTCAAAGCTGTTATTCTCTGTCAGATATTTGTCTGTACAAACTAAATCCTGTTGGAAAAATAGCAAGTTGTTGGGCTGGTTATCATTTGGCAAACTGCAAGACATTTATTTGCAATGGTAGATTCAGGTGCCCTGGATACTACTGCATATCCTGGGGTTCAGTTTGCAATGGAGTGTGGGATTGTCCCCATGGTTTTGATGAACATGTAGAACATCAGTGCAGGGAAAACAGGTCTTGTCAGTTCCTCTTTCAATGTACAGGTCAGATGAAATGTATTCACCTGCTAGAAGTTTGCAATGGCAAAAATGACTGCACAATGGGTGATGATGAGCAATTGTGTATTTTGAAAAATGTGTCTTGCCCCAATAATTGTGAGTGTTTGACCTTTGTCATCAACTGTCAAAACACTTCAAAACTGCCATTGGTGCCAATGCCATACCATATTGTGACTGTTTCTCATGACATGTCAGCCACAATTCTTTTACAGAAAAACTTTCTTTTCTTCCCTGGTGCAGTTTCATTCTCCATAACACACACCACAATGGAGACAATCTGCCACATGCATCTGTTGCCCAGAATGCTAAGATTCCTGGATGCAAGCTTCAACAAATTGTTTTTACTCAAGGAAAAATGTTTTAAATCTGCTCAAAAACTGCAAATTATCAAGCTCAATGACAACAACATATCATATATTGATAAAGGTGCATTCCTATCATTAAAATCTCTGAAACTGCTCAATGTGTCCAGAAATGAATATTTAGCTTTGAGGGAACCATTCCTTGGCCTTTCTGAAATACAAGCTTTCGCCTTCATACAAATCATGCCGCAAAACACCAAGAGTCATTTCTTCAATCAATTGTCCATCCAGGTTGTCCAGACAGACCACTTTTACACCACTTGCACACTAAAGTCTGAGACTATAAGAATTGTACCAGACACAGTTCCTTGGCACAGCGTGTGTTCCAATATTCTCCCTTCTGTAGGTATGAAAGCAACCATATTCCCTGTTATTGTTCTGACAATTATTTCCAATAGTATTTCTTTTCTATTGCAGCAGTATTTGAGTCACTCAGACATCGAGGGGGCCTTTACATTCCTGCTAGCTGCACGAAATGCAGCAGATGTTCTTGGTGTTGGACCATTTGTGATAGTTGCTGTGGCTGACCAAGCAATCACAGACCAAATACAGATTGACCTACATTGGATATCACACTTTTTCTGCTTTTTAGCCATGTGGTTGTTCACTGCCCACTCTCTCATTACACCATTGTTCATTTGTCTGTCATCTTACAGTAGATTAAATGTGGTTGCTAAACCCTTGACTTCGAAATACAAGAGAAAGTCCTTCATACAAAATCATTTATTGTTCATCATTGTACCAGTTATTTTGGTGGTGACACTATTTTGCTTTGTACAGAAGTTTGTTTATGTTCTTGTACCAACCCCATTTTGCTGTCCCTATGTTGATCCATCTGATTCTTATCCACTGACAACAGCAGCAACAGTTTTGGTTTTTGCAGAGCAGGTCACAGCTCTGGTATGCATCATCCTCTTTTACACCAAGTTGGTCATTCAACTAAAAGAATCAGAACAAAACATCAAACAATCAGTGTCAAAGGAGAGAAATTACAATTCAACAATTTTTCAGCTTGTTTCTCTCTCAATTTTTTACACTGTTTCTTGGCTACCTAGTGGCCTGATCTTCTTGGTGACACTCTTCCTGGGACAGTATCCACTTCATCTCCCTGCATGGGCCACCCTTGTTTTCTTTCCATTGAATGCCTTTTTCTGTCCTATGGTTTTCTTTTGTACCAATGTGAAGAAACTGACAGCAAAATAGCTCACAGTTTGTGCATCGTGTTTGGATGCTGCGGATGAGGGGTTTCCCCACAAGCACCATGAGAGTACATTCAGAGTGCATGCCACAATGGTCCCCAACCACAGCATCCTCACGCATTCCCTTCCTCCATTGTATTCACCCCAAAGTATTCACTCTGCTTCTGTTTGGCTGTGGGACGGGGTAATCACCATGGGGAGGTGGTGTTACCTATTTTGCCTGCAATCAGGACAAATTTCATGATCTACACACACACACACACACACACACACAGTGAGAACCCGGTGACATCTGTGTGAATCTGTCACCAAGGGAATGTGAATGAAACATAGTTGAGCACAAAGGAAGATCAGGTCCGTCCACCATTGAATGAATAAATCCAGTTCAAAGCAATATCAGCCTACCTTTTGGACGATTGTTCTTGCCCACACATGACCTCTGTACAATTTGCAGTACATTTTCATTGATGGTGGGAAATGAGTTGCACTGAAGACCCAGTGACAAAGACTGACAACAATTCAACTGCCACATCATTCTTTTTGACTCTTCACAACTTGGGGCTTTCTGTAGATCTAGTTGCTTACTTGTAGAGCTACAAGAGCCAAAACATCCACTGAAATCTGTTTGCAGAAAAAGAGAGGGACAGGATGACTTGTTTACCTTGGACTTTCGGTCAAACACTTTCAATGTTTCAATTGAACGCAACTTCTTATTTTCACCTGATCCTTTGAGGGTGTTACTGGTTGGGCACCCACTTCACTCCCGTAGCCCCAGCTGGTAATTCTCTGGGCGGTGCACGTGGTGCACTTGTACCCTCAGAGAGCTACCCACTGTAATGGGCGATCTGGTTCATTTTCCCACCCCCACCCTTGGCTCAGGCTTGAGACTTGTGGCTCAGTTAGTTTGAGGTTGTGCATTTCAGCTGTAGATTGAGCAACCCAATGTAATGGCAGGACCCATGCTTCAGACTATCGTCCGTAGGAATTGGAGTTTCCAGCCTTGTCAGGTGAAATCACCCATCATAATCTGCTTTGATTCTTTTCAGTTTGTGTCTTACTGTGTATCATTTGTCACCAGGCACTTGGGAGCACAGTTTACCAAGCTCAAAACTCTCTTCCTGAAGTCTCAACTCATATTCCTGCTGACACAAAGAAAATCTGTCCAGGTCGAAACATGATGTCTGATATTGAACCTGGAACTTTCTTTCATGTACATTTTTTCATGTCAGTATCTCAGCTTGAAAAGCAACAGATTGACAGAGTTGAAGGTTGGATTTTGCTCTACATTGATACAAATTTTTCACTTTTTTGCCCCATCAATCTAGCATGATTCATTTTTGAGACCATTTGAAACATCTTCAGAGGTCATCACACACCTCATGGAATGCACTCGAGTAAATTCATCCATCCAACACCCAACATGTACTGTTCAACTTTCATCCAACACAACCAAAGTAGCACACCTGTCATTGTGTGCCCTGACAATGTTTTCACATTATAACACCTCAAAATGATCCCAATTTTCATCTGACCATGCTCCATGAAAATCCCATTCATGTCACTGTGCCTCATCAGAATTTCACAAACTTGGTACCAATCCAGAGCAAATCACATGCTTCATCACAAATAATTAAAAAATCAAACCAAAAAATGTATTTTTTTCTTTTTATTTACCCATACATTTACCCCAACCCCATTCAAAAATTCCACATTTTGACATTTTTCATGTTCACTGTTCCCCAACACCTCAGAGACTCAGCTCATATTCCCACAGCTGGGCTTCAGTTTCTCTGAACATCTATACATTGCATCCTTTTCAGGTGATTTGAGGAGGTTGTGTTGTCAAAGGTCACAAAAAGTGACCCAGACAGTCTGACCAAAACAAATAACCTTTGGATCTTTCAGGTCTTTTTGAATTTGTGTGCATCATGGACAATGTGTGAGTAAGAAATTTGTCAAGTTTGCATTTTTAGGTTTTTGAGGGCAAAATGTTCAAATTTTTGAGGTCACTAAATCTTGGAACTGTTTGCACAAAATGGGCTATATCTTACAAAGTATTTGATAAAGGATGTTTCTTGATGAAAAGAAATACATTGATTGTGTATTGCATATTTGTTTTTTGATGTTCCAAAGTTAGGTGGGGCCAAACTTTGGCACAGATTTGGGATTTTAGGAAAGTGTTCAAAATAGATGCTTGGCAAAGATTTTGGCAAGCTTTATGTGCAATGAGGTGATAAAGTTTCAACATACAGAAAATTTGGGAAGATTTGCATGCATTCTTGGTGACAGAAAAATAAAAATATTTACTGGAATTGATCATTTGTACATCAATTTATTTGCATTTTGGTCACTGTGTTTGGGTAACTTTGGTTTTTGGTTGCTTTGTTTCAGTCACTGTATTTTGCTCACTGTTTTTGGGTCACTGTATTTTGGTCCCTGTATTTCGGTCGCTTCTCAAATCACCAGGAGCTCCATGGAGCTATTTTTTTTAAATCATGCGGAATCTGCAAAACAAGCACTTCACAACCAGTTTCACATGCAAAGGGTTTCCGAATGCCGTTGTCTTTTTCTCTTGCAGTGTGTGCGTGACAACAGACAGCAAACATTGACAATGTTGTGCAACGGAAATTGGACACGAAGTAGCCAGGTTTGGAAAACAGGGGTGTGGTACGTGCAACTGCACTCAGGAATGTTCACCCTCATGACTGCCGTGGTGGTCTGCGGTTGTGTTCAGTGCACTCTGCTTGTTTCGGACGGTTGAAAGGGGTGAGGACCCTTTGTTTCCAAAACAACAATTGTCCCTTCTGTGCGCTACAGACCGTTCGGCCAAGGGTTCGTCTTGTCCAGAAGGGTGACCATGCACACAACAGGGATTGATCTTTTGACTGTGCACTGATCAGTTTTGTGGGTCTCATGTAGGCCTGGAGTTCAGGGTTCTCTCCCTACAGATTCTGAATGTCCGTGCTCAACACAGTTCATCAGAAACAACATCTAAAGCTACAGTTTTGCGTGGCTGAAGATGCACTGATACATACCACATACCGCTACACACCACTACACTGTGAACAACTCAGCACATACAGCATACTTACAATGATGGACAAAATACTGTCTTTTTGTTTCTGAAAAGGTGATTTGTGAAGAAATGTGTCAACAAAAGGAAGTTCGTCAGCAAAAACAATGCGTTTGTCACTGTACATGTGGGTCTGAAAAATTTGCTGCTGACTACACAACAAGTCTGCACAAAATTCACAAAATATTTTGAAACTCTGCACTTCTACACAAAGACAGATGTTCTACGTATCTACTGGAAAAGCTTCACAGATTGCCTGGTCCCTCTGTCTTAGACAACATCGAGGCAAAAGGTGAACTGAAACTCCACTTTTCCAACAAAAATCCGACCGAAGTGAAAATAAAATCTGCACCTTGTGGTGTTTCCAGACAAACAAATAGGACAATTGCAAATCGGACGGAGGTTCGAGCCACGGGGCGACCGAGGCCGTCCCAACCCGAATCAGCCCGCGAGTCTTCCCGTCCTGCAAAACGAACGGCACCAAAAAAGCCTTCAAGCAAAACACAGGCATGAGAGCCAAGCTCAAGCTAGAACAGAGACGCCGGGAAAATCCAACGGTTTTGAAGAGAGGCTGATGCCAGGGGTGGATCCAGGGGCTCAGAGTCCCGTGACCCCCAACAAATCTGCCCATCTCACTGATTTTGCAAAACGCGCACTCGTGTCAAAAATTTATGTCAAAATCGCACCCCAAACTCCATTTTGATGTCAATGCCACCTGACCCTGTCCTGGATCCGCCCCTGGAGGCATTCAGCGTGAATCAGGCTCACTGAGCAAAAGATAGAGACACAAGCTGGACGGAGAGCTTTCACAATGTGTACAAAAGCAACGATTGGGGAAGAGAAGGGCTGAGAAGGTTCAGATCCTCCAGAGGCGGTTCCAGGAACCTCGTCATGGTTTTGCGTCAGAAGCACTTGTAAGTTTTCAAATAATAGCGATTATTTTCTCAAGTTTGAGTGGGTGCTCTTCCAGAAGGTCTTCCACCCTGAGCAGATCCTGAATGCACCCTTCCACCTTTCCACCCTTCCACTCCATAGATTCCTGGGACCGGGACTGCTGGATCAGGGACCACGCATTGTTTGCACCACTTTGCGAAGCAAAAGCTCTTCCACATGACTTCAATGGAAAAACAAATCTTCACACTCTACTATGCAGCTGAACGAACGGTTTCACTGATGCTCGAGGTTTGTACAAAGCAGCCAAAGCCACGATGGAAAATGGTTCGCTCACCCTGTGCCTGAGGTGTAGCGCTTTCTCATCAGCCTGGGCGATCGCGAGCATGTCTGAAATGGAGAATTATGCCTTCAGAATAAATCAAGTTTCAGTTCAGCTGAAGAAACCTCAAGCTCCCATGAATTCCTCCAATGCTCCCCCCTCTTGAAGTCTTGGTTGGCGGAACTTGGACGACCCTTGTTCTTCACCTCTTCACCCTGTATGTGGATCGTTTCTTCCACTCACTCGATATACCCACGAGGACTTCCCTCCGCTGCTGCACATCCTGCAAGCAAACCCCTCCCTCTCCCAGGCAGACCCCTTCACTCTCATACTTGCGCAGACCCCTTCCCTCCTCAAGGCAGATCGTCTTCCCTCCCATGCTTTCCCTCTGTTGCACTCACCCTGCAGGTAGACCACTCCTGTCTCCCACTCACTCTGCAGGCAGATCCCTCCCCTCCTGCAGGTGGACCCTTCCCCTTCTGATCATGTAAGACCCATCCCCTCTTGTTTCCACTCACTCTGTAGGCAGATCCCTTCTCACCCTGCAGTCAGAGCACTCTTACTCACCCTGCAGTTAGAGCCCTCCTTCTAACCCAAAAGGTAGCCCCCCGACTCACCCTGGAGGTAGAGCCCTCCTACTCAACCTGGAGTTAAAACTCCCTGCTCACCCTGGAGGTAACCCCTCCCGACTCACCCTGGAGGTACCCCCCGACTCACCCTGGAGGTAGAGCTCCCACTCGTCGCTGTTGCGGAAGTCGTACTCGTCCTCCGTCTTGAGGTTGCTGGAGCGGCTGCTCAGCTCGTTCTTGAGCTGCGCCACGATCTTGCGCTCTCGCTTCCCGCTCTTGGAGCGGTTGTGCATCGTCACTTTGCGAGACCTGGCGCGAGAGTTCGTGTCAGTGTGGGCGCGTTCGATTGCGTGCCGCGGGATACTCGCACCTGTTGCCCACGCAGTGCATGTGCCGGGCTTCTGGGATTCTCGTGGACCTGAGCTGACCGTGTACATCTGCACCTCGTGTACAGTCAGGTACTTCTGAATCTGGCCAGGAAGATTTTTTCACGTTGAGAATTTTGGCGCAGGGTTTGCACAGTCATTTTCTCCGCTGAACACTGTGCAAAAATGGGGGTGAGTACAGTCCTCGGAGGCCAGGGGACCCAGACCCATTCGCACCCTGAATGTAGCCGAACCAGAGGCTCTTGGGTTCCCGGTCCAGGATCCGCCATGTGAATGATCCCATGAAAAACGTCCACAAATTTGCACACACAAATGTCCACCCACGGTTGGAGTTTGAGCCTGAAGTTTTGCTCCCCGCAACTGAGTCGCACATTTCCTGAGGACACATCTGTGATTTGGAGGGTGACTGACTTTTGGGGGCCTGTGGGGGTAGAGCCCCTTGGACGCCGATGGCCCCACCCCTGCCTGTGGACGGACCTGTGTATCCCGGACGCTGCGCCCGTCTTCATCTCGAAGATGCGCACGAGCTGCTGGATCTCGTTCCGCGGTGAGGACCGGGACTTCGGCTTGTACCTGCGGAGAGGGACCAGAAGCCTCAGTTGCAGTCTCGGCCTCAGTTTAAGTTTCACAACAGGGTTCCGTTCCAACCTTCCTGATTCCTTTCAGTTTCAGTCGCAGCCCCAATGTAACTGTGGACCTCAGTTTGTATCTTCAGTATCTTCAACCTTTGTCATAATTTCAGTTTCAGAAACTACTCTTGCATCGGTCTTGATCTCACACTGCTGTGTGTGTTCTCAGTCTCAGTCTCAGTCTCATTCTCAGTCTCAGTCTCAGTCTCATTCTCAGGCTCAGGCTCAGGCTCAGGCTCAGGCTCAGGTGCAGTCTCATTTTCATTCTCATTCTCATTCTCAGGCTCAGTCTCAGTTTTTGTTTCAGTCTCAGCCTTAAGTTCAGTCTCACTCAGTCCTCTTTGCCTTTGCGTGCATCAAACTTGTAGGTTTTGTCAAATGGACACCACACACACACGCACACATACCTGTGTCTGTTGCGCAGTGAGGACGCACTCTCGGAGCGGACCCCGGCGCCGTGGCCCCCCGCCGCCGCCGTCCCCGCCCTCCTCGCCCCGGCGCCCCGGGACTCCGGCCGCCTCCCGCCCTCCTGGATCGGGCTCAGCAGCTGGCTGTGCTCCCGGTCCCTCCCGGAGAACCTCGACCCGCTGCGGCCGGGCGCAGGCTTCGCCGGGGCGCTTTTCCGCCGGGGCGGAGGCTTGTAGGACGGGTTCCACGTGTTGGTCTTGGGCCCCACATTGTAGTGTTCCCTCTCGTCCCTGATCTGCACTGGTTCCCGGTTGTTTCCATGTTTTTCTGCTGCATCCTCTGTGTCTCTCTTCCCATCCTTTCTGGTTGGGTGGCATTCAATCTTCTTTGAAGATTTCCCTGGTTTGTATCCTTCGTTTCTGTCATCCACTTTCTTGTGCTTGTCATACTTATCATTGTGAGTTTTGACAGCTTTGTTTTGTCTCTTGGGATCCTGGTTCTTTGTCTTGTCTCTTTGCTGTTTCTTGGCTCCTGCGGCGGCTCCTGCAGCTCCCACTGCAGTGGCGCCCCCTGCAGCTCCCGCCGGGGACCCGTCCTCCTCGGTCTCCGCCTGGTACCCTTCGTCCTCGTCTTCGAACGCGTCCGTGCTGTAGCCGGTGTCGACCCTGTCGGAGCCGCCCTCTCCCTCCACCTCCAGTCGACTCATCCTGTCTTCCTCTCCGTCCGCTCTCTCGCCGTTGGTTGCTTCATTTTCTTCCTTGTTCACTTCGTCGTCAATCATCTGGCCTTGCCCGTGTTTTATCTCCGCTTGGTCCTTGCTTCCGTCCTTTTCTGGATCGTCTGGATCTTGTTTGTTCTGGTTTTCTTGCTGTTCTACATTTTTGGTCTCTTCTTGTTTTGACTGTTTCTCCCTATTCTCTTCACCTTCCCCTCCTTCCTCAGTTCCACCCTCCTTTCCTTCGTTTTCTTCAGCTTCTTGCACTGTTTCCTTCTCCTCCTCAGTCTCGTTAGGTTTCGGCCGCTCTTCCTCAGGGACGCTGTTCGGATCCCTCAGATACTCCGCGCATGCGTACGCGCCTTTGAGCATCGCAGCCTCGTACGGGATCAGCACCCGGTCCTGAAGAACAATAAACTTTAAGCACTATGTTTTGGAGCTCCCAGTTATCCAACTACGTTGGGGGAACCAGAAACGGTCGGAACCTCAGCGGGCAGGGGCAGAAGGCTACGTTTTTGAACAGGTGGAAAATTTCTGTTCACTACTCATCCCTACAGGTCGCCTAAAAAGAACCAACCCTGGCTGGCATCGTCCTTGAAGTGGCCTGAACTTTTCCGGAAGTGGTTCCGCAGACTCAGGGGCCTTGACTCATTTCCCCAAAAGGTGGGCTCAAGCCTGCTTCCTTCTCTAAATTTTGTTTCGCACTTCATTGGGTCATGAACGCAACATTTGCCGCCCGTACATAGTTTTCGTTCGAGGCAACGCCCATTGCAGGACCCAAGTGCTCCCTGGAATAACCTGACCCAAACCGAGCAATGCGCACGCACCTTGCCGCGCATGCGCGCTTGTTTGTTGGCGCCGCTGGTTACGAGGAGCGTGCAAAGGTGAAGATCGTCGGTGAGCGCCGCGATGTGGAGACACGTGCGTCCGTCTCGGTTCCCGACGTCGATCTGCTCCGGAGATTCCCGATGTGCCAACAGGAACCGAACAGCCTCTGTGTGCGCACAGGGAAAAACTCAACGTGGATTTATGTCTCTCTCTCTCTCTGCTCTTCTCTCTCCTATTTTTCTCTTCTCCGTTGTCTCTGTCAAGCACCCGTTCTCTAGTTTTCCCCTTGTCCATTCTATCTCCTCAACTCTCTCATGACTCACTCCCCCAGTCACATCTTACTCCTCCTCTCCCCTCCTATCCTCTGTCTGTTCTCTCTCTCGCTCTCTCTCTCTCTCTCTCTCTCTCTCTCTCTCTCTCTCTCTCTTGTTCTCCCTCTTTCTTCTCTCTCCTCCCTCACCTCTCCCATCTTCACCCCTCTCCACTCCATCCCTTCATCCCTCTATCCCTCAATCCCTCCATCCCTCCGCCCTCCGCCTCTCTCTCTGTCTCTCTGTCTCTCTACTTTATCTCTGTGTCTCTCTCCGTCTCGCTCTGTCTCTCTCACCGTGCTGCTTGGCGAGTGCAGCCTCGTGTATCGGGTATTCTCCCTTGGTGTTCTGTATCCACAGTTTCCCCTTCACCTCCACCAGGATCTCCAGACTCTCGATCGAGCCCTTGGCGGCTGCGCAGTGGGCCGGGCTGAAACAACACGTGTGATGGGAAGTACACGAATCCGGATCCAGAGTCCAGGGTCAGCAGAAAAGAATGAATCTCCTTTGCGTGTCCCTTTCTGAGGTTGAAAACAAACCAGGACCTTTTGCGTCAGATGTCCCAAAGACTGAGAGAAGGTCCACAAGAAAATAATTGGAACATTTTCTTGTTTGTTGCAAAATTTTGACGCACCTTCACGGACCAAGTACATGTTTGGCACTGCCCTAAGGGAAAAGTCTTGACTGAAACATGGCTGTGTCACGCACGCCAAGACAACGCCGGCTCTCACCTGCGTCCGCGGCGGTCCTGGTGGCTGGCGTTGGCGCCGGCGTCGAGCAGCGCCCGCGCGGCGGCGGCGTGGCCCAGCGTGACGGCGTAGAAGAGCGGCGTGCAGCCGTTGGCGTCCTGCGCGTGGACGGAGGCGCCGCGCCGCAGCAGAACCGCGACGACGGCGTCGAACCCGCGCGAGCATGCGCAGTGCAGCGCTGCGGACAGAGGGAGACACCGTGAGGGTATGTGCAGGGCTGCGCTGATGGGTGCAGACACCGAGAGACCAAGGAGGGAGAAGAGGGGAACACAGACAGGGGAGAGTGGAAGAGATTGAGGAGGGACAGAGAGAGAAAAAGAGAAATCGTGAGAGGAACACAAGATGAAGGGAGAGTGACAGAGAGAGGAACTGCATGCCTCTATGTGTGTGTGTGTATGTGTGTGTGTCAGAGAAACAGACAGAGACAGAAATAGAGGGGGAAGAGAGAGAGAGAGAGAGAGAGAGAGAGAGAGAGAGAGAGAGAGAGAGAGAGAGAGAGAGAGAGAGAGAGAGAGAGAGAGAGAGAGAGAGAGATATA
>JAAUXT010019429.1_pt1 | contig 24913 bp, 33 predicted proteins | sample 7278171 | NCBI WGS metagenome assembly JAAUXT01 (sample SAMN14350112, study PRJNA611818) | marine sediment metagenome | isolation source: surface marine sediment (1.8m) | place: French Polynesia: Moorea | collected 2018-08
CAATTGTTTTTTGAGAAACATAACACTATGCACACATTCTTCGACACACACAAGTGCTGTCCTGCCGATGTACGCTGCGCGCGGCTGATTCTCCACTTGAAAGTCTAGTTCACATTAATTTCTGCACCACTTTGTCGTGAGCTTGTTCAGGATTGGGAGAGGCGTCAACAGTTCAGTGCACAAGAACCCGCGGTTATGCTTTGCGGTGCACCAAGTGTTGTAGTCTTTGATGATTCCGTGGTGTCGGGTCATCCACGCAGGATTGGAATCGGATGTAAGACGCTTGTGTTCGCACCTTCAAAACCGTGTCGCGTCAAAATTACACGCAACGTCTTCATGCGCGTGGTGTGTTCGTTTGCGTGCACATTGTGTGTGTGTGCGTGCGTGCACATGTGTGTGTGTGTGTGTGTGCGTGCGTGAGGCATCACGGTGTACTTGATGAGTGCTACGTCCTGTTTTCGGGCTTCCATAGCGCGTGGAAATCTTGTTGAGTGATTCTGAACAAGTTGGGCAGCTGCCTACCCTTACATCGTACAAATTCAGGAAATTGACCGAACCATTTGCTTTGTTGCAGGTGCATTTCTGATCCCGTATTGTCTGGCCCTGTTCGCAGTCGGCTTCCCGGTCATGTTCATGGAGATGGCCTTCGGACAATTCGCTTCACTTGGAACCATCACCATTTGGAGAATTTGCCCTTTGTTCAAAGGTAGAAATGAACCGCATTCGCATGTTTCGCTGCTCAAGGTACGTTTTGTTGAATCCTTGCAGGAGCCTTCCTCATCCCCTACATCCTCGCCCTGCTGGCTGTCGGCTTCCCCGTCGTGTTTTTGGAGATGGCTTTTGGACAGTTCGCTTCTCTTGGCACGATCACCATTTGGAGAATCTGCCCTATGTTCAAAGGTATCACACAGGTGACGCTGTGTACCTGTATGTGTGGTGTTAGTTTGCTAACCCGTGTGTCTTACCGGTAAAGCCTCTGGGTCCTGTTCAGAGAAACTTCAGTGTGTCAATCTTTTCTGTCTGACAGCAGCAGGAGTCTGACACTGCAGGTTGACGTCTTGTTTCTCACACCAAACACTATTCAAGTTTCTTTTTGTGGTCACTATACTCCCTTGTGCTTGGCATGGACCTATTTCTCTTTGCTCACCCAGGTTTTCAGCACACAGCTCAAGTTCCACTTGATTTCCTCTCCGCGGGATACTACAGCTACCGTTTTTGGTGTAACAAAGACACCTTGTCAATACCGGTAGTTTTGGTTAGGGTTTTCGCTTGTTGGCTGTGGTTTTGCTTGATTCTGTGACGTGAAAACGTCTTCAGTTCGTACATATTTTTGTTGGGTGAGAGTAGTCATTGTCAATGTGAGTTTCAGATTTTTCTCTTTCTTCTGAACACACGTCTCGTTTCAAAAGTGGCTCTGGAAAAAAGATCAACTGAAGTTCAATCGAAATTGTTCCAGCAGGAAAGATGTTATGTGCGCGAGCTGCGCCTGACTTTACTCAACGAACGGAGGGGAAGCCTGCAAATCCCGTGCAGAACTAATGTGGGCTACCCCCTACCCCCTGCAGGGATCGGGTACGCTATCATCGTGGTGCTGCTGCTCGTCAACACGTATTACAACGTGCTGATCGCCTACGCGCTCTTCTACCTGTTCGCGTCCATCACGTCCGAGCTGCCCTGGGGCAAGTGCGACAACAAGTGGAACACCGAGTACTGCATCGCCACCAAGTACGGTGAGTTGATTGCACTTCGAAACGGCGCGTTGAAATCCTGGTGCCTGCACCTGAGTTGACGTCGGGCCCTTCAGCACAGCGTTTTCGAGAATGGCAGGTCAAGGGAATGTGGGTGGTGTCGGTGGGTACATTGAGTCGCTGCAGCTTCTCAGTGCTATAGGCAGACGTCTAGCGGGTGTTTCATCGGCCCCGCCGTGTATGATATCACTGTTTTTCCCCTGCAGATCCGGAGAAATTCCACAACAGGACAGCCGCCGCAAACGGAGACAACAGTTCTGCCGTTGAGTACGCCACCACCGTGGCAACAACCGTCCTGCCATTCGCCAAAGAGAAGTTGAAAACGCCAACGGAGGAGTTCTTTGAGTGAGTTGGCCTGCTGCGCCCTCGCTCTGTGGCAACTTTCCAAAGATTTGGTGCGCGCGTCGCAGTTGGGTCAAGCTGGAATGGGTCGGGAAAGTGAACGCGCTCCGCTTCTTCTTCAGGCGTCACTTGCTCCGACAGACGGAGGGGATCGACGACCTGGGCGAGGTGCAGTGGCCCCTGATCGTGTGTCTCGTCGTGTCCTGGGCCGTGTGCTACATGTGCCTCTTCAAGGGAATCAAGTCCATGGGAAAGGTTTGCATCTGTTTCATCTTGTTTTGCCAGGGATCGGAGGCAATAAATCAGGTTTTGACACAGGTGGAAATGAAATATGTCATGAGCGGAAATGTTCACACAATCAACGTAGCACAGCTGTTTTATTTGAGGCTACAAGCTGACGAGCTCATTTGCTCTGTGCACAAGAAGCGCCAAGCAGCATCAAGAATGTGTTCGCAACACCTTGACCGGTTGTCGGTGGACTCCTCCTGCAGGCGGTCATCTTCACGACCATCTTCTCGTACGTGATCCTGACGGTGCTGCTCGTGCGCGGAGTGACGCTTCCCGGCTCCGTCAACGGCATCATCTACTACCTCAAACCGGACTTCACCAAACTCAGACGACTCTCCGTGAGTGCTGAACTTCACAGTCTGGCTGATCCGATGGGGGTTTTCATGGGCGGGGTGAAGTGTGTCTCGTCCACATTTCATGACCTAGCAAGAGACAGCATGGTGATGATCAATAGAGAGGAGAGGTGTACGGCGTGCTATAATTTTCACTCGTTGGGAAACCAGAGGGTTCAGGTTGGATTCTGAGGGGTGCTTGGAGGGTGACCGAAGTTTCGAACGGGGCTGAACTCAGCATTGCGCATAGATCTGAGCCTGATTACATAAAAGCAGGAGGACAACAAGACATATCAAACACAAAGAAAATGGGACGCACCGGCAGGAATGCGACTCCCCCACCCTCCTTGACTGACAGGGCAGAGTCTAGATCTCTTGTGCCTGCAGGTGTGGGGTGAGGCTTCGGCTCAGGCATTCGCGTCACTGACGCTCGGCGGAGGAGGCTGGATCACACTGTCCAGCTACAACAAGTTCAACAATCGCTGCAACAGGTAGTAACCATGACAACCGAGACCTGGCGTTTCTTTTTTGTGAGTCTTGTTGTCCCCAGGATGCAGAGTGAGTTGACGGTTTCAGAGACGCGATCCTGGTCGGCCTGGGCAACGCGGCCACGTCGCTGTACGCGGGCTTCGTCATCTTCAGCGTGCTCGGGTACATGGCCTACATCAAGGGCGTTGACCTCGGGGACGTCACCGCCAAAGGTACAAACTGCTGTACGGGAAAAGAATAGGAACAAGCCGTGTTCTGCCTCGCAACGGCTGGAAGCCGTGGAGATGTTGAAAGAGCAGTACCACGCGCTCCCACTTGCAGGTCCCGGGCTGGCGTTCGTGGCGTACCCGGAGGGGCTGGCGCTCATCCCCGGGGCGCCCTTCTGGTCCATCTGCTTCTTCTTCATGATGTTCACGGTCGGCCTCGACAGTCTGGTGAGTCGCGATGTGTTCGCGCGCGTGCGCATGTGTGTGTGTGTGTGTGTGTGTGTGTGGCACCACACAATATTTCAGACTGATTTGACTTCGGTGACGTGACCCTGCTCCGCTTTGTGGACAAAGTCAAGGACGGTTGGTGTCAATCAACTCAACCGACACTTCTGAAACGTGCCAAGCCTGACAGTTTCTCATTCGTGACGGAAAACATCAAAACGACCCTGTGTGTTCTGGTCCCCAGTTCGGGCAGGTGGAGACGATCGCAGCCGGAGTGATCGACGAGTACCCGGAGTACCTGCGTCCACACCGCAAGATCTTCACGCTCTTCCTCTGCGGCTTCATGTTCTTCCTCGGGATCCCTCTCGTCACGCGCGTGAGTCGAGCCGGAGCCCGTGGAATGAAATGGGGAGACACCCCAAATTTTTGACACGGGGCGTCTCCTCATTTCAACTCACGCATGATACCAGTTGGCATAAGGCACTTAGAGCCTTTATGAGGGTCTGGCTATTTCAGGTTTCAGGTGAGAATTGAAATGAGGAGTCACCAGGTAAGAGGGCCAAGGAGCCTGCCTCTAGATCTGCCTGACCTTGGGTTGAGGCTTGGGACCCTCACCACATGCCACCTTATGTTGGGTGTCTGGCCATTCATTACACCGGGCGCACCTGACTTGATCAATGTAACGTGTATTCCCACAAAGATGCGTGGGTTGGAGCTGGGCTGGAGAGCGGACAGCTGACCTGCTGCGCACTTCACGCTCTCGTATCGTGTTGCAGGGCGGGATCTACGTGGTGGCGCTCATGGACTGGTACGTGCTGCTCTTCTCCTTCTCCATCATCTCCCTCTTCGAGCTCATCGTCATCATCTACATCTACGGTGAGCGACTCGTGAGGCGAGGGCCTCATCACCTGCAGAAACATTCAGAGTTTTGTCCTGCGGAGTTCTGGTCGCTGATGTTGAAGTGTCGCTCGCGCGTTTCCAGGTTTCCGGCGGTTTGAGAACGACATCAAGATGATGGTCGGCAGCGCACCGTCTCTCTACTACCGAGCCACCTGGCTCTGCATCTCTCCGGCTGTCTTGCTGGCAAGTTGCGCTTTCAAGATTGTGTTTTGTGATTCGTGCTGAAGAGCCATCGTTTTGCTAGTTGCAACAATGCTGTTCGTGGTCAACATTGTTTCCAACACGCACGGCCAGTGATCCGCTGCAGGTGCCTCCAGCATTGCGAGGCTCTCAAAGCGCGCCGCGGACCACTCCGGCGCGCCCCCTTCGCAAAGCTCTCCCTCCCCAGTGACGACAGTTCCCCGTCTGTCTCGCAGCTGGTGATCATCTTCCTGTTCGCGAACTACGTGCCGGCGATCTACGGCCACTACGAGTTCCCGGAGTACGCGGAGCGGATCGGCTGGCTGCTCGCGCTCGGGCCGTGCGCGCTCATCCCCATCGTCGCCGTCTACAAGTTCTTCCGCAAGATCCCGTGTCGCGTGAGTTGTGCTGCACACCTCGCAGTGAGCTTCTGCAGTTGCTGTTGGGTGGGGTACTGTTGCTGGGGTGTCACCAGCTCACTGAACCTGCTTTGGACTTGATTGTGGAAAAGCTCAGCAGGCATTGAAATCCATTGGGTGGGGGCCCTTGGAGCTCCCTCCAGGTCCTGGCACAACGGTGCCAAAACCGAGTCCGCATTGAATCTGATGAAAGAAACTTTCTGGCTTCGTGTGCGGCGCGCGCGTTTGTGTGTGTGTGTGTGTGTGTGTGTGTGTGTGTGTGGTGAAAGGTGCAGATTGGTTGGACTCACGAAGCTTGTGAAACGTCTACAGCAGACGAGGACAGTCAGGACGTATCCTTTATAAATGTGCGTCTGCTGCAGGACATCTGTCGGCTGTGCACGTCGTCGGACGCGCGGGAGCTCGCGATGGAGCGCCTGCTCCGCCCGACCGTCGAGTGGGGCCCGGCGCAGCCGGAGCAGCGCCGCAAGTACAGCTACGACCCGAAGCACGGCGCAGACGACGACGTGTTCGCTGCTGCTGAGGAGGGCGTCCAGCTGACGGCGGTGAGTGCGCGGCGAAGCGGGAGGGGGCGTTGGTGTCGATCGTGAGAAGGAAGGGGGGGACGGGGAGGATGTGAAGGGTCGCGGTGATGGCGAGAGGCGCGACACCGCGTCATGTCTTTTGGTCGTTGATGTGAATGTTTCACGTGTCATGAACCGCGTGTTTTGCCACCGTCTCAGAACTGAATTGAACATTTCTGCATCAGCATTGTTACGGTAGATTGTGCAGAACATTAGCATTTCGCGACCCGTCGGAGAGTTGATGGCGGTTGTTGCCTGGCAGAAAGGTTTTCCAATGAGGGTGGATCTGTCGTTGTTGTCCCCCCCCCCATAGAAGATGCTGGGTGACCTCCCCCACGCTCACACAACATCTACTCCAAGTGGGTTACCTCAGAGTAGATGCTGTGTAAGAATGGGGGGGACGGGTCACACAACACGGCACTCTCGTTTCCAGATAAAACCCACGGAGGAAGACAAAGCGGTCCACTTTGCGGAGAAGGAAGAGAAGGTGGAGCCTGAGAAACAAGTGGATCCCGCAAAGGAAGAACAGAAGAACGACGAAGCACTTGAAGAGACGAAAGAAGAATTGACCAACGCTTGAACGATCGAGCGCGATCTTACTTGCGAGCTTTTATCCTTGTACAGCAGAACACAGAACCTTGTTTGCCGTTCTTGAATCTCTAAGTTTCAAACTGGTAGTATATGCTCCTGAAATGCGGGAAAAGATCTGAAACAATTTTTGATGCGCACTTCGGGCAGACAAAGTGCCTTTTGACGTGTAATCTGTTGCCCATTTTTCACCACACAGTTCGATTGTGCAAGTGCGTATTTCAGATCACAAAATTTGATGGCTGCTGTTTGGTTTGGAAAACGGTCGACGCTTGCGTCTCTGTGGTTCACCTTCATATTGAATGTAGCAAATACTTTGTAAGCAAGCACTGCTTCAAAGTTGAGTTTTCCTTTTTTAGAAGCTGTTTGCGTTTCCACTCCACGCTTGTGGCAGTTTTCAATTCTATGTGCGGTGCCTTCGTCGTGTGGGAAACACGAGAACATCTTTGCTGCTGTGGAGTAAGTCGAATGACAAGCAAAGATTTGCTGCTTTGTTCAATGTTTTTCACTTTGCTGGAGAATATGAATTCAGCCGTAGTTCTGGTAAACAGTTTCCTCAGCATTAGAACACATTCTACTTCGTACACCGGTACTTTCTTGCATCAAACGAAAGACATGGATCCACAGTGTATATATTTGCGCGGTAACTTTTTTTGATCTGTACATTTTGAATCTCTGCTATGTTTGCCAGAAGTATTACGGACCTTGACATGGAATGGAAGTTGCACCATAAAACGCTTCTTTTCAGTATTATCAGTGTGCAAGTGTTCTGGTGACAACATTCACTTGACATCCACAACACACGTTTGGGCTCAACAAGAATAACAATTTTCAGTCAATCGACTGCAATCCACTCGAAAACTCGAAAACTGGTTTCCATGCCGAACTGAAATATCAACATTTTTGTACTTTTCAATTGAGCCCTCGGTTCGCTGCACCGCAGGCTTAGTGCAATCACTGGGAGCGTGTCTGTCTGTGCATCAAACGGTGAATTACAGGGGTGAGGGGTGAGTCACCATTGGTGGAAAATGATCAAGAATCAATGCCGAGTTGGAAATTGCAATGGTGAATGGGTTACATCCCCCCCGCCTATAATCCACCAACATTAGTCACCACGCCAAAATTCTTTTGGAGAGTGATCAGCATCAGATTCTGAGTTGAAACTTCTGTCATTGGAAACTGCAATGGTGGGTTGCCCCCCCCCCCACAATAATCCACCATGACCAGCATACATGTGGCCAACATGCCTCCATCCGAACCAAACATAAAGGGTCAGTTTGCAACGTCTGATTTTGGCTGTTTGGGTCACATGGTCTGGCCACCATCGAAAATTCTCTGAAACACACTTTGGTCCATCCTGACCTCTTTCTTTGCAAAAGATCAACCTTTTTCAGGTTAACACTTATTTTCAGTGGCTTGAATAAGCTGACCGCATGTGGAACCGAGGGCTTTCCAGGCGTAGCCTTCTTGTTTTGTCGGACGTCCGACCAGCTGGCATCACGAAGTTCCGTCAGGCGTCCTTGCAAGTGTCCAAGCGATGTGTTTTGAGATCTCTAAGCTGTGTTTTACCGACAAATAAAACGAGATTTTTGCGAAGGAAATTCTTGTGTTTTCCCTTTCTGCCACCTGCATTGACACGAAAGGAAATGTCATCTCGGCAGCTTCCTTCCTTCCGCACGTCACGTCCCTCCGTGAGGGAACCTGGTCGACAGTTGAAACCGTGTCGTAAATTTCCTTCATGGAAACTACCAAGGACAATTGTGCACATGGTGACTGCGGAGCACTTACGAGTACCGCAGAAATGTTTGGTGTCCAAAACTTGAAACATCTGGGAATGAGGGTTTTTTGCGACCCTTTATTTCTTCTTCCGTAAGTTCGTGGGCCGAACCACTCGTTCCGCGGGTTGAACCCACGCAGGTGGTAAAATTCAGGCAATCGCAAAAAATCTCAGAAATTGCGAAGAACTGTCTTCGAAAACACCGGAAAATTGAAACAAGGACCACACTGGTGTAAATTTTCAGACACTCAGCGACGTTGAACTCGGTGGACCAGGCACGGGTTGTTCATTGCGTGGACACAGGAAGGGACGGTCGACATTTCAGGTTGCCAACTTTCCGTGTTCGGATTTTATGCTCTGCCTTCCTTCGTCCACCAACTTGTTCACAAAGAGTTCACCGACGGGGTGACCTTGGCCCAAGACACAGGGTTTCCTCTGGTCAGAGGATCGCTTGTGTGCCGATTTGTCTGAAGTTTCGTTCTGGAGTTCTGTTGGACCCAAACGTTGGTGCCATGGGACCTCAGTGTTCAACAACCGTGATTTTTGTTTTCGGAAGAATGTACTCCCACGAGCCTGAGGCCAACCCAGACCTCAGGTGCAGCGACCAAACACTCGGCGGGCTGTGGGCTCGAGTGTTTGGTTACCACACTTTGTGCGCCCTGAGAGTCTGGGCTGACGTCTCAATGGGCAGCTGCGTCACATGGGAGTTTTTGGGCAACTTGAATGCATGTTCAGGTTGTTTTTCAGCGCAACCGGAACAAATAACCGGAAAAATTACAAAGTCCAACAGTCGTTTGTCAGAGAAGGAGAAAGACACTTGTCTGATCGTTCTTGCCTCAAGGCGTGAGCAGACCTTCAACAGTTCATTCACTCATCATCAAAACTTGGGAGAGTTTTCTGAGTTTATCGGAAAAGTTTCACCTCCCATACCTGCCTTATCCTTCTCTTGTTGGAACAGATCATGAGCTAAGGTCCAAGACCTCATGTTTGTGGGACACTTCAACTTCTTTGACGAGAGATGAGTTCGGTGCAGCAATGCTGCATTTTACCTGAACAAACCAACCTCAGCAAGACCCCCTTCTTTTCTGTGTCTCATGAAAAAGAGCCGAGAAACGTTCTTTCTTTCTTGTCGCACTGGTTAATTGCGTGGCTCAGTATGACAGGTGAACACCTCGCCAGCGCGGGGCTCCTCATGACTCTCGGTTTGTCTTTGTTGGTTTTGATTCATGAGGCAGAATAATTTTCTGCCGAAGACTTTTTTGTTCTTAGAACTGCAAACTCAGGGTTGAAGGAGCTGCACAGGTTTCTCTGCAAAAAAATATCACGAGTTTGCAGTGATAGTTGTTGGAAGGACAAGATTGACAAAGCAGAATATCCGGCTATACTTTCGCAGTGAGAATGGTTTTGGGGTGCTGTCTGAGCTACAGGGGGAACATCGCCTGGAGCAAGGTACGTGGCGGCCGATGTTCTCAATTCAGACGTCGACGTCAGGACGTGAGGTTCTTGATGCTGAAGCTTTGGCCTCTTTTCATCGAACGCGCGACGCGCACGAATCTTTTGATGACGACAGCCAGCAAGGCTTCTTGCACCGCAGAGCGATCAGTTCTTGAGCATCGTGGAGAGGTTCTGCCATCGCGACAGAGTTCAAGTGGCTTCTTGTCCGTCCAAGAACAAACTTCCTTTGGTGGGTTTGCAGGTCAAGCACAGGACCCAGGAGTTCAAGAAGTGAACATCACTCTTGTGCTGTCGTTGGCCTCAGCATGCATCAAAGAGTGAGAGATCTCTGCATCAGTGCCATGCAGAAGCGGGATACGTGTGGTGCGTTTGGCAACTGTTGGTATGTGATGTCTCCAGGGTGTTTGGCTGAGATAAAGACAAAAACAATGTTTCCTGAGCAATAACATTCTCTCCCAGCAACTGCAGCACAAATTTGAGTTTCTCTGGTCCAAGACAATTCAGATGAAGAACCAGAGCTCTATCTATCTCAGAATATCAACAGCAGAAGTATCCTTGGCAGCGTCATTCGTCCCTGGCAAAAGGTTTGGCATGATAAAATTCCATCTTCCAAGCAATTTCAATGGTACCAAGACAAGTCTCTTTTTAGTTGAAGCGATAAGTTCGCATTTCGCGCGAATTCTGGCAGTTGCCCAGACAGACATTGTGCTGCTTATCGATTGAAGCCTCAAAAAGTGTAAGTCTCTGTGTTTCTTGAATTGCTGAGATATGGCTGATGGAATGGACCAAATGTACTTTGCACAGCAACAGGTGGTTACTTTTACAACTTTTTTGGGGGAAAAATGTCTCAAATTGCATCCAATGACACCACGATGAAGTCTATGTCTATTGGCTGCTGAGATATATGGCCTATGGCCAATATAGAACGTTTCAAATGCTTCTTGCAAAGCAACATGGTTTCTGTGGCAACCTTTTTTTTTTGGAATAAAGGCTCAAAGACACTTCCATATGAAGATCAAGTCTCTTGCGTCTTGGTTGCTGGCCAGTTGTTTGTGTATTTTGCACAGCAACAGGTATTTGCTGTTGCAACCATGTTGGTATTTGGAGAACATGTGGCTTAAACATGTTTCAAATGGTACCAAGATAAAGGTCTTTGTGTTCTGGATGAATGCAACAGGACGGGACAGGATGGGACCGGAATGGGGTGAGATGCCATCCTTGGTTCAGCTTGGGCGCAGGCAATTAAAGTTGCCTGGCATTGGTCCGCTTCCCCTACAAGGGGAGTCGGAGGGGACATGACATGATGGGATGGAATGGGTGGGACAGGACGGGACAGAACGAGGGACAGAGAAGCGTTGCTGGGTGAATTGTTGAGACCCACAGCAAGAGGCGCCGGGCCTTGTTTTGTCCTTCGACTCTTGATGGTCGAAAAAAGAAGTTCTGGGTTTCCTTTTCTCACTGCCGAAAAGAATTGTTGTGTCGCTTATTTCTACCGAGATGTCTTGTCACAGTCTGCATGCACAATCCTCCGGGACTCATAGAGAAGATCTGAGTCTTTTGCACACCTCATGAGAGTAATTTTCCCTGTATGATGTGAGCCTTTGTGTGACAAAGGATATTCGAGAGATTATGGACAGTCACAAGGATTCGCAAAACAAGTTTTGCTTTGGGCACTCTTGGGCAAAACATTCTGAAGTGGCCACGCGTGATCTGGCTGGTTCGGGCCTTTGAACTCTGCGTGCGTCTGCGTCTGTCCCGCAACTTTCGACTCCGGAGTCAACAACATCTCAATGGACTGCCAACTTGTTTCAGTGCAATTTTCATTGCGCTGAGCTTTTTGAAGGCCAGGTGGACATTTGATTCGGCCTTTCCCCATTGCCATCTCTGCTGGTTAAACGTTAGGGATGGCTGCGTGTCTTCGTCCGTTTCTAGCGCTGCTAAAAATGGTCACGATTCAAGAAGACAGCCGATCTCTGATTTCCACTGTCAACACCTCAGAGGTACAACCGCTTCAGGGACCCATCCGTGCGCGCACGAAGCTGCACTCAAAGTTAGCGCGAATCCGCGGAAGTGGCTTCTCTGGAATGGCGCGTTTCTCGTGATTCATGAAGGCTTCCATCTGCGCCTTTCTGTTCCCGAACGCACAGGTGGGCGGGCACTACCCGCTGTGGACGAGGATGAACGGGTCGACGGGCGGCTGCGCGCTGTCCAACGTGCTGCTCAACATGACGCAGGCGACGCACGAGGAGCTGACGGGGAAGGACGCGTCCTGGATACTCACCACCGCCGTCATCATATTCACCATGCAAACAGGTAAGGAGCTCAAGGAAGTGAGTTCCACCTGCAGAGTTTACTTGGTAATTTCTGTGAATTTTAGAATCTGAATTTTGGTGTTCCATCTCGAGAGGTTTTATGTTCGTTCATCTCAAGGGTTCAGGTGTTTATGCGTTGTGCCTGCACAAACAAGACTGCTTCGGGCCTTTTATGAGAACGCTCGTGAGAATGTGGGATCCAGAATCAAGGATCCATTGGAGCAGTGAAAGAAGGACGGTGTGGCCCATTTCCATATAAAAAGTGTCGCAGGGAAGAGGCAAAACTGTTGAGGCTCCGTAGATGCATGGATCCCACAACAAAAGCTCGACATGTGTCTAGAGAACGGGAAGGAAACCAAAAGTGCGCAGCTGAAGGAAACTTCAGTTGTTTCCTGTGCCACGCCCCCGTACCACGTCTCACGCCAGAACAAAAACGCCGCGTTCTACGTCGCGCGTCACACGTAAATCAGCCTGCACGTGTGACAACTAAAGGTCCCTATTTTCGGATGAGGCGGATCCGACATACGTAAAGAACCCGATTCTCCCCACACCCGGATGCATTGCATTCGTCCTGTGTCAATGACCGTGATGCAAGGGTCGCGTCACTCGCCGCGGTCTTGTTTGCGAGAGTGCGGAGGAAATTCATCCGGCTTCCTGGACGTCATCACACGACTAATCTGTCAACAAAATGCAGTCTTTGTCCATCAATGAACTGAGAAATGGACTCGCGTGCAGTATACTTGATCTACAACCATCAAATGAACAACAAACGAGACGATGCCTGACGCCGAAAAGCATTTCCTGTGGTTTTCTGTGCGAAAATGGAAGTTGCGCCGATGAGCCAAGATTGTCTGCAATCAACTTGGTCTGGATCAGGGGTTAGTCAGACCTTTTTCAGCCAACCCCACACGCGAAACGGCCCGTTCACTCTCCGCAGCTACTGTCTCGAGAAGTCACGAACTCCTCACCCTCTGTTCAGGACTAGCCTCGTCCCCTGTCAGCGCAGAGATGTCGCCACATACGTCAACACCGCCTTGTGCAAGAGAAATTGCTACCAATGCGTACTGATGAGATAATTGGGAATATGTAAACAAACCAGAAGGTCTGGCGTGTTCGTGCTTGTGCGCTTGTTCCATTGCTTTTGGACATAATAGGACACCAGTCAGGAAGGGATTCTCGCAAAATAATGGGCGCCTTTGGGATGCAGGATGTTTTTTGGGGTCTGAGGGAAACAACGTGAAGTGGCCACATGCTCGTTGTCAAGCTGAGAACAAGGAAGTGTCACAAACAGCATTCGAGTCCTTCTGGGTCTGACATTGAGAATTTGCGACCAGGAGTACACATCATGAGGATACACACGCAAGTCCGCCGTAGTATTTCACTTCTTTATTCAATCAGATCCTCCATCACCAGTTATTTACGACGGACAACACCCTTCAAAGGAAGCATTCGTCCCTCTGACAAACAAAGATGTGGGTCAAAACGTGCAAATTCTGCCTCGGCAATTCGGTCAGATTCAATGAAAGGTCATTCGATCGTTTCCCGAAACAGGATTTCGACGAACGCCCGAGGATTGAGCCAAATGGTGATCAGTTTCACAGGGCAGAAAGGAACCAAAAGTAAAAAGACCATTTCTTGGTTGCAGGCTTTGGCTTGCTGGAGTCCGGGTGCGTGAGCTCCAAGAACGAGGTGAACATCATGATGAAGAACGCGCTCGACGTCGTGTTCGGGGGCATCACGTACTGGGCGTTCGGCTTCGGGCTCAGCTTCGGCGCCGCCCGCGGCAGCAACGCCTTCACCGGCGTCGGATGCTTCTTCGTCGACGCCGAGGAGTCCCAGACGGGCTACGTCTTCGCCGTCTTCCTCTTCCAACTGTCCTTTGCCACAACAGCCACGACCATTGTCTCTGGCTCCATGGCGGAGCGAGCCAAGTTTTCTGCCTACATCACATTCTCTATGGCCAACTCGCTCATCTACAGTATTCCGGCGCACTGGATCTGGTCCAGCGAAGGCTTCCTCTTCCGATTCGGCGCCATTGACGTGGCGGGCTGCGGACCTGTCCACCTGGTAGGGGGCACCACGGGTCTCGTCGCCACGGCGCTGCTCAGACCGAGGCTTCAGGCGTTCCAGACGCGACGCAAGCCTCCGATTCCAGCTCCTCTCAAGGCCATTCTGGGAATGTTCATGCTGTGGTAAGTTCAAAGTTTCCAATCTCAGAACAACAAGGCTCCACCGACACACAAAAGTCCATCAAGGAATTGGTGACCGAGCAGCTTTCTGATGGTCTGTGTGAGCTTTTCTTTTGGACAGGATCCAGGGGACTTCAAAATAGCGTCTCAACCTTGAGATCAAACAATGGGTTGAGTTGAGCCAGGAAGGACTTTTGTGAGGAGTTTCAATTCTGACGCCCCACTTTCAAGATGAAAGAAGAGGATGAACATCACCGGTCTCCCAAACCCCGAACCTTTGTTGCTGTTGGGCACAAAGGTTTTCACAAATGTGACTGGACGTTCAGGATTCTATCTTCTGGAGTGGGTCGGATCACAAGAATAGCAAGGCCCCACCCCACGGGCTCCTTCGTGTGGCTTCGCATTCTGCGCAGTTCCTTCAGATGAGCGCCTGTTGTTGTTCATGCGAGTGGGCAGAAACACGAAGCACAATACGGTGACGTACGACACGTCTGAAAATAGACGGTCTGTGCCAGCACGAACAATGTTCTCCTTTATTCTCAGGTGGGGCTGGCTTCGGTTCAGCTCGGGAAGCGTGTTCATTATGTCAACTGACCATCAGTGGAAGATCGCTGTCAGGTGAGTTGTGTCCTGAGAAAATATGAGTGAGACCCACGCAACAACGCTAAGTTCCTTGCTGCCGGGCAGCGTCAGTTGCGAAGCGCGGCCTTTGTGACACTCGAACACATCTTGTTTATTTTCGTCTTTGAACGACCAACTACGTTTTGTAAGAGTTCACACACGCTGCAAAAATGGTTCCTGTGAAATCATACGACTTTTCGAGACCTTTGGTCAAGAAAAGAGTTGTATGATTGAACAGGAACCATTCTTGCCGTGTGTGAACTCACTTCTACCACAATGAGGTCATGAACGAGAGGCTTTGTGACCGTAGCGTGGTAGAACCCGTGATCTGGGAAGCCTCTTTGCGTGCGTTACAGCGGGGCTCACGGCCGGACGAAAGCCCCGAGCATCATCATCGCCCAACTCTGCAGACGCAAACAATTGATGGTTACCTCACATAACAAACTTGCAAATTGGTCCCTCGGTCCTGGGTCAGCCATGAACTCCCAGATCGTTTTGTTGGTTTTCAAGGAGAAGCGGTGTGGAAAAGAGCCCAACTTCCACAATGTCTGTTTGATGAGGAATGGTACATCTTCTGTGACGGTCATTTGGATCATGTCAAACCATCAAAGTCCCCGATCTGACTTCCTGGCACGGTTCAGTCCTGAGGAGGTTCGGCGCAAAGCGACGGAACTGCCTCGGAGATTGTGCTGCTGTGACCAGAATAACGGCCAAAAATAAGGAGTTCTCCCATGAATCAACCCAATAAACACCCCAGACATGGAGCGACAACAAAACTGAGCTGAGCCATGGATGCACAACGACGTTTTGCGTTCTTCTCATGAGGACAGCTGCGTGTGACCCACCCAGTTGAAATTATTTTCTTTGTTAAATTTCAAAATGTCTCATCGTCAAGCTGGCGTCACAAGATAAAGTAGATGAACGTGTTGCAATAAATCCGAGTTCTCAGAGACGACGGGAGTCGGGGTTTTCTCAAGATTCATCATCCATCAAAGTCCACGTGGGTGCTCTGCGAACACCAGGTTTGCACCGACAGGTGAGACACAAGACAAGATGTGCTCAGTCGTGGTGTTTCTCAGTGTCAAAGCGCCTCCGGGAATCGTAAGGAGCCTGCCTCAAAAGATCTGCAAATCCTGCAATTAACCTTCAAGGTGCAACGCTGAAATTTGATGTGGATTCTCTCAAGGTTCTCACAACTTCCATTTGCGCGACACGTCAGTTGGGCTTCTGACATTCGTTGCCGAATAGAACTTTCGAAATGGCGAGAAATGCACAAAAAATACATGAGCCAAAGGAAAACAAACTTGGAAAGCTATTTTTCATGCCGCGTTCTTTCGTTCGATTACATTCCTCCCTGCGGTCAGAGATCTGCAAACCCTGATCTGCTTCCTGCTTCAGAACTTTGAAGTGATACGAACTGCAAGGACTCACAATGCAGAGGATACTTCATCCTTCTCCCACAAAACAGAACGGGAGAGAGAAAGAGAACAAGAGAGAGAAAGAGAAATCTAACGACATTACAAGTTCATGAAAGCAGACACCATGCAGTTCTGGTGTGGCCAGCATTCGGCAGACCAAACGAAGAAACGATTCTGAGCCTTTTTGCCCTTGATGTTGACTGCTTTCCCAAGGCACGGATGTGTGGATGTGAACTTTTCCCTTTCATCTCCTTGGAAGTCTTGGTCGTCTCTACACTCGAAAATTGTGCGTGTCATTGCAGAGCTGCGGTGACGACGATAACGGCGTCCATGGCTGGAGGCATCATGGGTGTGGCCATCAGGTAAACTCCCTGTACACGTATCTCCTGCAGACGCAAGATCCGGCCTCTACTTCAAACTTCAAAGTCCATCCACTCCCAGTTGAAACAGGCAAAATTCATTCTGTTTCCCTTTCGGGAGTGGAATTTTACCTTGAAACACGAAGTCGACAACAAAAAATATTATTGTTTCTCGAGTATCGGTCTCCACGCAGTGGGACGCAGCCAATGGGAGGGTGCCTGCATCAGCATCAATTTGAAAATTTTCTCCGGACAACAGAGAACTATTTCACCCAGATTGTACAAAACTGAAAGAGCAAAGGCGTCAAACCCGAGATCACGCATGGACGAGTTGAGCCCCTGTTCCTTTTCTGCGTGCGTCCGCTTTCGTTCAGATACCTTTCCACTTTGGGCAAAGCTGCAACCATTGACGAAGATTGAGGAAGGGAGAATGGAAAAAACACACATTGCTATGACATGCATCATTATGTTGTATCAAAACAAACGTTGTTCGCATGCAGAATGAATAATTCATCGCGTGTTGTTGGGGAGCACTTTGTGTCGCTACGGGTGTCGTGCCGCTCCCTTTCGCTGCGTGAGGTTCTTCCTTTCATCTTGGAGCAGACAATTATATTCCGTGCAGACACTTTGCACCAATCCTTCCGAAATGACAAAGCTGCATGTCCAATTGGGTGAAAAGAAAGAAATGTGGCCAAGGCCAACCTGTGTTCTCCAGAATTTCCGAAAAGACCTAAAGCTCAGAAGCACTTTGTGGTCTTTCTTTCGTATTCATGCACAGGAAACAAAGAAGCTTCTCTCAGGGAACGAAATGTTCGAAGTATTGGATTTCACAAAATTAATAACAACCCTCAACTGCCAAAACCCGGCACATGATTGAAGGGGGTCTCCTTCGGAGAAGTCAGCTTTTGGGATTCCCCATGACGAGCCGCGCTCCAGGTGTTGCGCGCACCTGTCCCGGACTGAAGAACCCGACCATCTGGTCAGGAATATGGTGACTGTGCAGACAAAGAAACTTTCAATGGAGAAAACAGTGTGAACAGTACCAGGCTGTTATGAAAACAAAGGCTTTAATTATCGAGATCAACTCTTCGTTTGTTTTGAAAGGTCACACGATTTGATCTGTTTCGTTCAAGACACGAAACTGTAGTGGCCAGGAAGCTGTTGTGCGGAACCTTGTTTCACTGTGTTGTGCGTATTTCAGTGTGCTGGCGGCCCAGACGCGGAAGGGAGGCAGCCGCTACGACGTCGGCACCATCGTGAACGCCGTGCTCGGCTCGCTCGTCTCCGTCACAGGTGACGCGGCGGTGGCGGCGCTGGTGTAACCCCCAACCAGCCGCCGCGGCGCCACTCAAAGTCTCGAGAAGAGACCGTTCTTACCACTCATTTACATCGATGTGGAATAGCGCAACGTCAAACTCCACTTTTGATGTACGAAGCGAAAAAAGAGGGAAAGAAAAATTTCACAAGTCCCGTGGATCCCAACTGAATGAAGGGGACTCGCGGTAAATGAGTATCCACGGAGGTCCGGTTGCGAAAGATGTAGATATATTTACGCAGCGTTCGTTCCGTGGAATTCACCGAAGCCTCCCTCCTCAGGACGCCCTCTCTGCCGCAGGCATCTGCACGCTGTGCCACCCGTGGGAGGCGCTGGTCATCGGCGCCGTCGGCGCCGTCATCACCGCCGGCGTCGACCGCCTCCTGTGGCGCGTCGGGCTCGACGACCCCGTCGGCGTCGTGTCGGTGCACGGCGCCTGCTCCGTCTGGGGCCTCGCCGCCGTCGGTTCGTACTGCGTGGATAACCTCCGCTTTTCTGTGGGTTACGATGAAGCAGCTGAAGCTGTTTTGCTTTGGTGCATGCAGCATTCGGGTGGCGATTATTTTTTTCAAACGCAATACTTGTGCAACATCTGAGGAACCACTCCAGAATACAAACTTCCTTTCCAGGTCTTTTTCTGGATGAGGAAAAGAGCCTGATTCCAGGGGAAGGTGGACTGCTCAAGACCGGCCAGTGGTACATCTTGGGAGTTCAGATGCTCAGCTGCGTGTCGATCGTGGCCTGGACGATCGCAACGTCGTTCATACTGCTGAAAGTAAGTCACAGTTCCGTGTGCTGATGACGGATGACGTAAACATATTTTGTTCACGAGGTCAACACGGTGATTGGTGCTTGTGACCCTCGGATGCTCTGGAGAGTTGATGTGAGGAATCATCATTTCTTGTGAGAAATTCAGCGCAAAAAGGTTGTGCAAGGAACAATAACACTGATCTTTGAGAGGAGAGGGGATGAACGACGGGATGGTTTTTGAGGGTTGATGAGACAAGTTGTCTGTGCTAAGGAAGCTCAACTTGACTCATCTGTGAGCAAAAAGATTTTGACAGACTTATCCCTCTCCTGCAAAAATAGACTGTCATGGTAAATCTCGCGGCGATTACTGCAGATTTGGCTCCAGAGCACGAGCTGATTTGGTTGGATTCTTGTTCGCAAAAAACAAGCAGTGTCAAATCTCAGCTGAACAACGCCGATAACGTTTTCTTCACGCATGCGCAGCTGATCAGCGTCTCCATCGGGCTGCGCCTCTCGGAGCGGGAGGAGCGCGTCGGCGCCGACGTCGTCGAGCACGGCACGCTGCACTCAGAACTCGACGCCATCGTCGAGGACGCCTCCACCGTCAGGTGTCTCCTCGGTGTCCACCAGAGGGACAACGCCACTGCGCAGACGCAAGCAGACGAGCGTGTCACTCATGCGCTCTTCAAACTGTTGAGCTACTTCGCGCAAAGCCGAAGTGATTCGAGGTTACAGGGTTTAGGGTGAAACTCAGTGATCAAGTGGTCACAAAAACAGGACGTGTTTTGTGCTGATTCAGTTTCAGGGATGATGACATTGCAGCTGTTGCACCTTTACAGTCATCACTGTTTAGACGGTTCCTTTGTCAAGGATTGTGTTTTGGCTTGATGCTTTGGCACCGCATGTGTGCCTCCTGACGCGCCGGAGAGAGTCCAGCCCAGGTGACGGGGACGGCGGCCTGCGGAACACCGAAACTGACAAGGACAATTCCACGCTCGGGCCAAGAAGTGTCGACTGCTCACAGAACTCAACACCTCTGTGTTCTGTTTTGTTGCAGTGCGTTTGTACAGAATACGCGAGCAACTCAGCGACAACACTTCACCTCTCGGGTGACGAACCGATTTTTCACTTCAAAGATCCGTCCTGCTTTTCGTCTTCTGCAGGGTGTGACGTTCTTTTGGTGATTGGTGTCCACAACATGTTTCTGCATCTCAGTGTGAGTTGAAAGACGAGCTCTGACGAAGCGGGTGCAATCCTCCCTCTGTGTCCCAGGGCTTGGTAGGTGCGGCCCCAAGCTTTTGTCGGAACTCAGAACAAAACTCAGACTGAGCCATGGTCCCCCCCCAAAAAAAAAACAGGGAGAATTTTGCCCATTCCACATTTCGCCAAAAGGACCAGTTTTGTTGATCAGAAATAAAGTATTTTGTTCACCACAAACAACTTCTGAGCCGGTCATTGTTGTCAACCAGAATCAACGATTCATTTGTCATACCTTCTCATGTTTCCATCCACCTCAATTCCGGTGGGGAGATCGCGCAGAGGAGCTTTGCATGTTTCAGGCTACACTCAGAGAAAAAGGTCGAGTGGTTCAGTGGACACAGCAATCTTCATTCCGGAAAAGCAGCTTGACTTGATTCGCTGTGAGACAGCAGTGACATGTAGGGTGGGTCAAGGCTCGGCGGAGGACACAACGCTGCCTGAAAACGATTGTTTGTAAAAACTGGGCCAGCTTCGCCCAAACATTTTCTACGAAAGACCGACTCTTTTCCGCAGCGTTTGACTCTTTTCTTTAGTTGGTGAGGGGTTGCTCCTCCCTACATGGCCCGACCCCAGCCAGAACCTGGTAGCTGCCTGCTCCAACTGAATCTGACAGAATCAGTGGAGGCAGAGAGGCCCGGAATGGATTTATCCTTGGTACTCAAACCTGCACAAAGAGCAACTCACTGATAACTTTTTGCGGTTGTTTTTGTCGCGATGTGATGAGATTACTGACGGATCTCAGAAGAAGTGGTCAAGTCTCCCCTTGTCTCTCGTACCCCAAAACACCTCCCGACAAGAAATATACCCAAAGCCTGAACACAATGGTGTACCCACATTTTGAGGACTCTAAAACATGTCGCGGTGGCATCAAAAGCCAGGCACAGATTGTGCTTGATCGTTGCAACTGAGAATATCGTTCTCCAGCGATTCCCCGCCCGAGGGGGTGAAGCCCATCACCAAAGTCTGGGTCCACGCGATTTGCTTTACCAAGTGAGGGCTGAGGGTTTAGGGTTGAGGGTTGAGGTTCACTGATGACGGGGCGGAGGAGACATTCAAACCGCAAAGCTCGGAGTTCAGAAAATTCCGCTGGGAGATCCCAGGTCCGTTTGCTGCTGTTCCTTTCAAGGGGGATGTTGCTCCAGAAGAACCTGGCAGAACATCAGCGGCATGAAATACGAAGCTCCTGACCCAATACATGTGGTGTTGTCACAATTGTGTGAAAGATTCCCAACAAACGCATTTGCACAAATTGTCATTGCAAAATACAAATGTAAGATTTTGTGAAATGAGACACGAACAACAATTCCAATTTCAGTCGTGCCGCCCTGGTTTGCTCTGATCCAATGGGACTCTCCAATGAGAAAGGAACAAGCGAACGATGTTCGCGAGTCATAACACAACGAGCTTGTTTCGGAATCACTGAATCACAGTTGATTTGCGCAACGAATTGCTAGTTTCCCTGGAAACATCACTTTCCGTTTGTTGCATGAGGTGAGTTTTCCGATTGGACGGGGATTTTGTGTGCGTTTTGTGCGCAGGTGGATGACGAATTTGCAGAGCATGAAGAACCATGCAGAACGGTTCCGTCCCGTATACGAGCAGCTCGCGACTGGGCACACTGTCACTGTCACTCGTAGGCGTTGTTATTTTCTCGGCAGATCTCGGTTCCAAACAAATGTGCAGGTTTTATCTTTTATTCAGACCCTCAGAAAAACGCAAACTCGTGTGCAGTTCCCACACTCTCTTGGGAAACTTGCACGAGGCGCTTGAAGTGCAAAATTCAGTAGCTGAAGACACCTCGATGAGGTGTATTTGTGGACTCCAGCGGATCCAGCGTCGGGGTCGGAGTCGAACTGGTCCGGACTTGGGTCCGGCCTGCGGGAGGGACCGCCAACAAGGAACAATTCTCAGTTTCCCTTTTACACTGATGCAAACTTGAGGGCAAGTAAGCTGTCAGGATCAGTGGAACCCACGAACAGCATTCCTTGAATCCGTCAAATGTGACAAACAGTCAAATGCATAAGTGAAACAATTTAATTGATATAAATGACGACAGTGCGTGTATTTTGTGAAGCTTCCAGCCCAATAACGTGGCATTGCGTGATGTGTTCCTGTCCTCATGAGGATAAATTTTTGAAAAACGTTTGTATGAATAATAGAAACGCAGACAAAGACACATCGGGTTCCATTAGGCTGCACCACGCGACGCCGCTAGGGACGCGGGAACATGAGCGTGAGAGACGCGATGATGATTCCGAGGTAGAGGATAAAAAACAATCTGTCCATTACAATAGCGACGTTCTTCCAATCCCGCTTTATCTTCTTCAGCCTGTGAGTCTCTTTTTCCTTGTTCACCAGGAAAATTTCAATTTGCTTGAGTGACTTGCGGAGCTGGAGTAAGACGCCTCTCATGTCTGTGTCCGAGGCAGACACGTCGCGGCCGCCGTCGCCGCTGCAGAACTCGGTCCGCAGGGACTGGTTGTTGTTGACGGCGTGCTGCGGCGGCGGCGGCGGCGCGCGCTCCATCGCGGCGGCGCGGGAGGCGCGACTCCCCCGCGGCAGCACTCGCATCGGCACGCCGCCGCCGCCACCACCGCCGCTGTTGCTGATGAGAGGGCTCGCCTCCCTGCACCCGGAGAACGTGAAGGCCGAAGAGTAGCTGTCCTCGCAACTCGCGCTCACGGGACAGTAGGAGCTGCCGTCCACGTCTTTGGGGAGATTCCCGGTGGAAAGGAAGTACCCGGCGTGCACGCACATGTACTTCATTGGTCCTTCTAAGGCACACTGAAAAGACCAGCGGAAACAACAACAACACTTGTTTTTCGATTCATGTCTGCAGGAAGAAGCCATCGAAAGGCAGAGCAAGACGTCTCACGAGGTTTCACAGCTCAGGGAGCGGAAGGAAAACTGGCCCTGCAGGGGACAAAGGACGCTCAGTTTCTTTGTTTTTTTGTGGTTTGGTTTTGTATTGTTTTGTTTTGTTTTTTGGCTCTTCGATTTTGGGCACCAGGTCCAACCAGAGCACATTATCTGACTCGCGGTCTTGATCTACATCATAAACAAATTGACAGAAGGCGGGAAATCGAGAGTCAGGCAAACAATCCAATTTGACTTTCCACCAGCTTCCAAACAACCTGATATCAAAACAAAATCGAACACAATGCTTTGTGTACGCAGGGAAACTTTTTTCTTTTTTTACATTCCACTCTTGTTTGGGCAAATTTTGTTTTTGTGAAGCACACGCTCCAGCTTGAGCACGTCTGGATCCATTCCTGGTCGGACGTTGCCAAATTTATTTGTTTGGTGTGCGCGTGTTGGGAACAGAACGATGCATCACCTTTCGTAGCCAGACAGGAACAGGTCTGGCCATCACGCCGATCTGACAGACGTTGACGACGAGGGAGGACAAAAACACGGCCATCATTATAATGACCAGGTTGAAACAGTAATAGATTCCTGCAACGAGACGGAATTCATCAGCGTGAAAGGAAAACGACGCTGCTGGGTTTCCAGCAGGAATTGACTGGAGGATCGTAACAGTGCACCAGAGATAAAGTGCGAGGTTACCCAGCGATGGGATAGAAGTTGCCGTCGGTGGAGCTGCTTCCACCAAGATAAGGAGCAGCAGCAAGAAGCTCGCAAAAATACTCATCGCTGCAAAACAAATAAGCACCGAAAAATGACAAATGTGGGAAGCAAACGAAACCGATCCGTTGACGAGAGCTCCGTGAGAAGCCATACGACAGGGTCTGATGGGGCTGCTCACCCAGGGAGGTGCGGTCAGGTCGGTCGGGCGGCAACCAGAACACGACGAGCGTGAGGCAGGCGAGGAAGACACAAGGCAGCGTGAGGATGTAGGACGCGAACACCATGTTGCGCTTGAGCTCGAGGGTGTAGGTGAGCACGGCGTACTGCGGGCCGAGCTCCTCCGACTCGGGCAGCACCTGGCGCTCAGCCACCGTCCGCTCGATCGCCCACTGACTCACGTCCTTGAAGTCCGAGTGAAACGTGGACAGATCGAGCCCTGAAATATATGATTGTTGCTCACAGAAGTGCGTTGACATGACGGCGTTGGCTGCTTTGGGAAGTGAACTGATAAGAATGGATTTGTTTGACTCTTCACACGCGTGTCCCAAATGCTCACCGTCGTCAAAAGCCAAGGTCAGATTGAGGTCCTGTTTGGTGTACGTCCATGATCCAAACCACATGTGGCATATCTGTCGATCGAAGGGGAAGTTGGTGACCTGTGGTGTGCAAAGCACAGTCAAATACCTTCCAAAAACAGGAAACTGTTGAAAGGAAGAGTTCAGTCAGGCTCAAGCCAAAAGCGAAGTAAATTCATCCAAACGAACCATTGTTTCAGAATAGGCGAGTGTTTGTGGGTGTACGAACACCTGTGTACCAATTTCGAGAAGCAACGTTTTTGCAAGGATTGTGAACTCATTTGGGCGATTCGGAAATTGTGTATTCTGTTGGAAAAAAGCAAAATATTGTGCAGCGGAGAGAGAACAAGTTGCTGTGAATTCCGCATCTTGCCTCAGTTGGCACAGACTGCGATGTACCTTCACACACACACACACACACACACACACACACACACACACACACAATTCGATGGGAAAGTAAGTTACATCAATGGAGCAAGACGACTTCAGCTTCTGGTGAGTAACCCACAGAACGGAGCCATTGTAGAAAATGGTGACCAGGGTGTCCCGCACTTTGGCCTCCGTCTCCGCTCTGAAAGCAAAGCGACAGGCGAGAGGCGCTCAATTGCGAAGTGGCTCCAACCCTGGCTGCAGTGAGGTTACACTCATATCAATCTGGAAGAAAAAGGCCTTTTACAGCTGATCATCAATGGAGAAAGGGTCTCGGGCCTCACGTGTTGTAGAGCATGATGTCCGGCATCCAGAGCAGCGTACTCGGCAGCCTGATGACGCTCGTGTTGGAATACTTGAGCGGATCCCAGGTCAGATACTCGTCCGTCCACAGCTGCAACACGTTTCAACAAGGCCTGATCGAGGCGTTTCTGTTTGTACCGACCGGTGTAACATGCCCCATTGGCTTGCTTGCCCGATTGACACGTGTCAATGGGGCACGGCCAGTAGACCCATGCCCCATTGACAGGCCCCGTGTTCCGATTGACAGGGGCAAGCCTCCAAATGCCTCCCCGGTTGTCC